>JAABUZ0100003950.1_pt1 | contig 21082 bp, 20 predicted proteins | sample 5562091 | NCBI WGS metagenome assembly JAABUZ01 (sample SAMN12813069, study PRJNA571459) | rock metagenome | isolation source: Antarctica rocks | place: Antarctica: Victoria Land, Linnaeus Terrace sud | collected 2015-12-21
TGCCGGGGCGATGATGGGCATGTTCATGTGCGGGAACGAAAAGCGCGAGACGTAGTTTCCGAGCTTCACAAACGTATGTAGATCGTCCAATCCCTCAATCTCGGAACTCATGACCAACGGCTCGATCTGCCTATCCTGGGTGAAGCTCTTACCAGACCGTTTGCCGTCCGCAACCGTTTCTCGCCCCAGGCGGTCATCTGTCCTGTACGGCCGATTAGCCGGGTGAGAACTGGCTGGAGATGATTTAGATCGTGAGGTTCGGCTCGCTGCCCATGTCTTCGCAACATCTCAATATGCGTCGTGTTTCGTCTGGTGTGGCGCATGAAGTCGCGACACCGATCAGCGGGCCACATGAAGTTCGGGAGGTCTTATGTCTTCCTTCATCTCGATGCACAATGCAATCCTCTTGACCGTGCTGTGTTCCAGCACAGCCGTGCTCGCTCAACAACCTTACAATCCCTACGGCACCACTGGCCCGAAGGGCTACGGGCAGTACGACCGCGGCGGGCTTCAGAACGACCCTGCTTATCGTCGGGGGTTCGAAGATGGAATGCGCAGAGGGCAGAACGACGCTCAGAGCGGGAAGCGGGCCGATCCGACGAAGGGCGAGAACTACGAGGATGCTCCCGGCTACGACTCTTTATATGTAGACAAGCGCCAGTGGAAAGAGCAATACCGGCAGGGCTACACCAGCGGTTACCAGCGGGCGATGTACGGCGGGACAGATCAAAGGTATGGGCAGAGACCAAACGGCCAGCCTCAATATGCCGACGACGGGGGCTATCGGCGCGGGTTTGAGGACGGGGTGCGGAACGGGCAGTCCGATGTCCAGCATGGCAAACGAAAGGATCCAGCAAAGAGCGAAAACTACGAAGATGCTCCGGGGTACAACTCTTCTTACGGAGACAAGGGCCAGTGGAGGCAGCAATATCGACAGGGGTACCTGGCCGGGTATGAACGTTCGCGCGGGGAGAGCTGGGATGGAAGGAATGGAGGTGCGGCTGAGCCGGGGCGCTACTCCGATCCGGATAGGCCACAGTATGGAGGGTACGGAGATCAGTCCGCGAGCGACCCGGCGTATCAGCACGGATATCAGGACGGGATGATGGACGGGCAGACGGACATCCGAAAGAACAGAAGAATGTCGGACATCACAAAAAGTGACCACTTCAGCGACGCCCCCGGATATCAATCGTCTTACGGGAGCAAAGACCAGTGGAAGATTGTTTATCGGCAGGGATACTCGACAGGGTACCAACAGGCATTTGAAGGTGATCTGCGGCGTTAATCTCCTCAGGTTGCGAGCAGCCCGTGATGTGATGGCAGAGTATCTCTCCAGCACGCGGCTCAACCGTCCTACGCTCATCGCAAAAAGCGGAGTTGTCTTCAGCGAGACGATTGCCGCGAAGGTGCGAACTGCTGCCTATGCAGGCACTTGCATAGGCAGCAAAAGAGGCGGCATGGCTGAAGGAATTCGCATCAGACCTACTCACAGAAAGGGCGGTTCTTCACCGGGGAATCGCCTTTGAGCGACAGGCTGGGAAAGGGCTGGATATATCGATAGTAACGTGGACAGGAGTTAACAACGAGCGGCGCAATCGCGAGTTCTAGCGTCAGGGCTGGTGTTAGCTTCGGGATGTGGATCTGCGTGGGCTACCTACAATGTGCCCCCACCTGCAATAATCCCTTCACCCGTCATTGCTGGGCATCGTGATCAGCCAATCGTGTTCCGGAAGGCTCGCGCCGTTCTCCAGCAGCGGCGATCGGCCGCGCATCTCCAAACCATTCGCAAGCTGGCCGTTCAAGTTCAGAGTCTGCACCTGGCTGATCAGCCGCAAACCCCCATTCTGCTGGCTGATCTGCTGAGCCAGTTGTTGCGTTGCATTCGCCAGAGAATCTTCATCGTGGACTCCGTCGGCCTGGGCTGCTCCAATCACGGCACTATAGACCATTCCAAAGGTTCCCGATCCTGCGACGGGAGCCAGAGCAGCCACGCCATTTGCTCCGCCAGCGGCCTGCCAGTTTGCGGGTGCGTTGATCTGGAAGCCCTGCCCCCGAACGGTGACCAGTTGCGCGCCAATGCCAAGCTGCGATCGGCTCAGCGACACCGGGCCCTCTGCGCCATATTGCCCAGGATTCAAGCGTTCCTGTCCGTCCGACGGGTATTGCTGACCAGCCTGATTCGGAGCCCGGCCGCTGCCATTTTCAACGGGTATTGGCCCTTGCTTCCGTGTTGGGCCGGACCCGGCGCATAGTTCGCGTTCTTCCAAGACCCCTCTTTGACCTGCTGTGCGGTAAAGGTTCGTTCCTGGAGCGCGGAACTGTGCATGCGGGAGAAAGCTGCGGAAGTAACGGTCGAATTTGTACGCTGAGGAAGCGTTGCGATCTCCGCATCGACATACTGTGTGCGGTTGCCGGGGTTTGGGTGGTCGGTAAGGAGTTGCGCGCCACCTGAGCCGTACTTCGCCTGGATGATCTCGAAGAACTGCGGAAGACCACGGGGATCGTACCCGGAGTTGTACAGGATGTCAGCGCCCAGGAGATCAGCCTGTTTTCGTTGTCGCGCGACATCCTGAGCCCATACAGACCGTTGCCCGCGCCGATCACCGCTTGCCCGATCTGCCCAGCCGTGCCGTCACCCAGCAGAATTCGCGAGGCGATGCTACCTACGCCTGCCACTATGGTATTCGTCTGCTGCTTTTTCATGTTGCAGGTGGAGTGGCGCAGGACGACATGGGATGCCTCGTGGGCGAGAACGCCTGCCAGTTGCGCCTCCGTCTGCGCCGCCTGCACGGTTCCGAGGTTCACAAAGATGGACCCGCCGGGAAGCGCAAACGCATTGATGTCCTGGCTCGCAACCACGTGGAACGTGAACGGCCATTTCAAGCCGGGAGCATGCGAGACGAGGTGCGCGCCAAGCTGCTCGACATATCGGGAAACAGGGTCACTCTCGGGAATCACGGGCAACTGTTGATACACCTGTGCCGCCACCTGCTGCCTTCCGTAACCTCCTGTTGAGGGCGACCTCCACTAAACAATCTTTGTCGCTCCGGAGCGTGATTTGCTCCGGCTACGGTCAACGTTTGTAGCGATGATGAACAACTTCAGAGCCCAGTAACCATAACACGCAACGAGCTTTGGAAGCGGGGCTCCTCAGCATTCGTGGTGGCCCAAGGCTTGTGCCGCATAGGAGCTAACAGACCAAACCTCAGCAACCACTGAGGATTCTGTATCTCGGGGACGTATGGAGAGAGTACTTCCAAAATGCGCGCCCGAAAGTCTGTTCTGAGCTTGATTCTGTCGCTCTATCCTGCCTGTCACGCAAAGGTCCTATTTCGAGGAAAGGTGCGGAGATGTGGAACAGGGCAGGGGACAGCACAGCGTCAGGAAGCGAACATTGAGACTGGTTCGGCGGTTCACCGCATTACGCAGCGAAGGTATGCGAACTCAAGGGTGAGCCAACGTGAAGTCGACAATCGCGGTAGTAGCGATCTCGGACGGCTTCCCGTAGGCGAGATAGGGACGATATCGCCAGCGCTCGACGGCATCCAAGGCGGCCTCCCGGAGCAGTGGTGGACCGCTTACCACTCTTGCGCGTACCACACGTCCGTCCTCTCCTACAACAGCATGCACGGTCACTTCACCTTGCACCTTCGCGGCGCTCGCCGCCGCGGGGTACGTAGGTGTGGGACTCCACATCACGTTTGCTGCCATGATCCCAGTCGAACCGGATTGCACCGAGCTGCGAGTTGGGTCATGTGGGTCGGGCGCGCTGTCAGGGACCGCAGATCGGCCCAAGATGACGGGGGCGATAGACGCGTTGACAGCAGCCATAGAATTCCTTGGCCGAGCTGGATCAGCTAGGACAGTCTCAGGAGGAGACACGGAGGTGGAGCCGGGGCGCGCCCCAGGATCTGTCAATTGCGAACCAGTGGTCGATCGCCGCTCAGGTGGAGACGGCTGCAGTCTGCAATGTCGAGGACGGAACGAATCTGACTGATCTTTATAAGGCTTGCCTCCGGGCTTTTGAATGGGTTCTGTTGTGTCTTCTTAAAGCCACGTTTTTCCGGAACGAAACTCTGAGCAGCCTTTGTTACCATCCTCGAGATTGCAAGACTCCACAGGAGTGCCATGACCTACACGCCCAACCGTCGCAGCTTCCTCGTCGCAGGGGGACTTACCGCACTCGCCTCCTCAAGAGCTTTCGGGGCGAATGACAGACTTCGGATCGGTGTCATCGGCGCTGGGGGTCGCATGCGAGTCCTGCTCAACTCGGCCCAGAGTACGGGCGTGCCGTTCGAGATCGCGTCGGTGAGCGATGTGTACACGCCCCGGCGCGACGAGGTGAAGACGCGGACGAGCGCTACGACGGCAACGACGTACATGGATTACAGCGAGGTGCTGGACGACAAGAGCGTCGATGCAGTGATCATCGCGACCCCGGACCATTGGCATGTGCGGATCGCCTTGGCGGCAATAGCCGCGGGCAAAGATGTGTACCTGGAAAAGCCGGTCACGCATACCCTCGAAGAGGGCGAGGTGCTGCAGAAGAGCGTGCGATCAAGCAGACAGATCCTGCAGTGCGGAATGCAGCAGAGGAGCTGGACCCACTTCCGCAATGCCGTAGACCTCATCCAGGGCGGCGCGCTCGGGCAGGTAACACAGGTGCGGACGTACTGGTGGCAGAACTACGGCCTGAATTGGGTGCCGAAGCCGGTTGATGTGGCGCAGCTTGACTGGAAACAATGGCTCGGCGGAGCGCCAGACCAACCGTTTAGTCTGGAGAAGTACAACCGCTGGCGGTGGTTCTGGAGCTTCGGCGGCGGTGCGATGACGGACTTGTTCACGCACTGGATCGACGTCGCGCAATGGGCCATGAAAGCGGACGCGCCGACGATGGCGCTTATGCTGGGTAACAAATATTTGTTCAAGGAATGGGAGTGCCCGGACACTATTCAGGCAGCCTTCCGCTATCCAGGTTTTGATGTTGTGTACGAGGGCATGATGAGCTCCTCGATTGACGATGGAGGGCTCGAGTTTCGGGGTACGGAGGCGACGCTGAAGATCACCCGTGCGGGAATGAGTATCTTTCACGAGAATGTAAAAGCCGATCGAAATCCCCTACTGAAAGAAGAGAGCTTCGAGGACGGGACGACGCCGCACATAAGGAACTTCTTCGAGTGCATCAAGACCCGCAAGGAACCGAACGCACCCGTCGAGGCAGGAATCGCAGCAGCGAGGGCAGGCCATATTGGAAACCTGGCGTATCACCGCGGAGGCAAGACACTTTGGCCGGTGAAGTGAAGATCGAAGGCGACCGCGACAGACACTCGCCTCAGGCTCTGCAGAACTTACCTATCGATGGAGCATGCCGCGTCCCGGGCCATCGCGGTCAAGTACACGCAGCAGATCCTGCGCCAATAAGCATTGTGATGGACTTTGCCTCACGCTCGCAGACGGTACAGACCTGGACGAGCAATACAGGAGCACTTCCGCAGATCTGCGGAACTTTGTCGATATTGACGTCACATCCGCGGGCACGACCCTTTGGGGGCAGTGCCTCCGATGAGGAAACGCGCTATCCTCCGCACCATGAAAGACGGGAAGAGGGAAAGTTTAATCGAAGTTGACGTTGTGGTTGCGGAAGAACAGCGTGAGGCCTTCTTTGCCAAGCTGCATGGCGCGATTGACGAATTAAGGCATAACCGTAGTCTTCGTAACCTCAGAGTTGAGCAGGGTCCTGCGGGTGAAGCGGAGACGGGTACCGGAGCAAGCATTCGGGCCTGGCCAATCATCTAACGTTGTCCAGCGCGAGGCAGCGTAGCGCAGGGTTTCTCGCAGCAGAACCTCAGCCGCCAGAGTGGGGCCGAAGGCTGCGTTACGGGACCGGACCAGCGGCGAACCCTGTTTCTGCAAAGCGTAAGTGTCTGCGTTTTTGCAAAGCGGTTTTGTCATCATAGTGCGTCGTAGCAGTCGTTCGGTGGGAATGTGTGAAATCACCGTTCTTTGGTGATTTTCAAGGTCTAGGGGAAGAGTGGGACGGCTTCATCGTTCCACGCTTTCCATCAGACCGTCATTTCCACCGCGGCCGCTCCGGCGTTTTCGACTCGAAGTCTGGTCCGTAGACTCGTCGTGGGCTCTTCCTGTATCCGGTCTTCTCGCTGTTGTTCATAACCTTCGTGACCGGCTTGAGATCCTGCTGCGCCTTGACGATCGCAAGCGCATGGCTGAGTCTCTTGTTCTCAACGACGGCGGTGTGGCTGACACGCTGATCCTTGCTGAAGATGCGGTAGGGAAGAGACTGCCCCTTCCATCGAACCTCCAGCGGACGGTCTGGAGAGTCGTCCGGACAGCGCGATTCGCGAACCTGTGGACTGGTGTACGCGGATTTCAATCGGTGGCCTCTGGAAGCCGCAGTCACTCTGGCAGACTACATCGGCGATGGCATGTCCCCGGGCGCACCTGTGTACACGATTACTTAAAATGGCCGTGGAGGTCGTCTAGCGTGCGCCCGGAGCAGCGAGGCCGAACAGGCCCACGCGCGGCGACCCGATCGCTCTCACCTCATAAGAATGCCTGGCTCTTAGCTGCGAGGAGCAGGACATAGCCGAGCTCACCATGGGCGATAGCTCGCGAAGCGGCGGCAAGGAACTGCTTGGCCTGCACCGGGTCGAACCCGGGCAGGTCCAGCTTGCGCAGCTTGGTCATTACCTCCGCGATCAGCAGCCTACCGCTCACCTGACGGACCATCTCCACCAAGCATCCACTGCGATCAAGCCGCTCCGCTATCTCGAAAGCAGCGGACCGGAGCCAGGCTTCATAACGCTCCCCCGGTTGCGCATCGCCGATGCAGGCGATCCAGCCCAGCAGGCCTCCTAACTCTGCCGTTGCGCCCGCCGCCTTTGTCAGATCGGTAAGCCCCAACTGTCCCCCCGGAGCGAGCACGCGAAAGAACTCCGCGGCTGCAGCGGCTTTATCCGGGAAGGTGCAAAACGCGCACTCGCAAACGATTGCGGAAAAGCCCGCATCCGGAAGCGGCAGGTGCTCGGCGTCGCCAGGCACGAAGGTGACGCGAGCGGTAAGTCCGTGTTCGGTCGCGGTAGCCTGCGCGAGGTGGACATTCTCTTCGCTGAAATCGATACCCACGACCTCACAACCAAAGGTCTGCGCCAAGTAAAGCGCACTGGTGCCTCGACCGGAGGCCACATCCAGCACCCGGGAGTGTGGGCCAAGCCCCATGCGCTGTGCTAGCTCATGTGTAAGCTGTGTGCCGCCGGGGTGGAAGCTTTCGCCCAGCAGGAAGCGTGCGGCATCGCTGCCGTAAAAGGTCGCGCAGCACTGCTTGACGGTGGTGTCAGATATTTGCGGCTGACCTTCGATCAAGCGAGCACGACCGGTTGGATGGCGTGCAACGCGCTCATCGTGTCCGTGCGCGTCCACTGAGCGCTCTTCACGTCAAAGACGACCGGCTGCGGTGTGAACGGTACGCCGTCACGCCGCGCCTGGCGACGCGCGGGCTCCATTGCATCGAGCTGTGTTCGCGCCTGCTCGCGATAGCCGATGGTGTTATACGCGCAGAAGGGGATCTGCTTGCCGCCGGGTATCAGGAACTCTTTACAACACTTCATCAGGTTCTTCTGGTTGAAGGTGTAAGGGTCCATGAAATCCTGCAGCATGATCATCAACATGTTCTTGGCGAGATCGCCAAGCGTGCCGTTGCCGGGAATGCCGCAGGCCTCGCAGGAAACCTGAAACTGCTCGGCGGACTTCTGCGAGCCCGGGACCGATGAGGAGGACCACAGGCCTTCAAGCGCCTTGCGGATCTCCAGCGAGAAATCCGGCATGACGCGATTGGTGATGTAGTCCAGGTAGTCATACACATTGACGATGCGCGAAAGCGGCGTCACATTGTCACCTTCGATCAGAGCGTAGGTCACCGAATTGCAGGTGGGAAAGCAGCAAGGGACGGGGATGAAATCCGACACCATGAACTGCTTTGCGGTCTGTGCTTCCACTAGCTTCAGAATGTCCGGAATCGTCATCCGGTTCATCGGGTCATGCTGCATGTGACGACCTGCGTGAAACGCAGGCTGGAAGTTGATGCCGCGTACAGCGGGGTGCCGGATCGCAAACTCGATGATGCGACCGATCTCGTGCTCGTTAACGCCACGCTCAATCGCGGGAACCAGGGTGCAGTTGATACCAATGGAGGCGAGTCGGTCGAGTGCCTTGAGCTTCTCGGGGAGGATGCCGGGTTCGCCGCGGATGATGCGATAGGTTTCTTCCTCGAAGCCGTCGAACTGGAAGTAAATGGAGGCGCGTACTTCGTTGAGTTCGGCGAGGAAGCGATCATCCACCGCGATACGCTTGCCGTTCGTGTTAATCATGACGTGACGGATCCCGCGGGAATGGGCAGCACGTACAAAGTCCAGAATCTGGGGATGGATCGTGGGCTCGCCGCCAGAAAACTGGACGACCTCCGGATTGCCTTCTGTCGCAACCAGATGATCCAGCATCTCTTCCACCTCTGGCAGCGTAAGCGAAAAGCCGGGGCCAGCATCTGCAAAACACAGCGGGCACGCCATGTTGCACGCGCTGTTCACCTCAATGATTCCAAGGCAGGCATGTTGCTGGTGGTCTGGACAAAGGCCACAGTCGTGCGGGCAACCCTCGGCAATCTCCGTCGAAAACTGCAGTGGAATGGTTCCAGGCTTGTTGTACTTGCCAAAGGCGACATAGGCCTGCGCGTCTCCGTAGATGAGGCCTTCGAACGGGCCGCAGGTGGGGCAGCGCTTGCTCATGTAGACCTTGTTGTCGCGCAGCAGCACCTTGGCGTCAATTACATTACGGCACTCTGGGCAAATGCTGCGGGTGAGCTCATAGAAAACGTAATCCGCGTCCTTCTTTTGCACCGGCACATAGGGCACTTCAAGGTTGCGTATCGACAAGGTGGCCTCTTTCCGCGGGTGGCGCTGGCCGTAGCGCAGCCGCGAGCGTACGCTGGAGCAGCCAACTTATCTATGCGACGAACCGATCATACTCCGCAGAAATTACAGCTTCGTTGACTGATCAGCGCTGGTCACTTGCAGGCGCGCTGTCGGCGAATGGACTGCTTCGCGTCGGAGGCAGTGCGAGCGGCGTGCTGGTCGGGCTTTACCTTGTGTTGCTGCAGCGCAGCCGCATGGGGTCTGCAGGGGCAGGTACAGCCGGCACGCTCGGTGCAGTAGCGTACGCGGCTGAACTGCTGTTTTCTATCCCGCTGGGCGTGCTGGCGGACGCGTGGCAATCGCGCTGGGTCATGGTGGCAGGTGCGCTGCTCGGAGCGGCCGCGGTGCAGCTCTTTGGCCTCACACACAACAGCGCGATCTTCTATCTCAGCCGGGTTCTCGAAGGTGTCAGCGTCGCAGCCGTAATGCCGCCGCTGCTGGCGTGGCTGGCAGATCGAACGCAAGGCGACCTGCGCGCCCGTGCACGCGCCATGAGCTTCTTCGAACTTTCACTCCTCGCCGGCCTCGCCCTGGGGGGTGTGGCCGCGACCCAACTGTGGAGTCATTTCCATGGCGCAGCGTTCAGCCTCGTCGCGGTGGGATACCTGTTCTCGGCGTTGCTGCTCGCGATCTTTTCAGGTGATGCCGAAACGGCACCGAAGTGCAACGCCTTGGATGGCCTGCGGCTTGCGCTGCGGGATGACCATGTGCGTCGCTTGGCACCAGTGTGGCTCTGCGTCAACGCAGTAACCGGGCTGTGGCTTGGGCCCACTCTCGTTTTTGTGATGACCGCGCCATCGGCATCAAACCGCTCCCAGTTCTTTGACGGCCTGTATGCCACCAACCCCACACACTTCGGCTGGGTGCTGCTGGCATATGCGCTGCTCTTTGGCACCGGCGTCACAGGTTGGAGTATTGCACTGGCGCGCGTGGGCGTTCATCGTGCCATGCTGGTGTCCCTCGCAACCATGTTGCCGGTGTGTCTGGGCTTTTATCTCGTCAACCATGCTGGCGGTGCGAGCAGCGCTTACCGTTGGGCCGTGGGTATCACGACGGCGTTGTTGATCTTGGTGGAGACGGGCTTTACCCTGGCAGCGCTCTCGTGGCTTGCGGGCTCGCTGCATGGAGGCTTGGGCAAAGGCAGCGCCATGGGTATCTACTCTGTGCTGCTGAGCGTCGGTGCGATTGTGGGTTCGCTAATGGCAGGTTTGCTGGGCAAACTGTTCCGCTTTGATGGTCTGCTGCTGGGAACCGTGTTGCTCGCCGTCGCCGGGCTACTCCTGATGGTGCGTATCCCACATGACGCTCCGTCCGATGCAGGAGGGACAAGCCGATGAAGTACGACTTTGACTTCGCAATCGTTGGCGTGGGTGCCTCCGGCCTGATTGCAGGGGACTTTGCGCTCAGACTGGGCGCACGCGTCGTGATGATCGAGAGGGATCGCATCGGCGGGGACTGTACCTGGTCTGGCTGCGTGCCCAGCAAGTCACTGATCAAGGCCGCCTCGGTCGCGCGTGCCGTGCAGCAGGCCGCGCGCTTCGGGATTGGCGCAGAAGCTAGGCCCACAGCTATGCCGCAGGTGCGGGCATGGCTGAACTCCACCATCGAACACATCTATGCACCCACCACGCCAGAGGCGCTGCGGGCGAAGGGCATGGAGGTGCTGCTGGGCCCGGCCAGCTTTGCGGACGCACACACAATACAGGTGGGCGAGCAACGGATCACCGCAGGCAAATTCCTGGTCAACACGGGAGCTCAGCCGCGTATCCCTGCCATCGCAGGGCTCAACGAACTGCCGTACCTGACATACAAGCAGATCTTCCAGAACGATCGCTTGCCGCAAAGACTAATTTTGGTCGGAGGCGGTCCTGTTGGCTGCGAGCTAGCGCAGAGCTATCGCAGGCTGGGTGCGGAGGTGTCGCTGATTGCAGAAGCGCTCTTGCCCAACGAAGAGCCGGAGGCGGCGGCAGTGCTGGCGTCTGTCTTCGCGGAAGAAGGCATCGAGTGGGTGCAGGGACGCGCGACGGCCGTCTCGCGCTCGGGAGATGAGTTCACCGCCTCCACCTCTGCCGGGGAGGTGCGTGGCGACATGCTGCTCATCGCCACAGGCCGCGCGCCGGTCGTGCAGGGGCTTGGGCTCGAACGCGCGGGCGTTCGCTACACTGCCCAGGGGATCGCAACCAATGCGTACCTGCGCACGTCTGCGCGCAACATCTACGCGGCGGGTGACGTATTGGGAGGCCCCCAGTATTCGCACCTGGCGGGCTGGCAGGGTTTCCAGGCAACGCGCAACGCCCTGCTGCCGGGAAACGCCCCGGGTACACCACGCGCTATGCCACGAGTCACATTTACGTCTCCTGAAGTGGCCCGGGTTGGGCTGACAGAGCAGCAGGCACGCATAACATACGGAGACAAGCTGCAGGCCGGAACGCTTGCCCTCACCAGCGTCGACCGCGCGGTCAGCGAAGACGACACCCGCGGCTTCCTAAAGCTCCTTGCCCTGGCCGACGGCAGAATTCTTGGTGCCACTTTTGTCGGCGAACGCGCCAGTGAAGCGATCACGGAGGTCGTGGTGGCGATCGATCGCGGCATCAGGCTGCAGCATCTCGCGGGGGTGGTGCATCCCTACCCAACTTACGCGATCGGCTTGCAGTTCCTGGCCACCAATATGACAATGGAGCGCACCTTCGCCAGTACAGAAGGCAGCATTCTGCGTGCCATATCCCGGCTGTACCGTTGAGGCGTCTATATCCCCGGAGACTGCCGCCGCTGCTTGGCCGGATCAGCGCACCTCCGCGGCTATCCCGTAGCGCAGGATTAGCCGGTTTACCTGCCGTCCACTGTTGCCATCAACTCGCTTGGACTGATCGACAACCTGCAGTCGCAGTGACTGGCGTGGTCCCGGGCTCACCATGACGCAGAGTACTGGTCCGCAGGACGTTGCTGGCTCTCACCCAATCGGGGGCTTTAAGCACCCTCGACCTCCGGTCCGTGGATAGTGAAAAGATAGTGCTTGAGACGGTCAAATACAAAGGACCGGATGAAGCCTCGTGAGTTTCGTAGTCGGCTCGGAACGGCCCTACCGCACTTACTTAATGCACAAAGAGACGGACTGCCAGGTTTGGCAATCTCTTGGAGAGTGTCACGGGGCGGTCAACTTCGCGCTTTCATAAAGGCTGTTTTCTGCTGGGCGGCTTTGCAGATGTGCCAACATGAACGGCATCTCTATTCGATCCAGCTTCATTCAGTAATCAACCTACAATCGGATTCTCGAAACTGCAAGTTCTCGTGCGTAGCATTGAGCCAGTGATAAGAGACGGATCGGCGTTCCGAACGGTCTCGATGGAGTTCCATGACCGAAGCAGCTCCCGAGTACATCCCCGTGGTCTCACAACATCTTGGTTCAACCTCTGTACCCTCTTCAGTAGACATCGCCGCTTCGCCCCGTGGTCATAGAGCGAGCTCAGCAGCTGACCTTCTCCGAGAGGTACAGCGGCTGGCGGATCGGATAACATCCCGGCCCGTCACTGAAGGAAAGACCGCACCCCTAAACGAGCTTGGCGAGATGGCTCAGATCGGCCTGTTGATCGCGCCTCTCCCGACCTCAATTGGGGGACTCGGTCTGGGCACCGAACATGGCACGCACCTCGCCGTCCTTCGTCTGCTCGCGTTAATCGGGGGGACCGACCTCGTTCTCGGTCGTCTCTACGAGGGCCACGTGAACGCCCTCATTTTGATATTCGCGTATGGCACAGGAGCTCAGCTTCAGGACGCCGCAGAGGACGCCCGTGCCGGCCGGCTCTTCGGCGTCTGGAACACGGGCTCGCCCGAACTTCTCCGCCTCGAAAAGACCAGCGCTTGCCGCTACACGCTCCATGGCAGCAAGACTTTCGCTTCCGGTGCCGCTTTTGTGCAGCGTCCGATTGTTACGGCGCAGTTCGGCGACCGTGGCTGGCAGATGGTCCTTCCTCGGATGGAGTCCCCGGAGGTTGCGGGCAACATCGTCCTGGACCGCAGCTTCTGGCAACCACTCGGCATGGAAGGCTCCGAAAGTTCGCGATCGACTTCAACGGCGCAACTCTGGAAGGTCGAGACCTGATCGGAGTTCCAGGTGACTACTACCGCGACCCCCTCTTCCGCGGTGGCGCGATCCGCTTCGCTGCTGCACAGGCCGGGGCCATTCTGCGCCTCCACAGTCTTTTTGCTGAGTGGCTCAAGACCGCGAATCGTGAAAACGACCCTTACCAGATAGCCCGGTTGGGGGAGATAGCACTCACAGCCCAAGCCGCCACCCTCTGGATCGAACGCGCGGCAGCGATCGCAGAAAAGAGCCTTTGGCCCGAAACCAGCAAGCTTGATACCGAGCAGATGGTTGATAGCGCAAACATGATTCGGCTTGCTATCGAGCGCCTCGCGACGACCACGATGCAACTCGTCACGGCTGGCATTGGCGCCCACGGACTTCTCCAGGCAAACCGCTTCGAACGCATCCTCCGCAATCTGAACATGTACCTCCGCCAGCCCTCCCCGGACCGCACCCTTGCCGATGTTGGCCGCGAGTCGATCCGAAGATCACATCTCCGCTCGGGTGGCGCAAACAGCGGTTTTTGGACAGAAGGCAGCAACGACGGCAGCCTGCCACCACGCTACTTCGACAGCGTCTACGCCACCTCTGAGGACCCATGGAGCTTCGCGACCAGCGAATATGAAGCTTGCAAGTATCGGCACACTCTCGACAGCCTTCCCCGCCCGCGCTACCGCAACGCTCTCGAAATTGGCTGCTCCATCGGCGTTCTCACCGAACAGCTTGCCGCCCGATGCGATCGACTGCTCAGCGTGGACGTCTCGGAACGTGCTCTCGACTCCGCACGTCAACGCTGCGCCGGCCTTCATCACGTCCATTTCAAGTGGATGGAGATCCCCGCCGAGATGCCCGCTTCAAGCTTTGATCTGGTGGTCGTCTCAGAGGTCGCCTACTACTGGCAACGCGAAGATTTGGAGTTCGCCGCCGCCCTCATCGCCGCGCACCAGCACGCAGGAGCCCACCTCATCCTCGTTCACTTCACTCCGCTGGTGCCAGACTATCCCCTGACTGGCGACCAGGTTCACGATGCATGGATCGCCCGTCCGGAGTGGAAACATCTTCATGGAGACCGTCGTGAACGCTACCGCCTCGACTTGCTGGAAAGAGTAGCCTGAGCTCCGCCGAAAAAAGAGGCCCCACACTCTCAGAATCTCTCGAATGCAGCCAAGTGGAACGCGGCGATCCCTTACTCCGACCAAGAGCCCAGGAAAGATTCCCGTTCACCTTGCAGATGTCCTCGTGACGTACGCCGCGAAACGTCTCCGCCGCGAGCTGCTCGCATCCCACCTCGTTTAGAAAGCCTGATTCGGAAGTTCGCCGCGCGTGCGCCTCCGCGATGCGTTGGCGCCACTCTCGCGTGTAGCTCATATTCTCCGGGATCCGCGCCAGCCTGCAAACGACCCGCATCTGCCGCACAGTCTCGAGACGATGCCGCAACCAGGCTGCCGAAGGCACAACGTGTCTCTCACCCCGTTCGCTAATCTCCTGCCATTGCCGCAGCTGCCCTGATAACCCCACCTCTGCCCGTCCATTCATACGTGCCGACGTGTACACGACTGCCCGTGGCTCGTGCCTGAGTCGCGCTCCGGAGCGTTCGAGCGCCTCGACAAACGCGACATCTTCGAGATGCCTCACCGGCGGCATCCCACCGGACCGCGCATACGCCTCATGGGTGCATCCCAGCGACGCTCCAAAGTGGTGAAGATGCCTGGGCCATGGGTCATGAGGCTGCGGATCTAAAAGATCTTCGAGTTCCGCCACCAGTCGCTGATATTTTCGATCTCGCAGATAAGCAAGCCGCGCCCCGCTCGGCAGCTGGTCGAGATGGCCCCTTTTCAGCCGGATCTCTCCTCCTACAGCATCGGTACCTGTCGTCAGCGCCTGCAGATTTTGCGCGATCCAGTCCGGCGCCACCTGGGTATCGGAGTCGGTCGATAAGATCGCTCCCGACCCAGCGGTCTGCCTCGCCAACCTCCGCCAAGCGGTGTCCATCAGTAGCCGCCGCGCCGTGCCTGCGTGCGCCCGGTCCGGCTCGATCTCCGTCTCCGCGATGTGGAGCGATATCCCAGAGTGCGCTCGCTTCCACTCCCAAGCCACCGCCGCCGAATTATCCGTGCAATTATTCAACAGCAGCAGTACTTCAAAGCTCTCGCGATTCAGAAGCCGGCCCGACAAATCCACCTGCCCCGCCAAAGCGTCAAGTGTTTCGGACAGTGTCGACGATTCGTCTCGCACGGGCAGGATTACCGCAGCCTCGCAGTCCCGATGTGCCGAACCTTCCACGAGCGGCGACTCCAACAACCCACTCCCCTGCAAGATCAAACCCGTTTCACCCCCGCGCTACCGCGCCTCTCTCCCTCAAGAAAGGCATCCGCAGTCCGCAGCGAGAGCGCCATGATCGTGAGCGCAGGATTTGCCGGCAGTGCACTCGGAAACACTGAGTTGTCGCAGATCCAAAGGTTCGGCACGTCGAAACTTCGTCCACTTCGATCGACCACACCTTCGGATGCATTCTCTGCCATACGACAGGTTCCAATCGTGTGCGCCGACCGCTGAAAGACCCAGCGATCTTCCGCGCCGGCTTCTTTCCATGCCGCAAGCATCGTTCGCTCCGCATGCACACTCATTCTGCGCTCGTTCTCACCATAGCTGAAGTGAACCAGCGGTTTCCGCATCCCGCGCTCGTCTACCTCGTCCGAGAGCTCAAGATAGTTCGATGTATTCGGCATGCAGTCACCGTTAATGCCGAGTCCGGCCACATTGTTGAAGCAACTGAGGTAGCGAACCAGCTCCGTCCCCCAGATCCCGCGCCCTCGAGCCACCTGCATGGCCCACGTCACGGGAACGATTCCAAGACTCTGTACAAGGTAACCGCCTGCGTAGTCTGCGTCGCGAGCCCGCAGCAGCTCCTCGCTGATCAACGAAGCCGGAAATCCCTTGTTGGGCCGCATCTCCTCCCCAAACGTTCCCCAGACCTGTGTCGCCACATGTGCCATGAAGTTTCGGCCGACCTGCCCGCTCGAGTTCGCCAGTCCTGCAATGTCTTTGCCGCAGTGCAGCAGAAGACGCGGCGTCTCCACCGCTCCGGCGCACAGAAACACAGCCCGGCAGCGCTGCCGTATATCCTCTCCCGCATGCCGATACACTACGGCTGTCACGCGGCCTCGCGCATCGAGCTCGATCCCGTGGACAAAGCTTTCCGGCCGGATCTCGGCGCCCGCATCGACCGCTGCCGGCAGATACGTCACATCCATACTCGCCTTGGCGCCGTTCCGGCAGCCCTGATGACAGTATCCCCGGTTCACACAGGCATGCCGAAGGGGATAACCCGGCCGCTTCGCAGAGCCACGGACCTCGTAGTCTCGTGAGATGGCGGCAATCGGAGCTTCACTCGTCCTTAGCCCAAGCATCCGAAATCCGCGCTGCATCGCCTGCGCCGGCGCGTTGAGCGGCACGGGCGGCAGTGGATATCGCCGATCCTCCCGCCATGGGTAGAGCGCTGGTCCCGACACTCCTATGAATCTTTCCACCTCCTCGAAGTAGGGCTGCAACTCCTCGTAAGCAATCGGCCAGTCCTCCCCGACACCGAACTCTGTGTGCACTCGCAAATCCCGAGGATCCGGACGGGGGACGTACGCTCCCCAATGCAGCGTTGACCCGCCCACACCTGTACCGCTGTTGTTTGCCCCAAACGCAGTAGGGGTACTTCCACCGCTAATCCTGTCTCCCAGCCAGTAGAGCTCCCTTGCTGCGACTTCGTCAGTCGGAAACTCCGTCCCTGGATCCCAGTTCCGCCCCGCCTCAAGCGCCACCACGCTTTGTCCGGCCACCGCAAGCCTTGCCAGCAACGGAGCTCCGCCCGCACCGGTCCCGATCACCACCGCATCGACGACATCATCCGTTCCATACCGCTTCATCTCGTTCAGATTCATCGTTAGACACTTCCCACGGAGGCATCGGCCTCGGGTTCCCACTCCTCCACCTTGCCCATGCCCAGCTCCACAAACCCCGTCATGGCCTCCGTCCGCCCTCCATCGGCAATCCCGCTATACCCTATCCGCGCCAGAGTCGCCGGATGCGACACGTAGATGCCCACCAGCTCCGCCCGCACGTCCTCGAACCACCGAACCATCTGCGTACCCGTGAGAACGCCCACATTCCCGGTCTCGGAAGCGGTTAGACCAGTCTCAAAGTGACCGCTTACGATGACCACGAGAACCGCATCTTTGTGCCCCTCACTGAGCTCAGAAAAACCTGTCCCGTGCCGCGCAATGGCCGCCGTATCGAGCGCCGCCAGGCCACCCCGATACGCTTCGAGGTCCCCCGGCAGCTCCGCATACCTCCATCCCTTTCCCGTCCCGAGCGCCAGGCGTTTGTCCACCCGTACGGCCACATCGATCTCATCCACCTTCTGGGGCAACACCCGCTCCGCAAGTGCGCGCAAGGTCTTCATCTCGCATGGCGACAAAGCCACCGGCACGTATGACGGGTCATCCATCTCTGCCCGCGCGAGCAGGTTCGTTCGCGTCACAGCACTCACTCGTTCCGAGCCGATCAGCTGCAGGTACTCCGGTGCAATCGCCGCATATCCTGCGCGTTTCAATTCCAGGTTCCCAACGAACACCCGCAGCAGTCCAGCCACTTCCTCTGGAGCCTCCAGTGGCAATAGATGACCGACACCCGCCAGTCCCTCCATCCTCGCTTGCAACAGATGAGGTAAGACCAACCGTTGCTGCGCCACCGGTCCAAGGTCCGAATCCTTCTCCCCCGCGATGAGCAGCGTCGGCAACTCCAGGGCACCCACGCGCCCGGCCCAGTCCTCGCGGCTCCCATCCTCCAACCACGCACGCCAGGCATCCCGATCGGTCTGCAGGACGTTGCTTACCGCCCGTTCCGATAGGGCCGTGGCCAACCTTCGCGCGGTATTTTCCTGGATGTAGCTCTCGGCAAATCTGCGTCTTTCTTCTGAAGAGCCCTCCAGCCCGGCCAGCATCTGAGCCCTCTTCTCATCGCTCATCGGCTCTGGTCCGGCTGGCGAAGCCGCCGCCAGCACGAGGCCTTCGAGTCCAGCAAATCGCAAGTCTCCGTCCACGGCCCACCGCGCCGCCACCATCGCCACCTTGCCCGATATGCTGTGTCCCACCAGGACGAAGCGGCGTAGCCGCCGACCCTGCAGTGTCTCTGCGAGGTGTTCGACCATCGCGTCGACCGAGTAACCCTGCACCCCTGCCGCATCCCCGAATCCCGGGAGATCAATGCCTTGGACCGGGTACTCCGGCCCCAAAACCTTCGCTACCCCGTCCCATTCACTCGCGGACCCGCCAAGAAAATGCATTGCAACCAGCGTCGGGTGATCCCGCTCTCCAGGAAAATCGTTTTCGTGCATACCTTCGATCATCAATGATCGGCTTGCGCAACCGTCCCCAGCTACTTCAAAACCGCCCCTGAAACATTCAGAACACGGCATTGGACACTCGCTTCTTTCGAAGATCCTGCAACAAGAAATCGCCTCACCCGCGTTCGCACCGCGGTGCATCCAAGAGACGGATGGTTAGCCCCCTCTCGCTCCAACCCATCTCTTCTGTGGTGATCCTTTCCCCACATCGTGACGACGCGGCCTTCTCCTGCGGCATCCTCATGACTCTGCTCACCGAGAACCGCGTTCCGGTCACTATCCTCAACGTCTTCACCTCCTCCCACTACGCCCCGTACGCACCCGTTGGCACCCACGAAACTGCTGTCACCGCGATCCGCCGCTCGGAAGATGAGGCACTCGTTCGTAGTCTCGGCCCGGGCACACAGCTTCACGATCTCGCAGAACTCGACGCGCCCCTTCGCCTACGCATATCCGAGTACGACGTTATAGCCCACTCCCTTCCGCCGCCGCGCTTCGAGGAAGAAGTCCATCGCCTCGTCCCTCGACTCGGGACACTCGCCGATTTCGACCTCGTGCTTCTTCCGCTTGCTCTCGGAGACCACGTTGATCACCAGATATGCCGCGAAGCCGGCCGTCTGGCCGTCGGTTCTCACAGCACCGCCTATTACGAGGACCTGCCCTACGCCGCTCGCCTGCCTGCGGACTCGCAAGTCATAGAGCGTCACATTGCCTCCTTCAACCCCACCCTCCTCGAATCCGCTGCCATTCCCGGTCCTCCTCATGCGGTAAAGCTGAAACGAGAACTGGCTTCCCTCTACCCCTCTCAGATCGCTCCAGAGGTCGCGTCCGAAATGAGCGCATACGCCCGCAGTCTGGGAGGAGCGGAACGGATCCATGCTTGCTCTTTCACGCTCATCCAGAGGATTCGCGCGACTCTTAGGCTCCAGCCTGCGACCCCGGAAGCCCTACCTTGATTTGAACAAGTTTGTTCTCTGGCACACGTTCTTGAGGGTTGCTGCTCGCGTCATTCATGAAGCCTTATCACTCTTGACGAACATTCAAGAATGTTATTCTCGGATGCTCTAGTGACGAGAGGATTTGTGGGGTCGAAGCGGCCATGCTGCCGGCGCATCTGGGATTCCGTGCCGTGGAAAGCGTCGGTTCGCGGGCGCTTGTCACGTGCCAACGCAGCGGGCATGATAGCGAGATGTCGCTGTCGGTCGCGATGATCGGAGCCTGGCACGTATTCCGTTGGCCCCTTCGAATCTTTCTTGCTCTCACTGTCTCCTGCTGGAACGCTTCGATCGTTTCCTGTGTGCTAACAGGTTGATGCACTGGTGATTGCGATGCTGCATTCCGCCCCCATCTTTCCCATTCCCTTCGCGGATTTCTTTTGTTACGTGCGCCGCTTTCAGCAGGAGGTAGACGGGACGAAGCATCGTCTACAGGGTGGGCTTTTTCACGCCATTGTTATGCCAAGCGATTCCGAAGGCCAAGCTCTCGACGCTGGGCAAATATGGTTCTTCTCGCACGCAGGGACATTGGCCTCCTCTCGGTTGGCGCCAACTGTCCGAAGCATCTTCGACACATCTAGCCAAAGGTGCCATCTTGTTGTGACCGGTGGACGAATTGGGAAACACTGATCATCGTTCCTCCCCAGCAACCGGTACGCCTGTCGTTCGCTGATCGCGAGGACGGCCGCTGGGGCAGCCACCGTCCTGCAGCAAGAATCTCACTCAGTACTTCGAACCGCTTCAGATCGCGTTCGCTCATCGATAGCCGTCCCATTTCTTGTACGTGACAATTCTGATGGGGGCGTACAGACTGTGTTCGCGCCCGATAGGAATGTCTCTATGCGCGCCGGATAGAGATGTCAGTATACGAAGCAAGCAAGTGCGGTGGGAATGTGCGAAATCACGTACTTGTGATTCCAAAGACTGTGGGAAGGGTGGGAGACCTACGGCTGTATCGTCGGTCTTCCAGGCTTTCCATCAGGCCGTCATTTCCACCGTTTCTGCCGGCGTCGAGTTCGGTTGTTCGTACTCTGGTCCGTAGAGTTTGCGCGGGCGCTTCCGGTATCCCCTTTTGTCACTATTGGTCTGCACCCTCGGCTCGTGCTTCACGTCCTGTTGTGCCTTGATCAAGAACAGTGCGTGACCGAGTCGCTTGTTCTCGACGATGGCGGTGTGGCTCACACGTTGGTCTTTGCTGAACGCACGATAGGGAAGCAACGTTGAGAGATCGGTGCAGGTTCTCAGGCCTGAGAGCCTGCACGGCGAAGCGCTCGTTGAAGCGCGTCATGAACTTGGGAAGGAACTCGTTGCCGGCAACCATACCGCAGACTTTTTCCAGTCGAAGCTCCTTCACAAGCCGATCCTGCAGCGTGCGGTTGGCTCGCTCAACGCGACCCTTGGCCCGGCTTGAGTTGGCGCAGATAATTTCGATGTTCAGTTCGGCCAGTGCTCGCCCGAACTGAGTCATGCCGGAGCCACCCTTGGCATCCGGCCGGCACTGTTGCATTAACCGGGACCGACAGCTCGTGGGCGCTACGATGAGTCATGTTTAGGCGTCGTCGTTTCCCAGTCGAGATCATCCTGGTCTGTGTTCGTTGGTACTGCAAGTACGGGATCTCGT
>JAABUZ0100003953.1_pt1 | contig 21070 bp, 12 predicted proteins | sample 5562091 | NCBI WGS metagenome assembly JAABUZ01 (sample SAMN12813069, study PRJNA571459) | rock metagenome | isolation source: Antarctica rocks | place: Antarctica: Victoria Land, Linnaeus Terrace sud | collected 2015-12-21
CGGGATTCGCCGCCTTTCTCAACGGACTCGCGTTCCCCATCCAGGTCGTTGTCCGCGTCGTCCCGTTGGATCTAGACAGCGCGATCGCCGATCTGGAGCGCCAGGCCAGCCGGGAACTGCCGGATCGCCTGGCGGTGCTGGCACGGGACCATATGACCTTCCTTCACCGGCTGTCGAGCCAGCGCACGCTCCTCGAACGCCGCTGCTACGTCGTCGTGAGCGCGGACGCGGTCGGCAGCCGCCGACCATCGGGTTGGTCGTTCCGACCACGCGTCTCCCTGGCCGACACCGCAACCGCGCGGAATCAGCTGACCGTGCGGTGCGACGAGGTGGCACGTGGACTGGGACGCTGCAACCTGCTGGCGCGACGACTGACCAGTGCCCAGCTTGCCCATCTCATCTACACCTGCTGGTGCCCGGAGCTGTCGAAGGTCCAGCGGCTCCGAGCCACGCTCACTGACGCCACGCGGCTGGTCGTTGGGACCAGCCGCCCCACTGAAAGGAGCACCCCATGATCTTCCCGTCACGCGTCTTGACCATACCCCGTCCATCCCGGCCCCAGCGGCCGACGCTCTCACCCGACGAGTCGCGGCTCGCCATGGGCACGCGGTCGGTGGCCGACCTCATCGCACCGGGAGCGGTCGAGGTCACCCGCGACCACGTACGACTGGAGCATCAGTATGTGCGGACACTCACCGTGACGGGTTATCCACGGTCCGTCGGGGCGGGTTGGCTAGCTCCCCTGCTGGAGTTCGAGGAGCCCATCGAGGTGTCATTGCACGTGGTGCCGATGGAGAGTGGCCAGATGGTCTCCACGCTTTCGCGCAAACTGGTCCAGCTCCAGTCGTCGCGCATGTTTGCCGACCGCAGCGGACGCCTCGCCGATCCCGAACGGGAGGTTGCCTACGAAGATGTGGAGCGGCTGCGCGATGCCTTGCAACGGGGCCAGGAACGCATCTTTTCTGTGAGCCTGTACCTCTTGCTCCGTTCGGGGTCACGGGCGGAACTGGACGCGCTGACGCACCGCGTGGAACGGACACTCGCGGGGATGCTCGCCCACTCACGCGTCGCCTATCTGGAGCAGGACGCCGGGCTGCGTTCGTGCCTCCCGCAGGGGCAGGACCACATGCTGGTCTACCGCAACCTGGACACCAGTTCGCTGGCGACCATGTTCCCGTTCTCGTCGAGCAGTCTGACGATGGAGCACGGCGTGTTCTATGGCATCGCGGCGCACAGCCGCACGCCCGTCCTGGTCGATCCGTTTGACGACCGCTTGGAGAACGCCAACCTCGTGCTCTTTGCCACGAGTGGCGCGGGCAAGAGCTACTTCACCAAGCTGCTGTTGCTACGGACGTTGGTGCTGGGCGTCGAGGCGATCATCATCGATCCCGAGGACGAATACCGGGCGCTGTGTACGGCGGTGGACGGGCAGTACGTGCGGCTGGCCAGTTTCAGCACCCAGCAGATCAACCCCTTCGACCTCCCGCCGGTGGACACAAGCGACCGCGAGGGACGCGATCCCCTTTCAGAGCAGGTCGTCGCAATCCTGGCACTGCTCGAACTGATGCTCGCCGACCCACGGCATCCCCTCAGTCCCGACGAGCGGGCACTGCTGGACGCCGCCATCTACCAGACATACGCCAGGGCAGGGATCACGCGGGACCAGGGCACCCACGAGCGTCCCGCGCCGTTGCTGCGGGACCTGCACGCGCTCCTGGCCGCCAGCGACGAGCCGCTGGCACGGGGCATCGCCGCCCGCCTCGGACGCTACGTCCACGGTTCCCTGGGCGGCCTCTTTTCTGGACCGACGAACCTGTCGCTGGACCGGCGATGCGTCGTCTTCAACATCCAGGCGCTGGAACCCGAACTGCGTCCGCTGGGTATCCACCTCATCACAACGTTTGTGTGGCGGCACATCCGTCGCAGCCGACGTCCTCGCCTGCTGGTGATCGACGAAGCGTGGTCGCTGCTCCAGTTTCCCGAAGGTGGCGCCTTTCTCGCCGCGATGGCACGACGGGCACGCAAGTATTACCTGGGACTGGTGACCATTACCCAGGACGTCGCCGACTTCCTGGGTACCGAGCACGGCCGGACGGTGCTGGGCAACGCCGCGTGCAAGCTGCTGCTCAAGCAGTCCTCGACCACGATTGGCCCGGTGGCCGAGGCTTTCGGGCTGTCGGCGGAAGAGCGTCACGCCCTGCTGGGAGCAAGCAAGGGCGAAGGACTTTTCTTCGCCTGTGGCAGTCGCATGGCGCTCCGTATCGAGGCCAGTGCTACCGAACACGAGATCGCGACGACCTCGCCACGGGACCTTGCCGCGCGGGAAGGGGCAGCGCGGGCAGTTCCCGGACACGCTGCGGCGGGATAAACAAGAAAGGATCGACCAGTGAATACAACCATCGTTAACGATGTCTGCACCAACGTGAACGACGCTGCAGCGAACGCGAAGGCTCGCCAGCGAACGACGCTGGAGCGTCCCGATGCTCCACCGGTGCGACGCGCCAAAGCGGCAATCCTGCGGATCGGGGAACTCCTGCACGGGTCACGGGAGGATGTCATCGCGTTCACGGAAGCGGTGACGGGTGTCGCGTGGGACGCGTGCGACCAGGGCGATCTCGCGGCGGTGCTGGCCGAGTACCGGGTGATGATCCACGCCATCGACGACAAAAAGGCGCGGCACGGCCGGCATCGTCAGGAACGCGCCATGAAAGGAGCCAACTATGCATAGGAAGGCAGCGGCCCAGGAGAGTCGGATTGAACTGATCGAGGTGGTCACGCCGCGGACGAACAGTGCGACGGTCTCACCCGTCGCCCACCTGCTCGACGCGATGGCGGGACGCGATCCCGTGAGCCTGGAGATCGTCGGGACCAGCCAGGGACGCGCCTTTCTGGTGCGTGCCCATGCGGGGGCGATGCGGGGACTGGCGCGACAACTCGGTGCCGCGTATCCACAAGCCGAACTGCGCGAACGGGATATCACGGGAACACCGGACCGTGATCCCGCGCGGCTTCGAGCGGGCGAGCTCGTGGCGTCGTGCGGGCTGCTCTTGCGGGCACCCGCGTACCTCCCATTACGGACGTTCGACGATGCCGATGTCGCGGCGGATCGTGCGCCCCAGGCTGACCCCATCGTCGGCATCCTGGGAGCGATGGGTCACCTGCCTGAGATGTGGCGTGCCGTGACCCAGATCGTGTTGCACGCGGCTCCCCGGAACTGGGCCGACGGCTATCAGCGGATGGCGTTGGAACATCCCCTGCACGTCGAACGGGCTGCCAATGCATCGGGTGGCCCGTCCCTGGCAAGCATCTACCTGATGGGTGGCGCCGTCACCGTCTTTGCCGCCGTGCTGCTGGGACAGCAGTGGTATGCCGAGGGGGACTATGCACACCTCGCGATGCTCACCGGTGGCGTCGTTGGAGGCGTCCCTGGCTCGATCTGGTTGAAACGGAAGATGGGACACCGCCCGCTCTATGACCCACTGCTCGTGCGAGAGAAGCTGTCGCATAGCGCCTACCTTGCCCAGATACGGCTCGCGGTATTCGCACCCGTCGAGGCGGACGTAGAGGAGATGATCGAGCGGGTCAATCAACTGGCTGCGGCGTACCGCCAGTTTTCGCTGCCCGCGGGCAACGGCCTCGAACAGCGTGCCCTCCACCTGCAGGGGCACGAACTGGCAACCCTGCGCGCCTTACGCGTCCGCAGACGCCTGGGGTTGCTCCACGTACTCCCCGGGACACCTGCGGTCGCCCTGCTCAACAGCCGTGAACTGGCGGGCCTGTGGCATCTGCCCCAGGCGCTCTCGGACGTGCCACTCCTCGAACGGACGACGGCACGCCGCTGGGCGCCGCTTCCCGCGTCGGTAGCTCAGGGATGCCGCATCGGTATGTCGGAGCACCACGGACAGCGCATCCCCGTCTCCGTGTCGCAGGACCTACTGCGTCGCCATCTACTCCTGGTCGCCAAAACACGCCGTGGCAAGTCTACCCTGCTCCTGCGGCTGGCGAGCGAGATGATGTCTGGTTCCGATGGAAGCATGGTGGTCCTGGTCGATCCACACCGCGACCTCGCACGTGCCGCGCTGGGCGTGGTGCCGGTCGAACGGCACCACGATGTCGTCTACCTGGACGCGAGTGACCAGGAGCATCCGTTTGGGCTCAACCTCATCGATACCGGGCTGGGCTGGGACCGGGATATGGCCGTCGCCAGCACCCTCACCATCTTCGAGCACGAGTTTGAGCACTTCTGGGGACCGCGCATGGAAGACATCTTCCGGTTCGTCTTGCTGACACTGTACAGCGCCAACGAGACGCTGTGTGCAGCGAGTCCCGAGGGACGCGACCAGCAATATACGATCCTGCAGATACCGGCGCTGCTCATCGATCCGGCATTTCGGCGGCACGTCCTCTCCCTGGTGCCATCCACCATCGTCCACGAGTGGTGGTCGACTCACTACGAACGGGCACTGGACAAACGCCTCCAGCTCGAATCGGTCAACCCCGTGCTGAGCAAGATCAACCGATTCGCGGCGTCAGCGGCGACGCGTCTGGTGGTGGGACAGGCGCGTTCCACCATTGACCCGGCCGCCTGGCTCAGGGACGGCAAGATCGTCATCGTGAATACCGCCAAGGGCGATGTGGGTGAGAGCACGGCGGGGATCATCGGAGCGACGCTGTTGAACCTCGTGGCGCTCCACGTTGGTGGACAGGCACGTGTAGACCCCGCAAGCCGTCGCCGGGCGAGCGTCATCGTGGATGAGTTTCATTCCATGCCGGGCGCGGATTATGAGAGCTTCCTGGCAGAGTTGAGCAAGGTCGGCGCCAGCCTCATTCTGGCCACGCAGACGCTGGCGCGGTTGGACGTGCTCGACCGGACCCACGAGCGAGCGTTGCGGGCCACGCTCTTCGCCAACATCGATGGCCTCTTTGCATTTCATTGCAGCGCCGAGGACGCCACGTATCTGGTACCCGAACTGGGGAGCGAGGTGGATGTCCAGGACCTGGTGGCACTCGGAGAGCATCGCTGCTATGCCCGCCTGTCTGCCGGGAAAGAGCGTCTGCCACTGTTCTCCATTCAGCTGGACCCACCCCCGGCGTCTGATGCGTCGCTCATCGACCGGCTGGCGGCGGCATCCGCCCAGCGCTATGGACGTCCACGAGCGGAGGTTGAGTCGGGGATTGCAGCGGCGTTCGTCCGCATTGCCGAGAGCCACCAGACCCAAGTCGAGCAAGCTCTCGATGCTTCGCCGGGACGCGGCGGTGAACCACCAGAACCACCACGTGGGGAACCAGGGAAACCGGGGAGACAGAGACATCGCAATGAGCATCGGAGGTCCAGGATGGCGAGTGCAGAAAACCCACCAGATACCTCGCCCTATCTGGGCGATGGAGTGGACGAGACCGAGGAGCCCCGGCAGGCAGCGTTGACCATGGAAGAGGAAAGAGCGGTGATGCCTTGACTCGCGTCGGGGGGCACGATGTGTGGCATGTAACGCTACGTATCCTACAAGCAAGCAACCAGCAGGGTCTGAGACGGGCGTGGAGTAAGGTGTGCAAAAAGGCGGGGAATTCAGAGTTCCCCGCCTCAACTGGACACTCTGGCACTCGATTGCCTGCTTCCTTCTCAGAGAGAAATGTAGATGGGAGAAGGACATCCAGGTCGGCGGTGACTGGCCCTACTATTCTCCATGTCTTTATTCCTCAATTGACGGTGATGAGTGGTGGCAATCTCGGTGTCCGTACGGTCATGGTGTATGGACGGAATGTCGTGCTGCGTCGAGGTGTCGTTGATGCACGGAGACCGTAACGACGTCCAGATGCTCCAGCATCACATGGTTCGTCGGCTTCCCACGTCAGCAGAACTGTCTGTACGGAAGCCGATAGGTCTGACCGAGCGTGACGAGGCTATCCTGTCGGCTGTCGCCACGCACGGACTTCTTACCACGGAACTGATCGAGCTCGCCTATTTCTCGACTCCGTTGCCCGGTGGTGAGGGACGTGGTGCTCCCAGTTCCCGTGCCTACAGTCGCCTTCGCCAACTCTGGCTGTGGGGGTACCTTGAGCGCATCGAGCTGCCCGTTGCTCGCGTCCTTGGCGGACGGCGACCTTATTTGTACACGTTGACCCGTCGTGGCATGTCTTTTGTGAGCAGTCACCACAAGGCTCCTATCGCGTTCCCCAGCCCACGTCGACTGGACCGCCTGGACGACCGATTTCTGGAACACGATCTCCGGGTCACAGCCCTTTGGGCGCATATGCAGGCGCTGGTGCGTGTGGAACAGATACGGCACTGTCGGTGGACGCCAGAGCGGGACCTGCGGGCACTGGGGCTACGGGTGCGAGATCCCCAGATCAACCGGTGGCTTACGGTGCTCCCAGATGGCTACGTCGAACTGGAACATCACAATCAGACCATCCAGTGCTTGATGGTGGACATCGATATGGGAACACTGACCGTTGGACGTTTCCGTCTGAAGCTGCGGGCTTTTCAGGCGTTGGTGTCCAGCGGTATGTTTCAGGAACATTGGCACAGAGACGACTGCACGCTCATCGTCGTCTCCCATTCGTGGGAACGCGTCAAGCAATTATGGAAGGCGGCACGGGAAGAAGTGCCATATGACAGCTTTTCCCGGTATGTTTTCGCGGCTTTCGCATCACTGGCATCCAGCAGCGTCGAGCACGATGCGATCTGGCTCACATTGGGAGGAACGTACCAGCGATTGCTCCAGGTCGGAGCGGTACCATGTGGGGTGACATGATAGAGGTGGATGTCCAGCGGAGTCTAGATACGTGGGGATCAAGCGCCGACGTACAGGTGCTCAGTACGTGGCGTTGAGGGAAACATCTCAGCCGTACAGTGACGTGACGTGCCCATGTGCCATAGCCTGGCGCATGGGCCCTCGCTGGCCGCTGACCCCGTGTTGTCTGCGGGTGCTGCGTGCCTGGGCCAGCGAGTCACGATGACATCCGGTGTGGTCATCCCCCCAACGGTTCCTGACGATGTCTTGTGGTATATCCGTCGCCCTGGTATTGCTGGTCGTTTTCGCCCTCGGGTATAGAGCGCGGCGTGTTGACAGGGTTCAAGTCGGTTAACGCCATCAGGTAGGGTAGTCAAGCTGCGATCCTGCCTTCAATGCCATCTTAGACAAGTATGGCCTGGTTCAGCGGATATTAACCGTCCGGACAAGGCACAATCGTCTGCACTGCTGGGAAGCCGTCAGGCATTGTCCTTCAGCAGAGAGTCAAGCCCAGGAAAGCGCCCGGGAGCCACGGCACCGGGAACGACAAATCGCTTGCTTCCTGGCTCCTTCAGCAGGGCTGCCCCCGAGGGTGAAGCGGTACTCTGCTTTCGCGACTTTAGGGGAGCTAGTGGCTGCAACGGATCGATCTTGATCAACCGGCGGCTGAACGTGGTCGGCGCGGTGCCGTTCGTTGAGCTTCTCATTGACGTCCTCTGTCATCATCCCAAATTGAAGCATCTCTGGCGATCCTACCATGTGCCTCAAGCACTCGCCTTCCTCACCAGGCGGCCCAGAGTTGGTTGGCCCATCTGGGCTAGCCAGCCGAGGACGTCGTTCGCTGACCTCCGCAACAAGTTGGCCTCCGAACTGCTCACAGTTCCATAAATTACCCCCACGGGGAGACGGCCCGCAGCCCAGTCGATGACTGGTACCTGGATGATTGCTGCGTAGGCTGCCGAGTTTTTGGCTGCGGCGGGAACGGCGCCGTAGTCGTGGTAGGCGTCTTCACGGCTAACCACCAGTCCACTGCCGACAATGAAGGCACATCCGGCTGCTCCTGTCGGACTATCCGGATCGACACGGAAAGTTCGTCCACGAGGCAGCGCAGGAGCCGACGCCCCAACCCGCATGACGAGCTCCAGCTCCAGTGGATGTGCCGGCTACCGCTCACATCCGTAGTTTTGTGGTGGCTTCCGGCCACATCCTCGTCACAACGTATACTCCTTCCGCACTTCGTATCTGAGCTATGTTGAAGCGGCATGAAGGAGACAAATTGTGTTCGGGATCTTGAAGCTGATCCAGTCGTTCGTCACGCGAAGGCTACAAACCGTCAGCACGGCCATCGCGCGTTACACGAGGCCGAGCACTCACAGCTCGGTGCACGGCGGCGTCGCCGATCTCGCGCACAGCGAACCGCAATTACTGCTGAAAACTTGTGCGTCGTCAGCAACTCATTGTCCTTCATCGATCAGCCAAACGGCCGCAGTTCACGGCCGCTGAACGTGGCCTCCTCGTCCTGCTGGCCAGCAAACTCCAGAGCTGGCAGGAAACCGTGCTCGTCATCAAACCAGAGAGGGTGCTGCGCTGGCATCGCGAAGGCTTCCGCTTGTTCTGGAAAGGGAAATCACGCGCGAGGTGCCGCGATCCGAAGATCCCAGCCGATACCATCAGCCTAATCAAGAAGATGGCAACCAACAACCGATGGTGGGGTGCCAATCGCATCCGGGGCGAGTTGTTGAAGGTCGGCATCAAGGTTGCTAAGCGAACCGTTCAACGCTACGTGCGCCAGGCACAGCCCACACGTCCTCACGGTCAGACATGGGCCGCGATCCTCCGCAACCACGCGAACGACATCTGGTCCTGCGATTTCCATCAAGTCACCGATGTCTTCTTTCGACCACTCTTCGCGGTCTTCATTACGGAGCTTGGCTCGCGGCGGATGGTCCATCTGGGTGTGACACGCTCGCCGAGCGATGAATGGATTGCTCAGCAACTCCGGGAGGCAACACCCTTCGGTGAGGTGCCAAGGTATCTGATCCTTGACAACGATGCCAAGTACGCTTCACACGTCGATGCTGTTGCGGTTGGAAGCGGGATTGAAGTGCTGCGCACACCGATCAAGGCATCACATGCGAATGCCGTCTGTGAGCGATTGTTGGGGAGCGTGCGGCGTGAATGCCTCGATCACGTCCTCATTCTGCGCGAAGCGCACCTCCGTCGAGTGCTCCTGGAGTATATGGTCTACTTCAATCAGGCGCTGCCGCATCAAGGCATCCAGCAGCAGATCCCTGGCCCGAGCGAGTCAGCTATCGTCTTGGGCAAGACAAGGGACAAGGGTATCAGTTGTGCGGTGCTTGGCGGGCTTCATTATGATTATCGCATAGCCGCATGAGCAGGTTCAGTGAGCTGAAACGTATACGGATGAGCCATGTAGCCGATACAGAGTGTAGACGTAGCTCTGCGACGGACGTTGGATCGATGGCGTATGCAGTCGTGGTAACAGTCACCCCTCGATAATGGGGGCGTCCTGCGGTGCGGCTAGCGCTCCGTTCCTCATTACTGGTATAGATTATGCCGCACCGTTTCGTGGTCGAGAAAGAGACGACGGTGCCGAAGTTGTTGCATTCGAGTCTGTCAGTGGACGCAGACGAAGAGTGACGGGGCATGTGCGTCAGGGGACACGCGACGTGACTTGATGGCCAGTTGCAGCGACACACCCCGATCCGCCACCCGGTTCAGCCCCTTGCCTATCTCAAGGATTTCATAGACGGCGTACGAGTCCGCGGGAATGTGACTCACGGATTGAGATTGAAAAAGGCGAGATCGCTCGGCTCGACCGTACGGACGAGGACGGATCGGTCGAGGTAGCGGTTTCCCCGTTCGCACGAAGTCTCGGGCATGAGGAGACAGGCGTGGCAGCAGGCACCGTGGACGCCCTGGCCGCCCATCGCCACGACGTGCTCGGCACAATGAGGATCGGAGGCACATAGGCGCATGGCATCGAGTGCCGCATCGATATGGCGGCCAAACTCCTTCCCCTCCCCGAGATGCACAAGCCCGCCCAGCGTGCCTTCACTGTCGGCTGCCGCCGTGTAGAGAAGCACACCCGCCATCGGCCCACCATCATCGGTGGCATCGAGAGCGTAGATGCGCTCACGCAGGCTGGCCAGTGTGTAGCCGCATTCGAGTGAGAGCTGGCGCATCAGGGCGTGGGAAAAGGAGTGCAGCACGATGTACCGCAGCCCTGGATACCCTACCTGCGGGTCAAGGTGGCGTGCCGTTCTCCACCGCCGGTGCGCCGCCTGGAAGCGGCGGTCGTGCGCGTCCCATGCCGTTTTCGTCGCGCGCCAGTCCTGGATGGCCTGTTCGTCGAACTGCAGGAAGATACCCTCCCCGTGGACCTCGGCGGCGGGTACCCACTGTGGCAGGGATCGCGACAGCGGCGCGAAGTGCATCTCGTCCACTTCAAGTGTTTCGGAGAAGTCATCAGGGGAGGCGATGCGGGTGAAGCCAATCAGAGCGCTCACCTCACGCAGGCGCTCCACGAGGACGACCCGTCGCAGGACGTCCGTGTAGGCTGCAGGGGGATCGACCTCGCGAAGGCGAAAGTCGCTCAATGACGTGGCCGTGTCCGGCTTGCTGAACACGCGCCATTCCGGGATCTTCAGGTTCGATGGCTCGTCTGCACGTCCATCCAGTGTCCGCTTCCGTTCGACAGCGTTCCAAATGTCCTCGTCACGATGGGCGTGGAACTGCGGCAACTGTCCGATCTGGCGCAGCAACTCGACGTTCTGCTTGCTGGTTGCCTTGTCCAGGACGTGCCACGCGATGTCCACGAGCTGACCCAGGTGGTCCTCAGTCACCGGGACCGAGAGTGCGGTCATTGTCAGGCCAAACCAGCTATTCGATGCGCCTAACAGGATCGTTCTGAGTTGTTCGGAACACGGCTCGTCGTCGAAGTCTCGCAGATGGGGGTGCCGTCCGCGGCACTGGGGCAGCGACTCCCGTCCTTCATCACCAAAGGCTTCGCTCATCTGGCGGCTCTTGTTGCACCCCGCGCACTTCACCTGAATCGTGGCCGTATCGCCGAGGCCACCAAACTCGTTCAGCGATAGGTTCCCGACGCACGTCGACGATTCCCTGTGGACAAAGTAGTGCCACGGGAACTCGTCGAGATGCCCCCTCAAGCAGGCAGTGAGGAAGCGTACCGGCACCACAACGGGCGGCTTTCCCGGCTTGCGACAGTTGGTATGTTCATAGCGTGTCCGGTCCTCCCGAAACTTATCGACCTTGAGGTCGAAGAGGTTGGAATCGACGCGGGCGAGGAGGTGACAGAAGGGGCACAGCATCCACTGTGGGAAGGCGGTCACGGGCATGCCGATCACGGACGAGGACGTGAACGGGTTCGACAGGTCATCGTCCGGTTGCCGAGGGGGACCCAGCAACCGCTTGACATTCCCCATGTTGAGTTTCGACTGGATGGCCTGGAGCAGACGAGGCTCACCGATCTCTGTCGCGTGTAGAATTGGCCAGTCTTCCAGCCCCATCACCATCGCGGAAATATGGGGTAGATCCACGATGGCGCCGACGCCGAATGTGTGCAGCGCCTGGCTCGGCCGTAGTTCCCCGACGCGGTATTTTTTCGCCGCTGTGTGTACCATCTCGCGTTACTCCTCGCTGATCGTGGGTGCGCTGTCGGCGACGAGAACTGGCGCGGATGGCATCTTTGTGAATGGGCGCACATCGTAGGAGCCCTGACCATGGGTATCGAGCACCAGTCCGACGGTCGGTTCGACATCCCGGAGCGAGTTGAGGCAGGTGAATGTTTGCCAGTCGTCCGTGTCCGGCTGGAGTAAGAGGCCCTGGGTCACACCATCTTTCTTCGTCTTGTAGCCCAGCGTGCTGCCGCCAGAGATATGCTGCGCCTGACTGATCCATGCATCGACGCGTGTGCCCAGTTCGTCTTTCACCTGTTGCGCGACCGTCTGGCTCCCTTTCACCAGGCCAGCACGCTCGGCGATGTCAACAATCGCCTGTTTGACGTAGGGATTGGCCCACGACAGTTTGCTGGCCCGGTCATTGTCATTGAACGCGGTCTCGATCAGCCGGACGTACGCTACGAGCAGGCCACTGAGACCGCGATCGATGGCGCGGGCTGAGAATGGCGTGACGGACAGCGCCTCAACGTGCTGATAGAACGTCGCGTGGTAGTGTTCAAACTGCTCATAGTGCGAAAGGTCACGGGGACGGGCCCAGTTCAGCACCGTGCAGACGAGTCCGGGGTACCGGCGACCCACGCGGCTGGTGGCCTGGATGTACTCAGCGGTCGTTTTTGGCTGCCCGGCGACGACCATCAATCCGAGCCGGGAGACATCGACGCCTACCGACAGCATATTCGTGGCCAGGAGCACATCGATCGGGGTCAGCCAATCGTGTTTCATGCCGGGCTTGACTTGCTGGTTTCGTGCGGGATCGAAGCCGGTTTCGAGCTCCTGCAGAACTCGGGGGATATCGGTCGAGCTTTTTCGAGAGGTGAGTTCCTCAACCTGGAGCTTCGTGCGCTTCGCCAGCCCACGCTCGTGTGTCCGCGTGAGTCGTGCCCGCACGTCGTCATCGACGAGGCGCCGCATCCCACCCAGCTCTCGCATCGCGTTGAAGTAGCCGACGAGGGTCATCCACGGGTCGGCGTGCGCGCCATACTTCTCGTACAGCAACTGGGCGGCCGCGAGGTGCGCGACATAGACGCGGATGAGGACGGCCTTGAGCCGGACACCGGGGGCGCAGATGCCGATATACTTTCGTCCCGGTTGCTCGTCGCTCAGAGGACGCTGGAGCGCGAAGAAGTTGTCGCCCGCGTCGAGGCCCTGGGGCGGGAAGACGGCGACCTTGCGCAGAAAGAGTGCATGCATCTGGTCGTTGGCGCGGCGTACCGTGGCGGTCGACGCGATCACTTTCGGGCGGACCCGTTGCCCATCGACATCCCACGAGCAGAGCCGGTCAACGACGGTTTCGTAGAGGCCGACGAGCGTGCCCAGCGGACCGCTGATCAGGTGGAGTTCGTCCTGGATGATGAGGTCGGGTGGGCGAAGCGGACCGTGCGGCAGCGTCTTGACGGGTGGCAGACCGTTCCGGGCGGGGTGCGAGTTACTATCTTCCAGTTCGGGCGACCGGAATCCGTGGCGGCGGCAGTAGCCATCCACCTGGCCGAAGAGCATCTGCGTTTCGCCCTTCCACGGCATCTGGGCGAACTTGTCGACGGTCGAGATCAACAGGGCCGGGAGATTGCGGTAGATCTCTTCATCGACCACGATGACCGGCAGCCCTTCATTGGGCGCCCGTTTCGCGCTGAACGGGCAGTCTCCCAGCGGGTCGCCGCAGTAGATGAAGGTCCGTTTGCGTTCTTTGTCCACGGTGATCTGCTTGCCGGGATCGATAGTCGATCCGCACCACGGACATGTCGCCAGTTGTGCAGGCGAGCCTGAGCCTCCCTGATTGCCGGTCCAGGCGCCGTGACCCTTTTTGACGGCTTCATTCGCATCGTACGTGGTATTGGGTGTCGTGCGCTGTCCCACCCAGAGGCCCAGACGGAATGGCGTCGTGCCCCACCGGTGGTCACCCTTCGCGTGTGCGTCACGGCGGATCATCTCGCAGGCGCAGAGCAGGGCGGCGGCGCGTTGAAACTGTTGCAGCGTCAGCAGTCGGAGGGTGTAGCGCATCAAGACCGCGACGCCGTCCATGCCGGAGCGACCAGCCACGGTGCCCTGCAGCCGTCGGATCGCCAGGGTATAGGCGGTGAGGCCGAGGTATGCCTCGGTTTTGCCACCGCCCGTGGGGAACCAGAGCAGGTCGGCGCCAGCGGTCGGAAGCGGCGAACGGTCGGGGTGGTGCAGGTCGGTCAGCGAGGGGAGGTTCAGGAGTATGAAGGCGAGTTGAAAGAGACGCCAGCTCCGATTGTGCGGGACGTCGATGGATGCGCGATCGGCGGGATGCCCACCGCGCCGTGCTTCGACGATCAAGGCCCGGATGCGCTGTTCGGACATCGCGGCATTGGCAAAGCGAAACGCGTCGGCGGCCTGGGGATTCGTGTCGAGGAGCGCAATCCCATCGCTGATGCGCGCGCGAGCTTCGCGACACGCCGCGAGGGCGGCTCGGGCGTCAGCGGCGCTCTCGGTCAGATCTTCGGCGGGGTCATCGATCCGCTGCTCCTGCCTGGCTATCCAGTCATCGTACGCCGTGAGCAGGGGAGTGAGCGCACTGGCGAAACCGCCAGAGGGAAGGGTGGCGATGGCCGCCATATCGAGGATGACGTCGGTGAGGGCGGGGTAGTCGCTTGCATCGGCGCTGGTGGTGGCGGGTAGCTCGTACTCCGGCACGACACGCGTGGTGACGCGGGTGGCGCAGGCAGTCTCTCCGGGCTGCTGTTCGGCCTGGACACCGACTCCGTGACCCACGGCAAACTCGAGGGTGTGGCGGTACCGCATCGCCATCGCGTGGTCTTCGGTCTGCGCCACCGAGTCGCCACCGGTGAGCTTGCGGTACGGCCGTCTGCGAAAGATGGCGGCACCATCGGTGGAGGTGACACTGAGCACCGGCTGGAACATCCATGCTGTGTCGCGAAGTGTTTTCGGCTCGTCCTGCTCGTTGAGGAGCCAGAGGGTCACCAGCCAGCCGGTGTCCGCTTCGCGAATGACGCCACGGACGCGGATATCGGGTTGGGCGGGATCGGGCGACCACTCGGGGAGTTTGCCTGCAACGAGCGGTAGGGGGCCAGACGTGCCGCCGTGTGGAGCACGTTTCCAGACGAGCTTCGCGGCACCGGTGCTGGTGGTGGCCGTCTCGCTGTGGCCCCGCTCGTAGGTGCCCCACGACACCGACACGACACATGCATGCGCGTCACGGTCGATACAACAGGAGAGGCCAAACGACGACGGAAACAGGGTTGGCATCTGCGCGACGGTCTGTTCGACCGGTCCTTCCTCGACCCCCTCGGCGCCACCCTCGGCCAGTTCGTCCTGCTCTTCTGGCTCGACGCGCTGCCCGTGCGGCGCGAGTTTGCCAACGAGATAGCGGTCGCGGGGCCGATCCTCGATCTCCTCGTCGTCGCCACCCGCGGGACCGAGCAGGTCGGCCAGCACCAGGCGCTCGAGTTCGTCACGAATCGCAGAGGGTGACGGCGGCGCCAGCAGCGGTATCGCAGCGGGAGATAGGGGTGAAGGGGGAGACACGACCGCGGCGGAGATGCTCGTCGTCGCGTCACCACGCTGGTCGCTGGCCGTGTTGTCACCGGAATCGCCTGCCCCGTCCTCCACCAGAGCTGGGCTTGTCCAAACGGCGGGTACGACGTTCGGGCCGGGCTGCTTCGTCGCTCCGCTGGCCCGCACCGTCTTTGAGCGGCGCTTCCGCTCGTGTTCCCGCTGCGCGTCGAACACATCCCCGATGCGATCGACGAGCGACTCGCGGATCGTGTCTATCCCGAGCAGATCCCCATCCTCAACGAGATCGAGGCCCGCAAGCAGGAGATGGAGCGCCTCGGGTTCCACGTCTCGCGTAGCGGACCAGTCGAGACCGGCGTTACCGTCCCGCAGCGTCTGATTCGCCTGTGCGATGTCCAGGTCGCCATCGCGTGAGAGGCGCGCGGGAAGGTGAATGACGTTGCTCATACCGTCCTTTCTGTGCCGGTATTCCAGAGTGTTGCATCGAAGCCCTGGACCAGTGGAGATGGGTGATCCGCAGGAACGATAGCAAGGAGTGCCCGCATCGCGCGGGTCATCGCGACGTAGAAGGTGCGACGCTCGCGCAGATTCGCCTCCTCTGCTTCTTCAGGTGACATCCCCTTCGCGGCTCCGGGCACGTGGCCTTCCAGGAGACCAGCCAGGGCCACGATGGGAAACTCCAGTCCTTTCGCCGACTTCATCGTGATGACCTTGACCGCCTTGACTTCAAGGTCGACGTCACGTCCTGGCATGTAGCGCGCCTTCACGCCCGCGCTGTTGAGGCGAGCGGCGATGGCCTTGCCTGCCGGTTCCGACGGCACCAGCACGGCGCACGAGCCGATCCCCAGATGAAACTGTTTCGCCGCCCCGGGAAGAAACCGTGCCAGCAACTGCGTCTCGTCGTACGTCCGCTCCACCACGCGCACCGTGGGAACCGGTCCACTGGCGACGTAGGTACGTTCCTGGGCTGCCGTGTCCTCATCGGTCACGCCGTCGCGCAGGTAGGCGTGGGCCGCTTCGCCGATCTGTCTTGTTGAGCGATGGTTCGTGCGCAGGATACCGGTGCGGCCAGTGAAGCGCAGGTCGTCGTGGACGTCGGTCCAGCGGAAGCTGCCACCATAGATCGACTGGTTCCCATCCGCCGTCACGAAGAGCCGGTTCGGGGCACAGCAGAGCATGACCAGCAACCGGAGCACGGCGGGGTCGAGGTCCTGCGCCTCGTCAACGATCACGCCGTCGTACTGGGGGCCAGCCTTGCCCGCGCGTGCGATATCAGCGGCACGCCGACGTAACTCCTGCCAGGTGCGGAGTCGGTTGCTTTTGAGCACCTTCCGGTACGCTTCGTAGAGGCGCCAGACCGCCGTCCGCTGCGTGACGTTCAGGCTTACCTTGCGTCCAGCCCGTGACGTCTTGAGGTAGTCGTCGAGGGTCGCCAGTTCTCGACCATCGATCACACCGTTCATCTCTTCGAGCAGGTAGTCGGGACGGAGCCGCGAGATCGACTGTTCCTGCGCGCGCCGCTGCAGCGCGTTGCCGTCGAATGCGGCCATCTTCAGTGCTTCCTGGAGGGCGAGACGCATGGCGACGGGATCGGCAAGCTGCGACTGACCATCGACGGCGGTCACGATATCCGACACGAGTTTGTCGGCGGTACGCACGATGACGCAGTCGGCGTCGGTGTCGAGCAGTCGGCCCAGCAGTTGACGCGACGAGACCATCAGCGCGTTGGTGTAGGTGGTGAACAGGATGCGCGGCTGCGGAGTGCCGGAGGCCCGCAGTGCCGCGATGAGTGACCGCACACGATACAACGCGACGGCACTCTTGCCGGTGCCAGGCCCACCCTTGACGAGCGCGGGACCGCCCGCATTGATGGCCCAGTCGACATATTTTTCCTGCTCGGGATTGAGCTTGAGCAGGAACCCGAGGAGTTCCCCTTCGGCGAACTTGAGGAGATCGTCGATGCCGCCGGTGACAAAGCTGGGCTTCTGGAGCACCTGGTCATAGTTGGGCGCGGTGATGGCATCGAAGACACGCTCGCGCACGGCCTCGGGTACATCCACGGTCACCAAGTCGTCGGTGGTGCGGCACGCCTTGAGCGCCTCTCGGAACTCGGCGGGCACCGTGAGCCGGGCGAGAATCTCGTCATCAGGGAGGATCGGCAGATCGTCGGCGTGCGAAGTCGGGGCGACGTGCCGCTCAGCCTTCGCCTGTGGCGGTGTCCAGTCGGGTCGGGACGCCGCCGGTGCGAGCAGGTCGTCAACTTGTGGCACCTGCCCGGTATCAAACGCTGGTGCGTCGGCGACGAGCTGGGTGCCACGATAGACGTCCTTGCGGTTGTCGACCCCGAGCAAGATCACCCACGGGGGGTGCTCGGTAAATGTGTAGAGGATGCGATAGTCACCCGACCGGATGCGGTAGACCGCACCCTCGTAGCCGACCAGCCGCTTCTTGTTTTTCGCATCGGGAGCGGGAGAGGTCTGGAGGATGTGCACCTTCTGCAGGACGTGCGTCAGTTCCTTCGACGGCAGCGCCATCAACTGATTGGTGAACGTTTGCTTATGGATCATTTCGTAGGTCATTGTGGAAACACCGGATGAACATGGAACGCGAATGGTGGCAACCTTACCTCCAACTGCTGCACGAATGGATCCATAACCGTAAGTTGATGGGGACTCCTTCCGATCCTACTGCCGCGACAGTATTGTCTTTTGCGCCAAGTGTTGTACTCAACAGAAGCCATGCCGTGAAAACACAGGAGTATGGAGACTGTGGACTACATACTCGGCATGACCATGTTGTTGGTGGCGCGCCAGGAAACGATAGCCGTGCCCAGACATGACGGACCGACCCCGATAATAATCTCAGCGACAGTGCCTGCTGTACCAGCCCCAACCTTAGCGTTTCTTTTAACCATGCGTCTCACACAAGAGGTGCTATGCCGACGAAAACGATGGTTCCAGTGGTACTTACTTCGGTGATCTTCACGCGCCATTCTTTAGGTTCCCCACCCTCTAACATCCTTAGAGTGAACTCTGCGCCGTTCGCATCAAAGAATGCAAAAACACCGTCAATGCTCAATAAGGACATGGTTCCTCCCCAGTCATGGCCGTGTGCTAATTTGGCGGTCGGCTGAGCCCACACTGAAACACGAACGGGGTATTTGTCTTTTTCATTCAAGATTGCTTCGCCCTCGCGACGCTCCACTAGACCCGTCTGGCTCAACTGTGGTTGATTCCAGTCACGCGTCGTTTCGTGCCAGCGCTTCTCGACCGCCGATGACAGACGTTCAAACCAATACTGTAGGTGGAGTGGAACAGCTTGCGAGGCCATTTGGCGCAGAGCATGGGCGTGAGACTCCTCACCAACTCGTACCAGTGCCTCGCCGTAACACCAGTTGCTCAACACAGACTCGTTGTTGTCATCTTTGACCTGCCGTAGCCGCGCCAGGTATGCGTCCGCCCAATCACGGTTGCGGCGGTCTCTGTGCGAACGTTCAGCAGTTTCGCGAACGATATGCTCCCGGTCATATGCTAGCACCGCAAAATAGTCTTGGTACCCCCCGACTGTGTTCCCTTGGGCCGTTAGTTTTGTGACTATGTGGTCAACAGTCTGGTGCTCGGGCCCCACGATGGTATCAGTCTGGCCGTCTCCACGGTCTTTGTTCATAGGCGGATTGCTTACGTCAGGTAACCAAGCTACAGCTTCGGCAACGCGAACGCGTAGTGACGTAATTTCGCCGTGCAGGTTCGGAATATCTCCAATCCAGGTCGAGCAAAACTCCCGAAGCGCCTCAGGAAATTGAGCAGCGAGACTTCGATATGTAGCACGTCTAACTGGAAAAGCACTGTCCTGTACCAGCAGTAATAACAGGGCTCTCGCATTCTTCTTCGCATCGTCCCCGACATAGCCAGCATCGCCCAGCGCGTTCGCAAGTGCAACCCTGGAATCGGGAAGCCACTCATTCCATACCGTGTCCCATCTGGTTATCGCCAGGGCATCGGGACTCAGGCTAGCAACAGCCTGGAAGAGGTCCAGTTCTGCGGATGAGACGCCCTGCCGATTCATAGTGCGTTGAATTAGTGCATCCTCGATGACTTTGGGAACCAACGTGCTTCCCGGTTGTTGGTGCTCAGAGAGCACCGTGGTCACCAACTGTGAAGCAGAGAGCCAATCTGCATCAACGATCGCCGTTGCCATTGCCTGAATGAACGTGGTATGCCGCTTGAGGTATAGCAAGCCAAGGGTGAGTGCCGCCCATTCCGTGCGCTCATACTTGGGTTCCGTACGCCATTGATTGTTATCCAGCACCAGTCCAATGCGGGCTGAAAGGATCTCTGGGAAATCAATCAGTCGATCTGCACGCGCAAGCGCCTCAATCGATCTCCAGCCTAACCAGTCGTCAATCGTCGATAGCCTGACAAGCAAGTCGACGACCTTATGATCGAGCGGAGCCACCTCTGCCAGGTACCCTAACGTCCCTGCTAGAACGCTGCGCTCGTGTATTTCCCTAGCATCATCCTCTACCATCTTGGCTACCCGTTCAGCGTAGACAGGCTGGAGAAGCTCACTTCTTGCCAGGCGTTCAAGGCAAGCGGATGCAGCTGCACGACGCCTGGGGACCGAGCCATCCTCTGCAGCCAGTACCAGTTGTTCTGTGATTGAGTGGTTGCCTTCACGGATTAGAACGACAGCAACATCAGCCAGGGCATCAATCAGAGACAGCAAGACGTTTCCGTCCACAGTCAGACCAAAGTTGAGCAGCGTTTGCAAGGCGTCTGTCGTTGCGACGCTCCGAACAAGCTCATAGGCTGCAAGTGCTGGAACCACGTCAGGGCCAAGCATCGGTCCTTGTACATCCGTTACATGTGTCACACGGTTGCTGGCCAGCACCGGAACGTCACGTAGACGAAAGCAGGCCAGTAGCTCTGAGATATGCTTGCTGGCAAATGGACTGGTTTCGCGTTCAGGCGAGGTAGTTACATCGTACCAATTGATTAATTCGTCAGCTCCCAGACGCAACGCAACCTCCCAAGCAGACTCTTTTACGTGGAGATCGAGTGTGGCATTTCGCCCTGTGGCGTTGCTGTTGCGTTGCGCGTCTCGAACTACTAGCTCAAGCGCTTCGGGCCATTGTACCGATCCGTTCGCCCATCCGAGTAATTGCAGAGGCCGCACACAATCTGCCATCCGGAGATACAGTAACCATCTGCCGTGAGAATCGTGTTCCTTATCGGCTGCAAGCCTGGTGATGCGTTGCAGCAGAAAAGGTATGACCTTTTCGCTATTGCAGTGCGGCGTGATGTCGCCTCCAAAGTAGATCTCAGCCGGAAGGCTTTTCCCTTCCTGTTCTAGAACTTCGACCACTACCTCCCAGACAGCGTTTTGCACCTCGATGTCGAAGCCCGCTCTATCCGCAATGTCAGCCAATGCGCGCAAAAGTAGGGAACCGTCGAAGGGATCCAGTTCTCCAACTGCAAATTGCTTACGGATAGGCTCGATACTGCTCGGGTCTGCTAGTCTGCGAAGTGCAAAGATGAGGGGCTGGTGACAGCGCTTCGAGAGACGCGCATGCAAACTAGCGAGCACTGGCGCGCGATCCTGCCGACGTGTACCGAGACTCACAAGGGTACTGACGGCTCCATCACCTTGTTCATCGTCACGGGTACCGAGTCGCTTGAGAATTGACACGGTATCATCTCGACGATAGCCAAGAGTCGAGACTGTCGATAAGGCGCCTTTCCATTCTAGTTGTTCGACCAGAGCGTTGAGTCTATCGAGTACTTCATCCCTCAGCTGTGTTCTGTATTCGTCTGGGTATTGATCGAACCAGTCTCGCAAACATTCCCGGCTTTGATGCTGTCCAAACACAAGATTGCTGTGGTCATCAGGTATGACTTTTACACAGAATGGCACAAGTCGCCCAACAATTGGTAATCGTCCTGATTCCGGATCATCCTCCGTAAGTTGCTGAAGGCGACGAAAGGCACGAACGTGGAGGTCACCAATTCCTGGCCTGACTGTTTCTTCGAGCGAAGGTAGGTTCTGAACCCGGTCTAACATCTCATAGACAGCATCAATTGATTCGGTGCGATCGATGCTCCACAGCAATTTCAGGTAGGC
>JAABUZ0100003960.1_pt1 | contig 21048 bp, 23 predicted proteins | sample 5562091 | NCBI WGS metagenome assembly JAABUZ01 (sample SAMN12813069, study PRJNA571459) | rock metagenome | isolation source: Antarctica rocks | place: Antarctica: Victoria Land, Linnaeus Terrace sud | collected 2015-12-21
GGCCGGCTCGCGCACCAGGCGCGGACCAGCTCGACCGCGCGCTCCATGTGCCCCGCCTCCACCCACCCGGGGTCGTACGCGGGGCTGACGTTGGGGATGCGGATGTAGTCCGACAGGGCGGGGAGGGCGTCCCGCGACCACACCTGCTCGGTCAGCTCCAGCACGGTCGCGGTCTGCAGGCTCACGGGGGCGACCTTAGGAGCGGCTCGGGATGGCCCTTCGCACCGGGGGGAGACTGGGGTGGTCATGGCCACTCCCGACGACGCCCGTGCCCGACAGCCGGGGCAGACCTTCTACGACGCGGCGGGTGGGTCGACCACCTTCACCGCGCTCGTCGCCGGCTTCTACCGTCGCGTCGCGGGCGACCCCGTGCTGCGGCCGCTCTACCCCGAGGAGGACCTCGGGCCCGCCGAGGAGCGGCTGCGGCTCTTCCTCGAGCAGTACTGGGGCGGTCCCAAGACCTACGGCGAGACGCGCGGCCACCCGCGGCTGAGGATGCGGCACGCGCCCTTCGCCGTCGACGACGCGGCCCGCGACGCATGGCTGACGCACATGCGCGCCTCCCTCGACGACCTGCACCTCGACCTGCGGCTCGACGCCGAGCTCTGGTCCTACCTGGTCGGCGCCGCCCATGCCATGGTCAACCGGTAGAGCGCCTGTCGCTCAGGCTTTCAGCGCTCGGCCGAAGGCAGCGGCCACCGCGGCTTGACCCTGCGTGCTCAGCCGCGCCCCGTCACCGGTGAAGTCGCCCCCGGCCAAGGAGGGCAAGACCACCAGCGTCGCGCCGTCCCGCTGCGCGACGGTGCGCGTCGCTTCGGCATACGCAACGACGCTGGCCGCGATGGCCGCGGGGGCCGGCAGCTTCCCGGGGTCGGGCGCGAGCGCGCACCTCTCGTCCCCCGACCGGCAGGTCGCGTACGCGGGGAAGCTCGCGAGGTCCGGCGGGGTGGCCAGCAGGATGCGCGTCGCCCCCGCCGAGCGCAGGCCGATCACGAGCGCGCCGAGGTCGCGACCGTAGTCGGCGGCCGGCGTCTGCGCGAGCTCGTCATCGCGGCCGAGCCACACCGTCGCGACCGTCGGGCGGACCGCGCGGGCGGCGGCGAGGACGGAGGCCGTCGCGCCCACGCGCAGGCTCTCGGACCCCAGGTTGACGAAGGTGGTGTCCGAGGGCAGCGCGTGGTGGAAGATGACCTGCGGGTAGGCGTCGGTGAGCGGGTCGGCGCTGCCGCGCCCGGTCGTGTCGGCGCCACCGACGGAGACGTAGGTGCTCCGCGGGCCGGCCGTGCGGACCGGCGGACCGCTGTGCACCGGCTTCTGCGCCGCGCACCCGGCCACCGCAAAGAAGGCTGCAGCGCAGGCGATCCGCGACCATGGCCCGCTCATGCGGAGCCCACCGCCTCGCGGGCCGGGAGCCGCGCCGCACGCAGGGCCGGGGCCACGCCGGCGACCAGGGCGAGCAGCACGGACCCGAGCACCCCTCCGACGGCCACGACGCCGGACAGGTCGGCCGCCACGCCGACGAGCCCCTGGCTGGTGAGGTACCCGCTGACGACCCGTGCGACGGCGACCGCGACGCCCCAGCCGGCCAACGTGCCGGCGATCCCCCCGAGCAGCCCGAGCACCGCTGCCTCGACCAGGAAGATGCGCAGGATGTCGACGTCACGGGCGCCGATCGCCTTGAGCACGCCGATCTCCCGCCGCCGCTCGCGGACCGCCGCGAGCAGCGCGTTGGCGATGCCGAGGCTGGCGATGACGAGGGCGATGACGCCGATGCCCGAGAGCACGATCTCGACGACGTGCAGGTACCGCTGGACCGTGGCCACGAGGTTCTCGGGAGCCTGTGTGCTGTACCCGACCTCGGTGATCTGCGCGCGCAGCACCCCCACGTCGTCGAGCGACTTCGCCACAACGACGAGGCCGGTGTAGTCCGACGTCGGCTGCGGGATCCCGCGCAGGGGGGCCCCGCCGAGGGTCCACTCCCGGTCGGACTCCACCTCGTCGGCCGGCGAGAGCAGCTCACCGGTGCCGGCCTCCTGAGCGACCACGCCCACGACGAGCAGCCGTCGCCAGCGCCCGCGCGGCTGCAGCCGGCCGTCGAGGAAGGTCGCCTGAGGGGCCGCCACGGTGATCTCCATGCCGACGACCGAGGCGGAGGAGGTCCGGTCGACGGCGATGCGGTGCAGGAAGCCCGGCGTGACCGCCACCTCGCCGCTGCTGCGCCGCGCGGGCAGCCGCCCGGCGAGCAGGGTGATCGGCAGCTGGCCCATCTCCGCCGGGTCGACCCCGAGCTCGGTGTCGCTGAAGTCCGTCGCGCCCCCGCGCTGCAGCTCCGCGGGCACCGTCTTGATGTCGCTCGGGAGCACCGCGGCAGCCGGCCGCGTCGAGGACACGAAGACCGACGACCCCCGGAGCGGTACGACCGTCCGCGCCAGCGGGAGCGCTCGGATACGCTGCAGCGCAGCATCATCAAGGTCCCTGGCGGCCCCTGGCTTGGCGTTGTCCTCATCGACCTGGGTGATGTCCGGTGCCGCCGCAGCGACCCGGATGCCGGTCAGCGGGCCCCCCTTCGCGAGCTGGCTGAGCACCCGAGTCTGGGCCGTACCCGCCACGGTCAGCAGGCCCACCAGCAGGGTCGCCGCGAGGGCCACCGCGAGGACGGTGAGGACGGCCCGGCCGGCGCGCCGGCTCACGCCACGGCCGGCGAGGGTGAAGACGTCGCGCCAGCCGAGGACCGCGCGGTCAGCCACGGGTGTCCTCGGCCCGGCGCGCCTCGACGACGCGGCCGGCGACGAGGTCGAGCCGACGGTGCGCCCTGGCCGCGAGGGCGGGGTCATGGGTGACGACGATGAGCGTCAGTCCGCGGTCGCGGTTGAGCCCCTCGAGCAGCTCGACCACCCGCTCCCCCGAGGCACCGTCGAGGTTGCCGGTGGGCTCGTCGGCGAGCAGCAGCGCTGGGTCGTTGGCCAGGGCCCGCGCCACCGCGACCCGCTGGCGCTCCCCGCCGGAGAGCTCGAGCGGCGTGTGCCCGGCGCGCGGGGCGAGGCCCACGTCGGCGAGCAGCTCGGCGGCCCTGGCCTGCCGGCGGCGGCGCGGCACGCCGGCGAGCATCGTCGCGAGCTCCACGTTCTCCTGGGCGGTCAGGGTGTCCAGCAGCCCGAAGTGCTGGAAGACGAAGCCCACGGTCTGTCGGCGGTAGGTCGCCAGGTCACGCGCGTGCGCGCCGCCGAGCTCGGTGCCGTGCACGACGACCGACCCGCCTTGCGGCACCTCGAGGCCGCCGAGGACGCTGAGCAACGTGGACTTGCCGCTGCCGCTGGGGCCGGTGAGCGCGACGTACCCGCCTGCGGGCACGTCGAGGTCGAGCCCATCGAGGACCTGCAGGGGCGCAGCACCGTCCCGGCGGGGGTAACGGTGGACCAGCCCGCGGACCCGGACCTCGGCAGCCTCGGGCGCAACCCGGGCGGGCAGGTCGGCTCCGAGCGCCGGCGCGGTGGCGCTCACCGTCCCAGTCTCACCGACCCCCCGCCCCGCGGCGCGGTCTCGCTCCGGGCTCACAGGGCCGCTGGGCCTGCGGCTGCGGTCAGGGGTCGCCGGCCCAGGTCACCCACGCCCCGTGCGGGTCGCCCCCAGCCCAGCGCCCGCTCGTCCATGGTGATCGCCAGCGCCGCTCCCGCCGGCGGCGACGACGGCTGCACATCGGGCAGCACACGCGGGCCCTCGGCCCCCAGGCGGACCGCGCCCGCGGACCGCACGACGGCGCGGAAGGCCGCGCGCTGCTCGGGCGGCACGTAGGTCAGCACCGCGGTGTGCACGACGACGACGGTGTGGCGGGCGGGCACCGCCGCCAGCAGTGCGGGAAGGTCGGTGACCAGGTCCCCTCGCCGAACCTCCACCGGGTCCTCGACCGCCGCGGCGACGGCGCGACGCAACCGCTCGAGCCGCTGGGCGTGCTCGGGCCAGACGAGGCACTCCAGCCAACGGACGGCGTCGGCGTCGCGTGGGTCGAGCGGTGCCAGGTCGAGGCCCATGCGCCACCGGACATCGGGCATCTGCGCCGGCACGGGTACGGCACCCGACGCCGCGCAGGTGAGCGCCCCGATCGGCTGCGCCACCTCGACCCGGCCCGTCCCGTAGTCGTAGGACCACCGGTCCGGGCGCAGGCACAGCCCGGCGCTGGCGCCGACCTCGACCAGAGCCAGCGGCCCGGGCAGCCCCGCCAGCGCCGGCAGCAGCAGCGCGCACCGGGCGACCTCGTTGGTCTGGGTGCGCCGGGTGGGGAGCTCCCGCAGGAGCGCCTCGCCGTGCGCGACCAACCAGCGCACCGCGGCGGTCGCGTCAGTGACGTCGACGCCGTGCCAGCGCAGGACGCCGAACACCAGGTTGGGCTGGCGCTGCGCGGGCTCCGCCCGCCCGATCAGGTCGACCGCGACCTCGTCGGCGGCGACGGCCAGCGCGAGGCGCTGGTAGCTCGGCGAGGAGCCGGCCGCCTCGACGCGGGCGAAGCGGTCGTACCGGGTGCGGATGTCCGCCGCGGGACCCACCGCGGGCCTCACCGCGGCGCTCAGTCGCGGGCGAGGCGGCGGTGCGTGACCCGGTGCGGTCGGGCTGCCTCCGCGCCGAGGCGCTGCAGCTTGTTGGTCTCGTAGTCCGCGAAGTTGCCCTCGAACCAGAACCACTGGGCGGGGTCCTGCTCTGTGCCCTCCCAGGCGAGGATGTGGGTGGCGACGCGGTCGAGGAACCACCGGTCGTGGCTGATGACCACCGCGCAGCCGGGGAACTCCTCGAGGGCGTCCTCCAGCGAGCGCAGCGTCTCCACATCGAGGTCGTTGGTGGGCTCGTCGAGCAGCAGCACGTTGCCGCCGGACTTCAACGTCATCGCCAGGTTGATGCGGTTGCGCTCGCCACCGGAGAGCACGCCGACCGGCTTCTGCTGGTCCGGCCCCTTGAAGCCGAAGGACGCGACGTAGGCCCGGCTCGGCAGCTCGCGGTTGCCGACGTGGATGAAGTCGAGACCGTCCGACACCACCTGCCAGACGTTCTTGCTGGGGTCGAGGTTGCTGCGGCCCTGGTCGACGTAGCTCAGCTGCACGGTCTCGCCGACCCTGACGGAGCCGGCGTCGGGCTCCTCCTGACCCACGATCGTCTTGAAGAGCGTGGTCTTGCCCACGCCGTTGGGGCCGATGATGCCGACGATGCCGCCCCGGGGCAGGGAGAAGGACAGGCCGTCGATGAGGATGCGGTCGCCGAAGCCCTTGCGCAGCTGCGCGGCATCGATGACCGTGCCGCCCAGGCGCGGACCCGGCGGGATCTGGATGCCCTCGTTGTCGCTGGCGCGGTGCTGCTCCGCCTCGGCCGCGAGCTCTTCGTACCGGGACAGCCGCGCCTTGCTCTTGGCCTGGCGCGCCTTGGGGTTGCTGCGCACCCAGGCCAGCTCGCGCTCCAGCTCCTTCTTGCGCTTGACGTCCTTCTGACCCTCCATCTTGATGCGCGCGGCCTTCGTCTCGAGGTAGGTCGTGTAGTTGCCCTCGTACGGGTAGGCGCGGCCCCGGTCGAGCTCGAGGATCCACTCGGCGACGTTGTCCAGGAAGTACCGGTCGTGGGTCACGGCCAGCACCGCCCCCTTGTACGACGCGAGGTGCCCCTCGAGCCACTGCACGCTCTCCGCGTCGAGGTGGTTGGTGGGCTCGTCGAGCAGGAGCAGGTCAGGTGCCTCCAGCAGCAGCTTGCACAGGGCGACGCGGCGGCGCTCGCCACCGGAGAGCATCGTCACGTCAGCGTCCCCGGGCGGCAGCTGCAGTGCGTCCATCGCCTGCTCGAGGCGGCTGTCGAGCTCCCAGCCGTCGGCGTGGTCGATGCGGTCCTGCAGGTCGCCCATCTCGGCGCCGAGCACCTCGTAGTCGGCGTCGGCCTCCCCCATCGCCACACCGATCTCCTCGTAGCGGGCCAGCACGCCCCGCAGCTCAGCCACGCCCTCCTCGACGTTGCCGCGCACGTCCTTGTCGTCGTTGAGGGGCGGCTCCTGGGCGAGCATCCCCACGCTGAAGCCCGGCGACAGCAGGGCGTCCCCGTTGTTGGCATGGTCGATGCCGGCCATGATCTTGAGCACGCTCGACTTGCCCGCACCGTTGGGGCCGACGACACCGATCTTGGCGCCGGGGATGAAGGCGAGGGTGACGTCGTCCAGCACGACCTTGTCGCCGTGGGCCTTGCGGACGTTGCGCATCGAGTAGACGTACTGGGCCACACCCTGATCCTAGGTGCGCGACAACATCACCTGAGCCGCACCGCTCCGGGCGCCGCGGCTCACCCGCCGTCGCCGCCTTCCCGGCGCCAGGACCGCTCGGTGAGCGCCTGGACGTCCCGGTCGAGGTGGTCCAGGCGCCGCTCGACCCCGGCGAACCGAGCGTCCACGACAGAAGTGAGGCCGTCGATCCGCGCATCCGCGGCGACGAACCGCGCGTCCACGCTGTCGAAGCGCGCGTCCACGCTGTCGAAGCGGTAGCCGACGCCCTCGAAGCGGGCGTCGATGAGCCCGCGCAAGGAGCGGATCTGCGCGATGACCAGCGCCCCGATCACGCTCATCAGCACACCGACCAGCCCCACGAGGCTGTACGCCACGCCGGTCGACCCCGAGCTGCCCATGTCCCCTCCTGTCCCTGAGCCTAGGGCGGAGCCCCACCGCGCGGTGGAGCACCGCCCCGGCCCTCATCACCGACCGCCAGTGGCTTCAGGCAGAGACGAGCTCACCGGCGGGCTCGAGCACCCCGGTGCTCAGGTCGACCTCGAGCCCCGCCCCGACCGGCAGCCGGTCGGTGACGCGCTCGACGCGGTCGATGGTCACGACGTGCCGCCCGAGGTCGACCCCGACCGCGTCGGCCACCATCTCGGTGACGGAGCGCTTGACCTCGTTCTTGTCCACGTACTCCCGGGTGCGCAGCCGGCCGGTCGCGACGACCCGGTCGCCCTTGCGCAGCGCCTGCTGCGCCCGCTCCGCCGACACGCTCCAGAGCGTGACGTCGAGGTAGAGCGTGTCGCCGTCGACGTGCTCGCCCTTGTCCTTGTCCCAGCGGCGGTGCGTCGACGCGAGGCGCAGCGTCGCGACCGCGGTGCCCTCCGCGGTGGTGGTGAAGCGGGGATTGTCGACGAGGTTGCCGACGAGGGTGCTGCGGCTGTCCATGAGGGGCTCCTGTCTCCTGGCCGGGCCCGTCGCCCGACGTCGGAGACCCTCGTCGCGAGCCGGCCGGACCGGCGCAGGGGGTGCGCCGGCTGTGCACCGGTGCCTCCCGGTGGGAGGAGGGCCTGGGGAAGCCGGTGCTCACCAGGCGACGGGGCCCGACCGGTCGGTGAAGGTCCCGGAGGGCCCGTCAGGGCTGATGCAGGCCATCGCCACGATGGCGTCGGTGCCTTCCTCGACGGTCTGCGTCCCCTGGTGCCCGTTGAGGTCGGTCGCGGTGTAGCCAGGGTCGACGATGTTGATGCGCAGCTCGGGGAAGGCCTTGGCGTACTGCACCGTCAGCATGGTCAGCGCGGCCTTCGACGACGTGTAAGCGAGGTTGTGCAGCTGCGACTCCATCCGCTCCGGGTCGGTGGTGCGAGCGAGCGAGCCGAGCCCGCTGCCGACGTTGACGATGACCGGCGCCTCGCTCGCGCGCAGCAGCGGGAGGAAGGCGTGCACCGTGCGCACCGCCCCGAGGACATTGGTCTCGTACACCTCCAGGAGATCGTCGGCCGTCGTGTCGGCGACGGCGCTCCTGGTCCCGACGATGGCCGCGTTGTTGACGAGCACATCGAGGTGGTCGACCTGCTCGGCCAGGCGCGCCGCGGCCGCGCGGACGGACTCCTCGTCGCTGACGTCGAGCAGCAGCACGTGCGCGCCGACGCCCAGCGCAGCGGCAGCCTGCTCGCCGCGGGCGGCGTCGCGGACACCGAGGTGGACGGTGTGGCCGAGTGCGAGGAGCCGGCGGGCGGCCTCGTACCCGAGGCCCTTGGTGGCTCCGGTGATCAGTGTGGTGGTCATCTGCCCACCCTCCCCGGCCGGCGCGGCCGGTGGGCAGGGCCGCTCGTCCTGGGTCTGCGAGGGCCACGATCGGCTTGCCCGAAGGAGGAGGGTGGCGGACATGGACGAGGGGGCCCTGGCGGGGACGTTGCGCGGGTGGCGCGACCGCCTCACCCCTGCCGAGGTCGGGCTGCCCGGCGGTCTGCGGCGCCGCTCCCCCGGGCTGCGGCGCGAGGAGCTGGCACTGCTCGCCGGGGTGAGCGCCGACTACCTCACCCGGCTGGAGCAGGGCCGCGCTGCGGCGCCCTCGCGGCAGGTGGTCGGCGCACTCGCCCGGGCGTTGCGGCTGAGCACCGAGGAGGCCGACCACCTGCACCTGCTCGCCGGACTGGCTCCCCCGGTCGGTGGCATCAGCCGGCACCTGACTCCAGGGGTGCAGCGCCTCCTCGACCGGCTGGCCGACACGCCGGTCGCCGTCTTCGACGCGGGCTGGCACCTGCTCGCGGCGAACCAGGTCTGGGCCGCGGCCTTCGGGGACCCGACAGGGTGGGAGGGCCGTGGCCGCAACGTCATCTGGCGGCACTTCACAGGTGCGCCGACGCGCGTGGAGCAGACGCCGGAGCAGGCGACTGCCTTCTCCGCAGCGCTCGTGGCAGACCTCAGGGTGGTCACCGGGCTGCACCCCGACGACGCCGAGCTGCAGCAGCTGGTGGCGGCGCTGCGCGCGAGCAGCGCCCACTTCCGCTCGCTGTGGGAAGCAGGCGCGCACGGCGCGCACACCTCGAGCCGCAAGGTGCTCGTCCACCCGGCGGTCGGGCGGGTGGAGCTCGACTGCGACGTCCTCACCGTGGCCGGCAGCGACCTGCACGTGGTCGCCTACACCGCGGCGCCGGGGACGGCAGACGCCGCGCGCCTCGAGCTGCTGGCCGTGCTGGGCACCCAGGAGATGCCCGGCGCGGCCGACACGCTCAGCGAGGCGCCATCCGCAGCGCACCGTCCAGCCGGATGACCTCGCCGTTGAGCATGGGGTTCTCGACGATGTGGCGGACGAGGAACGCGAACTCGCTCGGCTGACCCAGCCGGGACGGGTGCGGGATGGCCGCGCCCAGGGCCTCGACCGCAGGCGCGGGCAGCGCCGCGAGCATCGGCGTCAGGAAGGTGCCGGGCGCGATGGTCATGACCCGGATGAGGTGCTGGGCGAGGTCGCGGGCGATCGGCAGCGTCATGCCCACGACGCCGCCCTTGGAGGCCGCGTAGGCGGCTTGGCCGATCTGACCGTCGAAGGCGGCGATCGAGGCGGTGTTGATGATGACACCACGCTCGCCGTCGACCGGCTCGGCGCCAGCCATCGCGGCGGCGGCGAGGCGTACGACGTTGAAGGTGCCGAGCAGGTTGACCCGAAGGGTGCGCTCGAAGGTCTCCAGCGGGAAGGGCCCGGTGCGCCCGAGGACCCGACCCGCCGTCCCGATGCCGGCGCAGCTGACCGCGACGCGCAGCGGGCCGAGCTCGGCCGCCCGGTCGACGGCCCCCTGCACCTCATCGGCGTCGGCGACGTCGGCGGGGACGAAGGCGCCCCCGACCGCGTCGGCGACCTCCTGGCCAGCGCTGGCCGGCAGGTCGAGCACGACCACCCGCGCGTCGGCCGCGGCGAGCCCCTCCGCGGTCGCCCGCCCGAGCCCGCTCCCGCCACCGGTCACCAGGGCCACCACGCCGTCGAGCTGCACGGCGCCACCCTGCCACCCGCGGCCGGCCGACGGGCTGGCCGGGCCGCGGGTCGCTGCGTCAGGACTGGCGGACGGCGGAGATGTCGAGCGTGATCTTCACCTTGTCGCCGACCAGCACACCGCCGGCGTCGAGCGCGGCGTTGAACTCCATGCCGAAGTCCTTGCGGCTGATGGTGGTGGTGCCCTCGAAGCCGGCGCGGGTGTTGCCGTACGGGTCCGTGGCCAGGCCGCCGACCTCCACCTCGATCGCGACCGGCTTGCTCACTCCGTGGATGGTGAGGTCGCCGTGCAGCGTGACGTCATCGCCATCGACCTCGACCTTGGTGCTGGTGAAGGTCAGGTGCGGGTGGCTCTCGACGTCGAGGAAGTCGGCGCTCTTGACGTGGGCGTCGCGCGCCTCCTGGCCGGTGGTGAAGCTGGTCGCGTCGATGGTGACCTCGGCGGTGCTCTTGGCCGGGTCGGCGGCGTCGAGGACGAGCTGGCCCTCGTAGACGCCGAAGGAGCCGCGCACGGTCGTCACCATGGCGTGGCGTACGGCGAAGCCGAGGCTGGAGTGCGCGGCATCGATGGTCCAGGTGCCGGTGAGGTCGGGCGCGATCGTGGTGGTCATGGGCTTCTCCTCGGGCGGTACGGGCAGCGGGTAGTTGCCTGTGCAACGTATCTCGTACCGCCGGGAGCGCAAGGGGTCGCTACAGGTTGCCTCGGCGGTCCTGCTCCATCTCCAGCGCGACGAAGAGCGCCTTGAAGTTGCCGTTACCGAAGCCCCGCGACCCGCGCCGCTCGATCAGCTCGAAGAACATCGTCGGCCGGTCCTGTGCCATCTCGGTGAAGATCTGCAGCAGGTAGCCCTCGTCGTCGCGGTCCGCGAGGATGCCCAGCTCCTCCAGCACATCGATGTCGAGGTCGATGTCGGCGAAGCGCTCCCGCAGCTCGACGTAGTAGGCGTCGGGTACGCGCATGAAGCCGACACCGCGGGCCTGCAGCGCCCTCACCGAGGTGATGATGTCGGCGGTGGCGATGGCCGTGTGCTGCATGCCGGGGCCGTCGTAGAAGTCCAGGTACTCATCGACCTGGCTCTTGCGCTTGCCCGGCGCCGGCTCGTTGATCGGGAACTTGATGCGGCCGTCCCCGTTGCTGACGACCTTGCTCATCAGCGCGCTGTACTCCGTCGAGATGTCGGCGTCGGTGAACTGCTGCACCTGGCTGAAGCCCAGCACCCGCTCGTAGAAGGCGACCCAGCGGTCCATCGCACCCAGCTCGACGTTGGCCACGGAGTGGTCGAACTCCAGCAGCCCGACCGGCGGCAGCGGGTCGACGACGGTGGATCGGGCGACGTACCCGGGGGCGTACGGGCCGTCGTAGTCATGCCGGTCGACGAAGGTGTGGGTGACCTCGCCGTAGGCCGCGATCGTGGACCGGCGCAGCACGCCGGCGTCGTCCTTGTCCTCCCATAGGTCCCGAGCGCTGACCGCCCCGCGGGAGACCGCGGCTTGGTGCGCGGCGGCCGCGTCGGCGACCCGGAGCGACACGTCCTTGACACCGTCGCCGTGACGGGCGACGTGCTCGGCGACGACCGTGCCGGCTCGCAGCGAGGACGTCACGACGAAGCGCAACCGTCCCTGCTCCACCACGTAGCTGGTGACGTCGCGGACACCGGTCTCCGGCCCGGCGTAGGCGACCAGGGAGAAGCCGTACGCGGTGCGGTAGTAGTGCGCCGCCTGCCGGGCGTTGCCGACCCAGATCTCGACGGCGTCCACCGCCTCGAGGGCAAGCGGGTCGGGGCCGGACGGGTCGGTGCCGGACGGGTCGGTGCCGGGCGGGACGGTGCCGACGGCGCTGTCAGCGGTGAGGTCGCTCATGTGGCGATCGTCTCACCGAGCGGCCTGCTCTGCCGTCAGCTCGTGCGCAGCCCCGACGACATCCCCGACGTCGGCGTCGTCCACGACGAGGTACGCCGACCGGGCTCCCCGCGCCATCAGGCAGCGGCGGGCCTGGCCAAGGATGTCGGCGCGCGTGTTGAGCCCGCTGACGTCACCGGGCTCCGCCAGGAAGTGGTTGAGCACCAGCCGCTCCGGCTCAGCCGGGCCTCGACCCGGGGCACACGTCAGTCCGCCAGGAGAGGTCGCGTCGTAGGGCGTCTCGGCCGCGTACCGGAAGACGTTGCGGTAGGGCGAGCCCGCGCCACCGTCGCGCCGCTCGGCCAGCACGACCACCCGATTGCCGGTCGCGACCATCCGCCCGAGCGTCGGCCACGCACCGACGGGCGAGTCCGGTGGCGTGGCGAGGTACGGGTCGAGCCCCGCCCGGCTGAGCACCTCCTCGACGGGTGCGACGGCGACGTGATCCTCGATGACGATGGTGACGACGGCCTGGGCGTGAGCGGCGACCCAGGCTCGGACCGGCTGCAACGCAGCCACAGCCGGGGTTGAGCCCAGCTGGCAGATGGTGTGGCACAGGAAGACGCCTGGGTGCGGCTCGGCCGCCTCCTGGTCCAGCAGATCCCCGGTGATGGCCCGCACGGCTGACGGCAGCCGGGCGACGACGGCGGCGCGATCGACCGGCTCGTCCCAGGCGTGGGCGTCGAGATCGAGCTCGCGGATGCCGGCGTCGAGCTGCTGCGTGAGCGAGCGGTGCTGCTGCACGGTGGTGAAACCGGCGGCGGCCGTGCTCATCGCGTTGTGCGCACCGGCCCACGTGACCTGGTCGTAGGTCAGCCCGCACGGCATCCCGTCGCACGCACCCGCCACAGGTGACCCGCTCGGACCGGGCGTAGGGGTCGGTGCGCCGGACGGGGTGTCCGCCCGGACCGTGGCCGGTGCGACGGCACGCGGGGCAGGTGCCACCGGCACCGCACCGGAGCACGCGGCGAGGACCACACCCAGGATCCCGAGGAGGACGGTCCTGCGCACGAGCCGACGGTAGGTGTCGTTGCTGTCCGCCGGCCCGGTGTTCGTAGGATGGCGGCCACGGTGCCCATCTGCGCCCGCCCTCGTAGCTCAGCGGACAGAGCAGCAGACTTCTAATCTGCCGGTCGCAGGTTCGATCCCTGCCGGGGGCACCGCATTGGCTGCGACCCGTCGCGCTGTCCCCGCCCGGCCGTCAACGCGAGGCGTGCCGTCTCGCCGAGATGCCGTCCTCGAAGGCGCTCGGCAGCCAGCTGTGCGCGGTCGCCAACGCGATCACCCTTCTCGGGGCACGTGCCGTCGGCAGCGCGACCGCGAAGGTCATCCCGGCGTCGCGCACGCGAGCGGGTGCGGACGCCAAGGTGGACAGCCCGGCGGTGTCGATGAACGTGAGGCCCTCCAGCGCGAGCAGGAAGACATCCCCGCCGTGGGTCGAGTCGGCCCCGCTGCCGATGGCACCGGTGATGGCAGCGGCGAGCTCGGGACCGGTCGAGAGGTCGAGCTCTCCGCTCACGGTCAGCACGATCGGGCCGCCCACCGGGCGGGAGGTGCTCCGCAGGCGGATGAGTGGCGCCATCGCCTCCGAGCCCGGACGGGCCGGGGCCGCTGCGCGCTGGTGGCCACCGTCGGGCGCAACGACCGCGCCGGCTGCTCCCCGCGGTGCTTCGAGCCCACCGGTCCCTCGACTTGCCTGCGGCGCGCGGGCGACTGCGGTGAGCGTGGTGACCATGGCACCGCCCATCTGCCCGGATGGCCGGACCGTCCCGCTGAGGAAGTGCCGGGCGATGTCGACCCGCTCCAGGTCCAAGAACATGGCGACGGTCGTCAACGCGGCGACCGCCCGCTCCTGGCTGCACCCGGTTAGGCCGACCAGCGTGTCCCGCGCCTGGCCGAGCAGCAACCGCTGCTCCAGCGCCCGCGCATCGATGCCGGAGGCTGGCTGGGGACCAGCATCACCGACCTGGGACAGCGAGGCCCCTGCGGGCTGGTCGGGCGCCGTCACGACGACCGAGACCAGGAGAGCTGGCGACTGACGTGACGGACCATCGTGACCTCCGGCGGGGACCGACGAGTCGACCGTGCTGCCGAGGTCTGGAGCAGGACGCGCGGTGCTCGGCACCGCCAGCACACAGTAACCGCGGATCGTGCTGCTGTCACCGCACGACTGCTATCCCCGCCCGGGGCGGGCGCGGGCATCCGTCAGGACCGACGCCCCGTCGAGCTGGCGGCTCACCAGGTGGTCGGCGACGTCGTGGAGACGGCGGTTGTGGTCGCGGGCGTAACGCCGGAGGACGGCGAAGGCCTCGGGCATCTCGAGGCCGCCGAGCTGGGCGAGCAGTCCCTTCGCCTGCTCGATGACGACCCGGCTGCTGAGGGCGCTCTGCAACGTCTTGGTGAGCACGGCCTGGTCGTCGGCGGCCTGGTTCGCGATGAGCGCGATGCTGGCGACGTCCGCCATCGCCTGCGCCAGGCTGAGGTCCTCGGCGTTCAACGATCCGACTTCGGTGCCGAAGAGCCCGAGGGTGCCCAGCGGCCGGTCGCGCAGACGCATCGGCAGCGCGTGCACGGACACGAACCCCGCCTCGGTCGCTGCGTCGACGAAGTGCGGCCAGCGCTCCCGCTCGCGACGGAGGTCAGGGACGAGCACCGGCGCGTGGCCGTGGTAGGAGTCCAGGCAGGGCCCCTCGTCGCGTTGCAGCTGCAGCAGCTCCAGGCTGCGGGTGCGCTCTGACGAGGCGGCGAGCACGTGAAGCACACCGCGCCCGTCGGCCAGCAGCAGCCCGGCCGACGCGACGTCCAGCAGACGCTCGCAGTCAGCGGTCAGCTCGGTGAGGAGGTCCACCACGTCCAGCTGCCCGACGAGGTGGCTCGTCAGCGACACCAGAGCCGTGGTGATGGACCGCTCCCGGTCGCGGGTCACCACGCCGACCCCGCATCGCCGGGGGAAGGGTCGCCGGGCCGGTCGCCACTCATGGACAGCCGGCGCTGCACGACATCCTCGGCGACCTCGCTAGCGGTCCGGCCCTGGGCGAAGGCGTGCGCCCTCAACCGCACCAGTGCCTCGCTCGGGGTGACGTCGAGCTGTCCCATGATCATCCCTGTGGCCTGGTAGACCTCTATCCGCTCGAGCGACGCGAGCTCCTCCCAACCACCCGGACCGCCCTGCGCCGCCGCGTCCCAGGCCAGGTCGGAGGCCATCAGGTCCAACAGGGGCAGCGCAGCCAGCTCGGCGGCCAGCAGGCCCCCGTCGAGCGCATCCGCGCTCAACGGGCCGGGGGTGCTGCGGAAGAGGTCCAGGGCGCCGACGCACGTGGTGGCCACCGCCACGGGGAGCGCGAAGACGGCATGCACGCCCGACTCGAGCACCGCCCCGGCGAAGGCGGGCCAGCGCCGCTCACGGCGGACGTCCGGGACGAGCACCGGTGAACCCTCGCGGACCGAGTCCAGGCACGGCCCCTCCCCGAAGGTGAACTGCAGCTCGTCCAGGCGCCGACTGAGCTCACCGCTGGACCCGAAGGTCCCCCGGCTGGTGTTGGCATGGATCAGGGAGAGGGCGGCGCCATCGACGTCCAGCAGCTCGACGCAGGCCTCGCACAAGCGGTCGGCCGACGCCAGACCGGGAGCGGCACCGGACACGGCCGCGCCGAGCGCCGCCCGCACCCCCTCTCGCGTGGTCCCCACCTCTGCACTCTGCTCCTGTCCTGAGGTCAGCGGGAGAGAAGCCTGCGGTCAGAAGGTGATGACGATGCGTACCGGGTCCCCGACCTTAAAATGGTGAGAGGTTGCGGGGTGGCTCGTACTAGCCCTCATATTCTCTGCATGGAGATTAGTCATTTGGCGGAGGAATCGCAGTTCTCGGCGATGAGACCGCCCTCAATCGAATCAGCTAACAGCCCATCTGGCAGTGCTGGTGATCGAAACTCCCAGCGGCTAGTTCCTGGGGTGTGACGAGCGGGCCTACTCCTCGCCGGAGAAACGCTCCCATGCCGACTGCCGGGCCATCCCGAGCGCTTCGCCAATCTGAGACCACGTCGCTCCCAGGCCCCGGGCTTTGCTGACCCCACGCTGCGAGGTTGTGTTCGACCTGTGCTCCAGCGGCCGCGACTGGCGCGAGGTTGGCGAGAACCTCGTCGAGGGTCGCGGCCTGCTCCCACGGAGCGACTTGCGGGACCGACGCCGGCTTACCCGCAATCACCTCTGCGCACAGGGCGACGCAACCGTCGCAGATAAACACGCCCGGTCCTGCGACGAGCGTGGACACGTTGGTGTTGGGCTTCGAGCAGAACGAGCACTTGGCGATGACTGCTTGGTCCTGACGACTTGCCATGCTGACCTCCTCCGGTGTCAGGAATCACCTGACGAGGTCAGGCACTGCCTGACAAGTTTTCCGGGTACGGCGGCATCCCGTAAGACCATCGTCATTCGGTTGCGTCGTCGTGGGGATGGTTGGTTTCGCTGGTCGCCAACCATCGGGCCAGGCCGAACGCGATGTGTTGCTGGGCTCTGGGATGTGCGGTGTTGGCCAGGACGATCACCGCCCGTCCGTCCCGTGGGTACAGGGCCATGAAGGCGGAGTAGCCGCCGGTGGCGCCGTTGTGCCAGATCACCGTCCTGTTGCTGCCCGGCACCTGGTCGATGATCCAGAACGCCCCGGTCCGCCGGCCGGGAACGCCGAGGTTTACGTCGGGTATCGGTTGGATTGCTGCGCCTCCCGGCGCCGTGCCTGCCAGCAGCCCGGCGGCCAACCGGGCCAGATCTTGCAGGGTCGCGATGACCCCGCCGGCCGGGGCGTATCCGTCGGCGACCCAGGGAATCCGGGGCAGTCCGAGAGCCGACCAGCCGGGCCGGGCAGCACTTCGCCGGGTCGCCACGCTCGCGCCGGTCATGGCCAGCGGGTCCAGGATCCGCTCGGCCAGCAGCGCGGGGTAGCTTGTGCCCGCCGCGGCGGCCAGCAGCTGACCGAGGACCGCCGCACCCAGGTTGGAGTACCGGTAGCGGCCCGTGCCGCGCAGCCGCTGCCGGGCGGCCGCGTGCAGAACTCCTCGCGGGCTGGTGCCGCGGTACGGGTCCAACCCCAGCAGACCGAACAGCACCACCCGGGCAAGCAGCACCGGCGACCGGGGTAACCGGGGCAGCCCGGAACAGTGGGTGCACAGTTGCCGGACCGTCACCGCACCGAGGCCGGTGTCCGACAGCTCGTGGAAGACGTCGGCCACGGTGGAGCCCATCGCTACCTCACCGCGCTCGATCGCGCACGCGAGCAGCATCCCGGTCAACGCCTTGGTCACCGAGCCGACCTCGAAACGGGTCTCGGCGTCGGCGCGGATGAACGCGACCCGGGTTCGGGCCGATGTGTTCTGCTCGACCACGGCCGCGGCGACGCGACGCGCCCCACGTCCGGCCAGGGCCCCAAGCCGGGCCGCGAGCTGCGGATCGCCGTGGACATGGGGTCGGGGCCGTGCCACCGACGCGAGCCAGCAGCACGCAAGCGCCAGCAGCGCCGCGAGCACGACGGCGCCGACCAGGCCCATCACACGCGCGCCGTCATCTGCACCAGCCCAGGCTTCCACGCCGCTGCCCGGCCCCGACCAGCAAGGCACTCACCGAGCGACCGATCAAGCAGACGCCCGGTGGACGATCGCCGAGTGGGGTGTGACGAGCGGGCCTACTCCTCGCCAGAGAAGCGCTCCCATGCAGACTGACGGGCCATCCCGAGGGCTTCGCCAATCTGAGACCACGTCGCTCCCAGGCCCCGGGCTTTGCTGACCCATGCTGCGAGGTTGTGTTCGACCTGTGCTCCAGCGGCCGCGACTGGCGCGAGGTTGGCGAGAACCTCGTCGAGGGTCGCGGCCTGCTCCCACGGAGCGACTTGAGGGACCGACGCCGGCTTACCCGCAATCACATCTACGCACAGGGCGACGCAACCGTCGCAGATAAACACGCCCGGTCCTGCGACGAGCGTGGACACGTTGGTGTTGGGCTTCGAGCAGAACGAGCACTTGGCGATGACTGCTTGGTCCTGACGACTTGCCATGCTGACCTCCTCAGGTGTCAGGAATTACCTTACGCGGTCAGGAACTGCCTGACACGTTTCCGAGTGCGGCGGCATCCCGTAAGACCATCGCCTTGCGGACAGACCCGATCCCGAGGGTGAAGCAAGACAAGGGATCGGGCATGGAATCGGAACTGCCCCATCTTGGTGGCACGGCGTGTGCTGGGCGGCCAGAACCGGCGGGACTCTTGGTGCGCAGCCGCTCGACCCCGGCGGCGACGGCGTCCAGGTCGATCCGCTCGCTCACCGACCGCGACAGGTCGAGGCGCCCGCGACCGGTCAGCGCGACCACGTCGTCGAGGTCGGCCTTGGCGTAACCGAGGTGCCCGAGCAGGCTCTGCGACTGGAAGCCGAAGAGGACGCCGGGCCCGAGCTGCACCGGCTCCAGCGAGAGCCCCACCATGAGCACGCGCCCGCTGCGGCCGAGGCAGCGCGCACCCTCCGCGAGGACCGAGTTAGCACCGAAGAGGTCGACCGCGAGGTCGAGGCCGCCGGTCAGCCGCCACACCTCGGCGACCACATCGCCGGCTGTGGGGTCGAGCGCGACGTCGGCGCCGGCGGCGAGGGCGCGCTCGCGGGCCTTCGCGTTCGGGTCGACCGCGATGACCTGTCCGGCCCCGGCGAGGCGCGCCACCTGCACGGCATGCACGCCCAGGCCGCCGATGCCCCACAGCCCCACCGACTCCCCCGGGCGCAGCTGCGCGCGGCGGACGATCCCGGCGTAGGGCGTGGAGACCGCATCGGCGCAGATGGCCGCCTCGGCGACGTCCATCCCCTCCGGCCCCGCCGTGAGCACGAAGGCCGGTACGACGACGTACTCGGCCCACGCCCCGTCGTAGGAGAAGCCCATGACCTGGAAGCGCAGGCACTGGTCGAGGCGCCCGGTCACGCACCGCTCGCAGACCTGGCACGGCTTGCCCCCCGCGATGACGACAGCGGCACCGACCTGCCATCCCACGACGTCGCGCCCCAGCGCGGCGATCGTGCCGGCCGCCTCGTGGCCAGGGGTCACCTCCGCCAGCGGGCCGGGCAGCGAGCCGTCGAGCAGGTGCGCGTCGGACAGGCAGATGCCGCAAGCCTCGACCTTGACGAGGACCTCACCCGGCCCCGGCTCCGGCACCGCGACGTCGCGGACCTCCAGCGCGGGTGTCGGCCACGAAGCGCGCGGCGCGCATGGTGCTCGGCATCAAGGTCTCCTCAGCTGTGCTCGTGCTGGTTCGGACATCCTCGCCCTCGGGCGTAGCCCGCCTGACCGGTGCGGCCCTCACCAAGGTGTTGACCACCCGCTTCCTACCGTTACGGGCCCCTTCGTCGCCCTGCCGGTGCAGCCCGGCAGCGAGGCAGCGAGGCAGCGCACGACCGTGCCCTGAGGGGGTGCAGACCGTTGGGCCACCGGCGCACCGGCCGATCCAGACGGCCTAGCCCGTTGGGAGGACTTCACGCCGAGCGTCGACGGGGGGCGCCGGCCCGGAGCACCGTGGAGCGGTGACCGAGCCCGAGCTGCGCACCCACCTGACCGCACTGCGCATGGCCCCTATCCCGCTCGTCGACCGGTGGAACGGCCTGGTCGAGGAGTCTCGGCGGGAGCTCGTCGAGGGCCGGCTCGACGAGGTCACGCAGCTGGAGCGAGGGCTGCTGCCCGCGACGGGCCTGATCACATGACGTCCGTTGCCGGCGCGCTGATCGTCGAGCACCTCGCGCTGCTGCTGGAGCTCGCGCCGGCACCGGCACCGATGAGGCCGAGGGCAGCCGTGCCGTCCGTGGAGATCTGGGCTCAGCCGGGCGAGCGCGCCGGGCGGGTCAGCTCGCCTGCCGCTCCAGGGCGACAGGCACACGCAGCGCCCACCCGCGGTCACGGACGTTGCGGAAGAGGCCAGGTCCGACCTTGGCGCGGATGCGGCACAGCTGCACGTCCACCCGGCGTGACGGCGACGTGTCGGCCCAGCACACCCAGTGCAGCTGGTCGCGGCTCCACACCCGGCCGGGCTCGGCAAGGAAGAGCGCGAGCAGCTCGACCTGCCGGGGGCTGAGCGTGACCGGGTGCCCGTGCAGGGTGGCTTCGTACTCGGAGAGGTCGACGCGCAGGTCGCCCGCGGCGAGCGAGGAGCCGACCGTGACCCCGGCGTCGGCGGCGCGGGCGATGAAGGGTGCGGCGGCTGCGGACGGCTCCGACATGTCCCGCCCTCCTTCGACCCTGCCTGCCCAAGCGGAGGTTCCGACGCTAGGCAGCTGTCGTTTCTCGGCCATGACCGCTGTGTTTCGCCGTCGTCTCCGGGGGCGCGCCGGTGACTAAGGTCCCCATGGTGGACGAGCGACTGGTCTGGATCGACTGCGAGATGACCGGGCTCGACCTGACGAGCGACGTGCTGGTCGAGGTCGCCGTCGTCATCACTGATGGTGAGCTGACGGTGCTCGACGCCGGCCTCGACCTGGTCATCCACACCGACGATGCGGCCCTGGCCGCGATGGTGCCGGTGGTGCAGGAGATGCACGCCAAGAGCGGGCTCACGGACGCCGTCCGTGCCTCCGCGCTGACCCTCGCCGAGGCCGAGGAGCAGGTGCTCGCCTACGTCAAGCGCTTCGTCCCCGAGCCGCGCAAGGCACCGCTGTGCGGCAACTCCATCTCCACCGACCGCGGCTTCCTCGCGCGGGACATGCCGGCGCTGGACGCGTGGCTGCACTACCGCCTCGTCGACGTCAGCAGCGTGAAGGAGCTGTGCCGCAGGTGGTACCCCCGGGCCTACTTCGCCCAACCAGCCAAGGACGGCGGGCATCGCGCGCTCGCCGACATCCTCGAGTCGGTACGAGAGCTCGCCTACTACCGCGCCGCGGTCTTCGTCGCGCAACCCGGGCCGACCACCGACGCCGCCCAGGCGACGGCCCGCTCCGTCGCCGCGCACTACTCGGGTGCGCCCGCGTCGGCGCAGCCCTAGGATCAGCGCTGTGCCGGCTGCACCGCTGCCGGCCGCGGTGGCTGTAGCTCAGCTGGTAGAGCACTCGGTTGTGGTCCGAGTGGTCGCGGGTTCAAGTCCCGTCAGCCACCCCGAGAGCCGGCCGGCCCACGGCCTCCGGTAGTCTCACCGAACGCGCGCCGTTAGCTCAATTGGCAGAGCAGCTGACTCTTAATCAGCGGGTTCGGGGTTCAAGTCCCTGACGGCGCACCCACCCTCACCCCCTCCCACCTGCGGAGATGGGTCAGGTCCGGCTCCCTCCTGGCCCCCAAATGGGGCGTCCGGGTCCTCACGCAGGGCTCCGTCACATCGGCGGTTTGTCCGGTTTTGCCGGCCGGCGGAGTAGCCGCAGGATGGTGCTGGGTTTGAGGGCGACGGCTCGGCGGGCGGCGGCGATGTTGACCGCTCCGGCGAGTCGGAG
>JAABUZ0100003963.1_pt1 | contig 21044 bp, 13 predicted proteins | sample 5562091 | NCBI WGS metagenome assembly JAABUZ01 (sample SAMN12813069, study PRJNA571459) | rock metagenome | isolation source: Antarctica rocks | place: Antarctica: Victoria Land, Linnaeus Terrace sud | collected 2015-12-21
GCCCCGATTCCTGCCGCGGCTGCTGTGGGGATGCCAGTCGGGCTCCCCGTACCGAGCGCCGTCGGCGTGTCGAGCGACAGGTCCCCGGCACTCTTCTGCACGAACTCCGCGCGGCCGATCAGGGTGTTCGTGCGGTCGAGCACCGCTTCCGACTCGAGCAGCACGCTGTGCGAGAGTCCCCGACTCGTCGAGTACCGGTTCGCGCCCCAGAGCAGCGTGCTCGCCCACTGGCCGTCAGTCCCGAGCGTTGTCCCGTACATCGCCGAGGCCGTGATCCGGTGGATCGACTCGTCCGGCGACAACGCCTCGGGGCTCTTGAGGTAGCCGTAGCTTCCCGCGACGCTCCAGTGTGTGGACGGGTTGACCGTGAGGCGGCCGGCGTACGAGCCGAGGTGGATCGGGTTGAACCCGTAGCGATGCTGATCAGGCTCGCGGCCGTTGAACGCCGACGCTTCGAGCTTCCACGCGTGCGTGAACACCCCGGCCGTGAGCACGCCGAAGGAGGTGTGCGTCGCGTCCTGCCAGTGATGCCCGAGGGGTGCGGTGGGGATGTCCATCGCCGACGGCCGGTGCATGAAGGCGACGGGCCCGAGCGCGGGCTCACCCGACGGCGCGGCGTAGACGGAAACGCCGAGCGTCTTCGTGATCGGCCGCTCATAAAGCGCACCGAGCTCCATGAAGAAGTTGTGCGGGTGCTGCCGGTCGTGGAGCGGCTGGCCGTCGTAGCTCTCGCCACTCTGCAGGAGCAGCGGGTAGCCGCGCCCGGTGACCGTGGCCGGGTCGAGGCTCAACATCGTGCGCGCCTGAAAGCGGCCGCCCCACAGCTCATGGCTGGCCATGAACATCCCCCAGTTGAGCGAGCCGAACTGGTGGCTGCCGCGGGGGCCGCTCTGCGCGTTGTACTGGCCGAACACGAAGCCGTGCATCATGAGGTCCCACGAACCGGCGCTGACGGAGTACGAGGGGAGGGAGACCGCGTCGGGGATCCAACTCGTGCCGGACCCCATGCGGTCCATCGACACGCCGAGTGGATCGGCGGTGTGCATCCCCATCCCCGACATCCCGGCCATCCCCGACATGCGCGCCGTGTCTCGCGTGCCCGGTGTAGCGTTAGGCGTCATCGTGGACATACCCGGCATGTCGGACGCCGCCATGCCGGACATCGTGGGCGGGGTGCGTGGATGGTGCGTCGTCGCGGTAGTGTCCCGCGCCGCGCCGCGATCCATCGGCATGCTGCCCATGCTGCCCATCGTTTGGGCGTCCGTTGGCGTGCGACCCATGGCCGTCGCGGGGGTCGTCACGGGAGGCGCTACGGAACGCCCCGCGGCATGCGAGATCGATGTCGCCCGCGCGCTGCGCCGGGTGTGATGCGGTGCCGCGTGGCGCTTTCCGACGTGGTGGTGCGTCGGGTGAGGGGAGGTGCTCGCGTCCCGCGTCGGCGGACGGTTGGGAACATGTCCCGTCATCTGCGAGCCAGGGTGTCCTCGCGGGTGCGTCATCCCGGACATCGCTCCCATGGTGGCGTCCATGCGGGGCTGCGGCGACGATTGCTGCGCGGACAGGAGCGACGGGAGTGCGGCGAGCGCCGCTGGGACGACGACACGTCGGACAACGGCGGACGACGACACGCGGTCGACGTGGGGAAGGTCGTGCGTGAAACGGATACTGCGCATCGGGGGTCGGATCGAAGGGCGCGCGACCGAGACGGTGGCGCGCGAGCGGGCGATGAGCTCCGGTGGGTGCCGCGGGCGGCGCCCTGCTCGAGGGCGCCGGCGGACGAGCGCCGGGGCAGCGGACGCGACAGGCCCCGTCGACGTCTGAGGATCAGCAGCAGGACGTGGAGCAGCCCCGCAGCAGGCGCGGGCGCGCAGACTCAAGCGTCGGTGCTGCGGTCCCGCCGGGGACTCCGCTGGGAGTCGACCCGGGTGACGGGCGCGCGAGAACCGTGGAGGGTCCGAGCGCGCGACGGGGGGACGCGGACGGCGACGGCCGTCCGCGTCGCGTCGATCAGCCTCGTGGAGGGGGCGCGGTCGGCTCGACGGCCGACTCGGAGGCCCCGAGCAGCGGACCGTCCGCGCTCGTCCGCGTGTCGCGGGTCGCGACCGGGTCGGGGGCCACGGTCGGCGTGAACGCGGCAGCCGTCACGGCAGCACAATGAGCGGCGGCCGCACAGTCGTCCGGCATCGTCCCGGACGACGATCCGTTCGCCGGCGCATGGTGGGACGCACGCGCGCTGCCGTCGCCTTGCAACCCGGTATGACGCGTCTGTGACGCAGCCGGCGGGGTGCACGGCGAGTCTCCGCGGGCGTGCATGGGGCAGCGCTCGTCGCCTGGCGATGCGCCGCGCGGGTGCGCGGCCGACGCCGGCCGGAGCATCGCCGCGTGCATGGTGCTCGTCGACGCGCCCGCCACGGCCGTCATCATCATCCCGTGTTCCATCGCGTGCCCGGCCGACGCATCCATCGCGTGCCCTGGCGTCATCGCGCACATGCCGCGCGCGGACCCCACCCACGACACGGCGAGCACACACCCGAGGAGGAGCGCGAGCGCGCGGCGCATCGAGGCGCGAAGGACGGAGAACGAATGCATCAACAACGAACGGTTCAGCCGGAGCGATTCGGTCGGAGCGGTGCCACGGATGTCGCGGACCCGTCCACCTACGAGGTCCGGGGCGTTGCTCCGCGACCGCGAACAACCGTGTGGGGCAGGCCGCGTGCCGTGCTACCCCGTCCGGCGTCGAACGTCGCTGGACGGTGGCGACGTGGGTATCGCGCGCCGGCGCCCCATCCGCCGCTGTATCACGCGGCCACCATGACCTCGGTGGACTTGATGACGGCTGTGACCGTCTGCTCCCTCGCTCCACGCTGGCGACCTGTCGACGGGATCGACCGCTTGGATCGCCGCGCCAGCTGGTTGCTCGATCAACTGGGGCGATGCCGCTCAGACCGTGACGGCATCCGGGCGACTCGCCCCGTCCGAGTTGCGGATGATCCGCGGCGCTGGGCTGCGAAGGCCTGAACGCGCCGTCTTGGCGGCGGTCTCTGGGAAGGCAACCCTGGGCGCATCACGTGCGCGGCTTGCGCGACGTCGTCTGGTCGAGTGCCGCCCGCAGCCCGCGCGCGAGCGTCACCGCGTCGCCGTTCGCCCAGAAGTGCATGAAGAACAGGCGCGGGTTCTCCGTGAGCATGTGATTGTGCAGTGCGGTGACCTGGATGCCATGCTCCCGGAGCGCGCGGATCACCGGGTTCACCTCGGCCGCGGTCATCACGAAGTCGCCGGTGATCGCCGCCTTCCCGCCGCCGGTCGGCTGAAAGTTCATCGCGGTGGCCACGCCCATCGAGGCCGGGATCTCCATACCTCCCTCGGTGATGCGCTCAGAGCGCGGTGCGCTCACCTGGTAGACGCCGCCGTTCACCTTGCCGGCCACGCGTAACACGCGCGCAATGCCCGCCGTGTCGAGATCGAGCGCGGTCGCTTGCTGCGCCTGCGGCCCGCCCGGGGTGCCGGCGCCGCCGGCGTCGCCCGCGTCACCCGGCGCCGCCGATACCGCCGCGAGCGGGGTCTTGCTCGCGCCGAGCGCGGTCCGTACGGCCTGGGCGATCTTCGCCGGATCGCCGTGTGCGGCAATGTGCATGTACATGATCCGCGGCGCCTCGTGCAGCACGTGGTTGTGGAGCGCCGTCTGCTCGACGCCACCCTGCTGCAGCGCGAGCATGACCGGCTCGACCTCGTCCTCGGTCAGAACGAGATCACCCATCGCCATCACGCTCGTACCCGCGCCCATGCGCTTGAACGCGATCCAGGAGCCGAGGGCGAACCCGGCCTTGATGGGGACGCCATCGGCCGTGACGTGCAGGTCAGTGCGCGGGAAGCTGAACTTGAGCACGTCGCCGGGCTGCATCGTGCCCTTGCCCCCGAGCACCTGCTGCGTGCTCGCCCACTCGGGGCCGCCACGGTTCGGGACCGCGGTCCCCACCGCAGGTCGGGCGCTTGGCTGCGCGGCTACACGGGCTGCTGTGAGGGCGAGCCCAACGGGCACCGTGGCGGTCGCGGCGACGACCCCGGCCATGCTGGCCACTCGCCGACCTACCCGCCATTGGTGGCCCTGCATCCGGCCCGTCCTTCTCGTCGTGCGTTGCGTCAGCTCCATCTCGGCTCCCATACGTGATTGTGGTACGATTCGCATGCGACATGTATGATTCGCGCGCGAGAATGGCGCAACCAGTCTGCGCACCCGCCGAGCGCTTGGACCGAGACCCTCAGACACCGGAGCCGCCATGCGCGCAGTGCGACAAGCCCCCGCCGAGGCGGTCCCGCACGGCGCGGTCGCTGGCACACGCGAGCCAGCTGAGGCGCACGAGACACGACCGGAGACGCGGAATCCCGACGGGGTGCCGGACCCTGGTGCCCGGTGGTTGCTCCTCCTGCACCAGGTCCCGACGAAGCCCGACTACCTGCGGGTCAAGGTGCGCCGCCGTCTGCAGCGGATCGGCGCCGTCGCGCTCAAGAACGCGGTCTACATCCTCCCGAACACCGAGGGACCAGCGGAGGACTTCGCTTGGCTCCTTCGCGAGATCGTGGCCGAGGGCGGCGAGGGTGTGTGCTGCGCGGCGTCACTGGTTGCCGGGCTCGTCGACGCGGAGATCGAGGCAATGTTCCAGCGCGACCGTGACGCGGAGTATGCGGAGATCACCGCCGTCGCCGCGCAGTTCGCCCGTGGGACCGTGGCACCCGATTCTGGCGGACCGCCTGCGGGGGCGCCCCGTGGGGGCGCGCCGCCTGCCGGGGCGGCGCCTGTAGAGCTCGCGCGGCTGCGCCGCCGCCTCAGTGAGGTCATCGCCATCGACTACTGCGGCGCACCGGGCCGCGCCGAAGCCGAGGCCGCACTCGCGGCAGCGGAGGCCCGCGTCCAGCCCGCGCCGCCCGCGTTAGCGGCCGAGTTCTGCGAGCGCCCAGCCAGCCGTACGTGGGTGACGCGGCGCGGCGTGGGTATCGACCGGATCGCGAGCGCGTGGTTCATTCGGCGGTTCATCGACTCGGCGGCCACGTTCACGTTCGTCGCGCCCAGGGGGTACCGCCCGGCCCCGGACGAACTCCGGTTCGACATGTACGACGCCGAGTACACGCACGAGGGGGCGCGCTGCACGTTCGAGACGCTGCTCGCCCGGTTCGGCCCGGCCGATCCGGCGCTTGTCGTTGTCAGCGAGATCGTGCACGACATCGACCTCAAGGACGCGGCGTTCGGGCGGGCGGAGACGACGGGCGTCGCAGCCCTGATCGCCGGTCTGACCGCGATCACGCCTGACGACACGGCGCGCCTCGCCCGGGGCGCCGAACTGTTCGACGCGCTCTATGCCGCCCTGTCCTCCGCGCACGCGGCAGCGCTCGCGGACCGGGGCGCGTCGCCGTGAGGCCGCTGCGCCCTGCATCGGACACGGCGTCACATCCGGCCGTCCGTCTCCGGGAGCGACCGCGCGGGGCCTCCGCTCAGCGCCGGGAACGCCGGCGTCACCCATCACCCCATCACCCGATGACGCACGCCCACACGAACCCACACGCGCACGCTGGCGCGCCAGGCCGGTCCCCGATGTTGCGCGCCAGAACGGCCGCGGCGGTCGGCGCGCTCTCGGTATCGCTCGCGGCGCTTGGTACCGGCAGCGCACTCGCGTCCGTTAGGTCGCCGGGCGCGACGCGGCATCCCGCTGCGGGGGTGACCGGCGCGGACGCGACGGAGGCTGAGCCGATTACGGCATCAGCCACTGCATGGTCGATCACGGCAGGCTCGAGTCGCTCGGCCGCATCGGCGCCCAGCGAGTGCGCAGCGACCCCCACATCGCTCACCCCCGTCTCGTGGGTGGCGCCGACGGCGCCTTCCACGCGCCCCGCAGCGCCTCCGCCCGCGCCGGGGCTTCGGCTCGTCGCGGAGGTGCCGCTCCCCGGACCCGCTAACCGCTTCGACTACCAGAGCCTCGATCCCGCGACGGGGCGACTCTACCTCAGCCACATGAACGCCGGCCGTCTCGTCGTGTTCGACGTGGCCAGCAACCGCGTCGTGCAGGAGGTCGCGGACCTCCCGCGCGTCACCGGCGTCTGGGCCGTCCCCGCGCACCACCGCGTGTACGCGTCGGCGGCCGGCGCCCACGAGGTCGCGGTGATCGACGACCGCACGCTGGCCGTCGTCGCCCGCATCGGCGGAATCGATTTCCCGGACGGGATCACCTACGCGCCCGAGGCGGACAAGGTGTTCGTCTCGGACGAGCACGGGAACGCCGACGTCGTGATCGACGCACGGACCCTTCGAAAGCGCGCCACGATCCCACTCGGCGGCCAGGTCGGGAACACGCATTACGACGCGGTCTCGCACTGCGTGCTCGTGGCCGCGCAGGCCCGGAACGAGATCGTAGCCATCGACCCGGCCACGGAGCGCGTGGTCGCGCACTACGCGGTCTCTGGGGTTGAGGGCCCACACGGCTTCACGCTCGACGAGGCCGGGCGGCGCGCGTTCGTGACGGGCGAAGGAAACGCGGCGCTCGCGGTGGTCGACCTGCGGACGATGCGCGTCGTGCAGCGGCTCACGGTCGCCGCGGACCCCGACGTGCTCGCCTGGGACGCCAGTTGGGCCCGCCTCTACGTCGCCTCCGAGTCAGGCGTCCTCTCGACGTTCTGGGCGACCGGCGATACGCTCCACGCCCTCGGCGAGCTCCATGCGCCCCACGCGCATACCGTGAGCGTCGACCCGCGGACGCACCGCGTGTACCTGCCACTCGAGAACATCGGGGGCCGTCCGGTCCTGCGGGTGCTGGCACCGAACGGACCGTGAGACATCGAGAGTGCAAGGGATCGCTGGTCGCCGCGGTGCCACGCGTCCATGCCGCCGGCGTCTCGGACGTGCCATGGGCGACGGGCCGCACGAGCGCCTAACGTCGGCGCCCAGCGGTGACGGGGCGACGTGTGGTTTCAGCCGTCGAGTGCGTGGAGGTGCAGAGGCCCGCGGCAGGCGGCTCGTCGTGCGCGCTGGGCAGGGAGGTCGGACGTCGTAGCCGCTCCTCGACCCAGGCGTAGACCGTCGGCAGCACGAGGAGCGTCAGCAGCGTTGCCGAGGCGAGGCCGCCGATCACGACCGTCGCGAGCGGCCGTTGCACTTCTGCCCCGGCGCTCGTCGACAGCGCCATCGGGATGAAGCCGACGCTCGCGACGAGGGCCGTCATCAGCACCGGCCGGAGCCTCACTGCTGTCCCCTCGCGTACCGCGTCTGACAAGGCGTGCCCCTCGGCGCGGAGCTGCTCGATGTAGGACAGGAGCACCACGCCGTTCAGGACCGCAATCCCGGCGAGCGCGATCATCCCGACCGAGGCACTGAGGGTGAGGTGCAGGCCGCGGAGCCAGAGCGCCGCGATGCCGCCGACGAGCGCGAAGGGGACGTTGAGCATCACGAGCAGCGCGTGGCGCACCGTCCCGAAGCTCGCGTACAGCAACCCCGCGATGAGCAGCAGCACCGCCGGCACGATCAGGCCGAGCCGGTGCATCGCGCGTTGCTGGTTCTCGAACTGCCCGCCGTAGGTCGCGTGGTAGCCGGGCGGAAGCGGCACCTGCGCACGCACCGCGCGCTGTACGTCGGCGACGAAGCCGCCCAGATCGCGGCCCCGCACGTTGCTCTGCACGACCACGTAGCGTTGGCCTCCCTCGTGGTTGATGACTTCGGGCGCCTCCACCGTCCGGAGCCGCGCCACCTGCGAGAGCGCGACCGTGCCGCCGGCGGGGGTCCGGATGAGCGTCTGCCCCACCGCGTCCGGCGTGCCGCGGTACGCCGCGTCGAGCCGCACCACGACGTCGAAGCGTCGCCGCCCGTCGAGCACCTGCGTCGCCGCCGATCCCCCGACGCCCGTCTCCACCGCCTCACGCACGTCGGCGACGTTGAGGCCGTAGCGCGCGATGGCCGCGCGGTCGAGGTCGAGCTCGAGTTGCATCGCGCCCGCGCTCACGCCGACCGATACGCCCTCGGCGCCGCGCACGCGGGACACGACATTCTTGATCGCCTCGGCCTTCTCCTGCAGCAACGGGAGGCTGTCGCCGTAGACCTTGATCCCGAGGTCCGTCTTGACCCCCGAGACCACCTCGTCGAGCCGCATCCGCATCGGGGCGCTGAACTCGTACGTGAGCCCCGGAATTTCGGCGAGCGCGGAGTCCATCTGCGGAATCAGGTCGTCCACGGTCCGCACCCGCCACTGGTCGCGCGGCGCGAGGAGGACGTAGACGTCGGCCTGGTTGAGCGCCATCGTCTCGGTCGCCTCCTGCGGGCGGCCGAGGTTCGTCACGATGCCCGCCACCTCGGGGAATCGGCGCAGGGTGCGCTCGACATCCTCCGAGATCGTGATCCCCTGCGCGAGCGAGGCGCTCGGCGCGCGGCGCGTCTCGAGCAGCAAGTAGCCCTCGTCGAGCTTGGGCATGAACTCGGTCCCGAGGAACGGGACCGAGCCGAACGCGAGGGCCAGCAAGCCCAGGGCGCTCCCCACCACGACTCGGCGATGCGCGAGCGCCCACCCGAGGGCACGCACGTATCGCGTACGGAGCCCGACGAACCAGCGGGCGTCGTGCTCCGTCGTGGAACGCTCGGCTGCGCTGCGGTCAGCGCGCGCGAACAGGAACGACGAGACTGCGGGCACGTACGTGAGCGCGAGCACGAGCGAGCCGAGGACGGCGGCGCAGACGGTAAATGCCATCGGCCGAAACATCCGGCCCTCGATCCCCTCGAGCGTGAAGATCGGGATGTAGACCGCGACGATGATTGCGACGCCGAACACGATAGGGCGGCCGACCTCGAACGCGGCGTGCCGCAACACGTCCTCGCGGCTCACGCCGTCCGACAGCGCAGAGCCGTCCCCGTGCAGGCGCCGCACGAAGTTCTCGACCATCACGACCGACGCGTCGACGATGAGCCCGAAGTCGAGCGCGCCGAGCGACATCAAGTTCGCGGTCACGCCGAAGCGCCGCATCGCGAGGAACGCGGCGAGGAGCGCAAGCGGGATCACCGACGCGGTGAGCAGCGAGGCGCGCACGTTCCGCAGGAAGAGCACGAGGATCGCGATCACGAGCAGCGCGCCCTCGATCAGGTTCCGGAACACGGTGTGGGTCGTGCGCGCCACCACGTCCGCCTGGCTGTAGAACGGCCGGATGCGGACCCCCTTCGGCAGGAGCGGCTGAATCTCGGCGAGCCGCTGCGTGACGCGGTCGACGACCTCGCGGCCGTTCGCCCCCTTGAGCAGGAGGACCACGGCCGACAGTGCCTCGCCCTGGCCGTCGCGCGTCACCGCCCCGAAGCGCGGCGCGGCACCCACGGTCACCCGCGCGACATCCCGCACCATCACGGGGGTGGCGTTCCGCGTCGAGACGACGACGTTGGCGATGTCGGTTGTGTCGGCGACCCGCCCGAGGCCGCGCACGGTCAGCCGCTCGCCGCGGTCCTCGACGTAGCCGGCCCCGAAGTTCGCGTTGTTCTTCGCAAGCGCGGTCTCGACGTCCTGCAGCGTGAGCCCGTAGCCGGCGAGCCTCGCGGGGTCGGCGTTCACCTGGAACTGCTGCTCCAAGCCCCCCCAGGTGTTCACGTCGGCGACGCCGGGCACGGTGCGGAGGAGCGGCTTGATCACGTACTCCTGCACGTTCGTGAGGTTGATCAGCGCGAGGCTATCGGCCGCGGCGTCCCGGCGAGTGCCGCCGGGCGGGGTCCCGGCGGTCGGCTCGACGACGTACTCGAGCGCCTCGCCCATCGCGGTCGCCGGCGGCCCGAGCATCGGCTCCGCCCCCGACGGCATCTGCGCCCGGGCGTCCTGCATCCGCTGCTGCACCTGGGCACGCGCGAAGTACAGGTCCACGTCGTCGTCGAACGTGATCGTGACGACGGAGAGCCCGACCTTCGAGATCGAGCGGACCCCCTGGGTGCGTGGGAGGCCGAGCATGGCGACCTCCATCGGGTAACTCACCTGCTGCTCGACGTCGACGGCGGACAGGCCCGGCGCCTCGGTCATCACGAGTACCTGGTTCGGTGTCAGGTCGGGAAACGCATCCGTGTTGAGGGTCGCGAACGCCCACACGCCGGCGGTCGCGAGGAGGAGCGTCGCGCCGATCACCGCGATCCGGTGGCGGAGCGAGGCCGCGATCACGCGGTCGATCAGGCGGCCGAACGCACCGGTGTCAGCCGGGCGCGGGTCCGACGCGAGGGGCCGCTCCGGGTGGGGAGGACTGGTCGCCGGAGGCGGTGCTGGAGACCGCATGGTGTGGATGGGCATCGTTCACATCTCCATGTCGGGCATGCTGCCCTTCTGCAGCTGGGCCTTCACGGCGAACGCGCCCGCGGTCACGACGACGTCGCCGGCCGCGAGGCCCCGCGTCACGGCGATGCGCCCATTCGCGCGTGCCCCGGTCTCGACCGCACGCGCCGTGAACGTGGCGCCCCCCTTCGCGTTCGGGGTCGCGAGAAAGACGCTCGGCCTCCCGTCGACGAGCTGCACGGCGTCGTCGGGGAGCAACACGGCCGGTGCTTGGGGACCGCCTGCCACCACGACCGTCGCGAGCATCTCAGGTTTGAGCGTGCCGCCGCGCGCGGCGACCACCGCGCGAACGGGGAGCGTCCGGGTCTCCGGATCGAGCCCCGCCCCGACGGCGTCCACGCGCGCGGTGAACGTGTCGCCGGGATAGGCGGGCACGCTGAACTGGAGCATGCCGCCGCGGCGGAAGAGTCCCGACAGGGCTTCGGGGGCGTTGACCGTGAGCCAGAGGCTTGTAGGATCGGTGACCACGACGAGCGGCGTGCCCGCGTCGACGACCGCGCCGGGCGTGGCCGTGCGCGTAAGCACCACGCCGGCGAGTGGCGAGCGGACCGCGATCTCGCCGATCACGGCCGCGCCGCCTCCGAGTTGGGTGACCGTGCTCCGCGCGCGCCTCACCTCGGCCTCGTCCTGCGCGAGCGTGGCGCGGGCGGCCGCGTCGTCGGCGATGGCCCGCTCGTAGTCCTGCCGGGGGATCGCTTTCAGCGCGAGGAGGCGCTCGGCGCGGTCCCGCGCGCTCTTCGCATAGGCGGCCTGCGCACGCGCCCCGGTGACGGCCGCCGTCGCCTTCGAGACGTCCGACTGTGCCATCCCCGCGTCCGGGCTCGCGAGCGTCACGAGCACCTGTCCCGGGCGCACCCGGTCGCCGGGGCTGACGCGCACGGCGACCACGCGTCCGCCGGCCAGCGCCCCCAGTCGCGCCGTGTGGTCCTCGTTCGGCACGACCTGGCCCGGGACGGTCGCGAGGCTGGCGGCCGTGCCCAGAGTGACGGGCGCCCAGCGCACCTGCCCGTGCTGCACCTGCGCGGCCGTGAACACGACCGTCGCCGACGCGCCACCGGCGGCGTCTCCGTCTTTCTTCGCGGCTGCCGGGTCCGATCCCGCCTTCGGTGTCACCGTCGCCATGCCGGGCATGGCGCGCATGTCGTCCGCGTCCTTCGCGGGACTCGTTGGCTTCGCGGCCTTCTCGTCGGCCCTCCCGCGCTCGCTCGCCTCCGACTTCGTGGCGGGTTTGGTGGCGCAGCCGGCGAGGGCGACGGTGGTGAGCGCGAGGAGCGCCCGACGCCCCCAGGGGTGGCGATCTCGAGGGATCGGTGTCGTGATCGGCATGTCCATCAGCGGAGGGGGGCGCCCAGGGAGGGCGGCACCGTGGGCAGTGTCCGAGCGGCCGACGACGCCGAGCCGACGCGGGGCAGCGTGGTCGCGAGGTCATCGCCCTCGGCAACGAGAAGGGCCAGCACCGCCTCGTGTTGCGCGTACAGCGTGCGGTAGTAGGCAACGCGCGCTTCGCCCCACGCGCGGGCGGCGTCGAGGACCTGCAGGAGCGAGACGGCGCCCTCGCGGTACGCGCCGAGCGCGATGGCCCGTGCCTCGTCGGCCCGGGTGAGGTACGCGGGGCCGCGTCCGGCCGACTCGCGCCGGGTGAGGACCGCCGCACGCTCGGTGAGGATGCGCGCCGCCTCACGGGCGCCGAGGACGTCGGCGCGGGCGGCGCGTTCCTGCGTCGCCACGTCGAACGCCGCGGCGTCGCGCTCGCCCTGGGCTCGCGCGCGTTCGCCGCGGTTCTGGTCGAAGACGGGCAGCGGGAGGCTCACGCCCGCGATTAACGAGTTCGTGCCGCCGCTCCGCTTCACGCCGAGCGTCGCGCCGAGCTCGCGAATAATCATCCGCTGTTCGAGGGCAGCCCCCGCTCCCGCCGCGGTGAGGCGCTCGCGCGCGGCCCGCACGTCCGGCCGGCGATCCACGGCCGTCGACATGGCGACGCCGATGGCGCGCGGACTCGGCGGCCCGTCCGTCGGGCGCGCCACGTCTGCCCGCGCGAACACGAGCGTCGCAGGACCGGCGAGCGGCGCGTCGTCGAGCGCGATCACGAAATCTGTCCCGACGACCTCGGGATCACCGAGGAACGCTGAGAGGTCGGCCCGTGCGCGGGCGAGGTCCGCCGCGTTCATCCCGGCGTCGGCGACCGCGCGGTCCCGCTCGAGCTGCGACCGGATGAGGTCGGCCTCGGCCGTGACGCCCTGGCCGACGCGCGTCCGGTTGTACGCGACGACGCTATCGAGCCACTGGGTGAGGTTCTGCGCGGCGTCCGCGCCCACCTGCGCGACCGCGACGCGGTAGTAGGCCCGGGCCGCATCCAGCGCGACCCGTTGCCGCGCGCTGCGGGCGTCCGCCTCGGCCGCGCGCACGACGGCGTCGGCCTGTCGCACGCGCACGCCGCGCTGGTAGAACGGCGCGAGCGGGAGCGTGGCGGTCGTCATCGCCTCGCGCTCCATGCCGGCCGGCGAGGCCCCGCCGGGGAAGGCCGTGTTGTCGACCTGGTAGGCCAGGACGGGGTTCCCAAGCGCGCCGGCCGTCGTGCGCGTGCCGCGCGCGGCGCGCACGCGCGCGCGGGCCGCGTCGAGGGCCGGGTAGTGGGCGACGGCGCTGTCGAGGACTTGCTGCAGCGTGAACACGCGCAGGACCGAGCGCGCGACGGGCATGGCCCCTGGTGCGTCTTGGGCGGACGCCGCAGGGCCGGACAGCACCGCGGTGAGTGCGACGACCACGGCGACCACGCAGCGGCCATGGCGGATGCGCGGCGGCGACGACGGACAGGACGTGAACAGGAGAGACACGCGACGGGTGGTCGGAGTGCGGCGACCGAGGACCGTTGCCTCCCAGGATGCGGAGAGGACAGCGGGGCGCTGCCGAAGCAGGGAGCAGCAGCCGACGCCGGCAGACGCTCGTGCGTCGGTGGTGCGTCGCGATCGCTGAGTATCCGGCGGTCGCCACCGTGAGGTGGTCGCCGGACGGCGGCCATGCGATGCGGCGTGGCCGAGCGCGCACAATGAGGCCGCGCGGCTGCGGTGCACGGCGGCCCGCCAGAGGACGGGGGCCGGACCTCAGCGCCTACGCGCGCCTGTGAGCGCTTACGCGATGGGTGGTCGGAGCGCGGGCTCGCGCGCGGGACCACGCCACGCGGCATCGACGTGCGCGCGCATCGGTCGCTGCACGCGGACGGTCACGCTCGTCGGCCCCGGCAGGGGCGCCGTGGGGAGCGCGAGGGCGTGCAGCAGCACGCACGACAGCACACACGGGCAGGGCCCGTGGCCGGGACAGCTGCAGGGCGCCGGCGTCCCGCGGTCGCGCTGTGCCGGAGCCTGCATGGGCGCGCACCGCTCCGAATCCCGCGCCGCAGCGACGGCGACGGTCGGTCGCCCACGTGCGTTGCTCGCGGCCGCGGCGCTCGCGGCGGCGCGCGCTGGCGTTCGCGGGTGCGCATCCGTCACGTCCGCCCGCACCGTCGCACCAGCCGTGATCACGAGGCAGATCGCGACGAGCACGGCGGCGATGCGATGCACGAGCCCGGAAATTCCCCCACGCACGACGCGACGCACCGCGCGCGCGGCGCGGTGCGGGCGATCATGCGGCAGGGACGATACGGGCATGGCGGCAACCGGAAACGCGAGATGGCACGCGGTCCGCGGCGCGTTGCGCACCGCTGGGAGCATCCGTACGTTCATCTGAATACTTGCTCAGACGTCCGGAACACTACGATGCCCGAATCCCCCACGCAAGGCGATCCTGCCTCGCGCCCGACGCCGAGCAGCCCCCGCCAGACGGGGCGTCGTCCAGTGCGCGAGCCCTCACGCCGGGTCGTCGCTGAGGCCGCGCCGTCGGTTCGAGGTTCCCGGGCAGCCACCGAGCGCGCAGTGGCCGATATATCGTCGGACGACATGTGCCAGGTCCGCTGCATCGACGCGCGGACAGTCGCCCGGGTGCGCAATGAAATGCCAGGCGCGTCGGTGGTTGCCGTCGCATCGCAGCGCCTCCGGATGCTGGGCGACCCCACACGCTTGCGGCTACTCGCCGCGCTGGCCCGGGCGGGGGAGCTCTGCGTATGCGATCTCGCGTTCCTCGTCGGCACCACCGTCTCCGAGTCCGCCGTCTCGCACGCGCTCCGGTTGCTCCGCAGCGATGGCCTGGTAATCTACCGTCGGTCGGGGAAGCTCGCGATGTACCGCCTGACCGACGCCTCGGTTCAGCGCCTGGTCGACGACCTGTTCGCGGTATCCGCGTCTGCGGTATTCACGGGCGTGGTGCGGACCGACAACGCGGCCGGAGAGGACGGCGTGCGGAGAGAAGCGTGAGCGCGCCGGCCATACCGGGCACGGCGGCGACCCCCGCCGCGGCAGGTCGGGCCGTCCTCGTCCGGCGTGGGCTCTGGCTGAACTACGCGACCACCGGCTACACGGTCGTGGAAGCCATCGTCTCGATCATCGCGGGCCTCCTCGCCGGCAGCTCGCCCGCGAACGTGGCGACGAAGCTCTCCGCGATCACGGTGTCATAGGCATCCCCGCGCGAACCCATCGAGGGCCGGACGCCTAACGCCTCACAACGGTGGACGCTCTGCCGTCATTCTCTCGCGCTTTATCGCCATCGGAGAAGACGCCCGGGGCGTTAGGCAAACGCGCGTAAAACACCCGCGCGGTCGAGTCGCCTTGCCATGCGCGAGCACACCAGGAGTCGCCGCGCGACGCGCGTGATCGCGACATGCTGGTGTGTCGCGGCCATGCTGCCCACCTCCCGCACCACGGCGAGGTCGGTTAGTGCGCCTGCACGCAGGTCCGGCGGGCCTTGATCGCCGCGGCGCGCACGCGGCGTCAGCCGCCCGTGGCCAGGGCCGGGAACTGCGGGTGCCCCTGCAGGCGGCATTGTCAGGTTAATGTTCGGAGCGACGTACAGGTCTGTTATGCGAGCACTTCCAGCACTGCTCAGGTGGCGATCGCGATGGCCGCCAGCTCGCGCCATGCCTCGTACCGAGCCTGCCTCACGGACCGATGCTCGGCCGCCGTCAGCAGGTGCCGCCGCACGCGGAAGTGATTGTAGAAGCGGCTGAACGCCGAGAGGAACCGCTGGGCGGACGGGACGGACTTGAACCGGCGCATCTGCCGCTCGCGCAGGCGGGTCGGCTGGTGCGACTGCTCGACCCGGTTATTCAGTCGGGCGGCGGCTCGCACTCGCCTGTGCTCGACCGCGGCGAGCTCCGGGATGCGAGCCTTTGCAGCCCCATAGCTCGCCAGGCTGTCGGTCACGATTGCGTCCGGCGGTCCGCCCGCGCGCCCCAGCAGGCGCCGGAAGAAGCGCTCGGCGGCGTCCGTATCCCGCCGCTCTTGCAGCAGGACGTCGAGCACCTGCCCGTGCTCGTCGACCGCGCGCCAGAGGTAGACCGGCTGGCCGCCAGCGCGGGTGAACACCTCATCGAGGTGCCACGTCCGGCCGGAACGGGCGGCGCGTGTCTGCAAGGCCGCCGCGTACTGGGCGCCGAACTTGGCGACCCACGCGCGGATCGTCTCGTAGCTGACCGTGATTCCCCGCTCGAAGAGCAGCTCCTCGACGTCCCGGAAGCTGAGCGCGAAGCGGTGATAGAGCCACACCGCGTGCGCGATGACCGCGGCTGGGAAGCGGTGGCGATGGTGGTAGCCGGGGCGGTCGGGCATGGGCGGGGCGGCTCAGGAGGTGGACCGAAGCGCATCCTCGATCTGCACCCGGACCATTAACCTGTCAAAGCCACTGTCGTGCCGCGATTTGCCCCGTCGGGCGTTAGGCCGGTCGCGCGTGACAGGCCCCGCCAGCAGGATCGCTTGCGACACGAGTTCTTGCGCGCCGCGGACGTGCAAACGGGTGGCGCGCGCAAGAACTCGTGTCGCGGGCGCACAAGAATTCGTGTCGCCTACCCGGCGGGCGCCGCCCCGCTCGCGGCGTAACGCGTTGTTTGGGCATGACATCGGCAGCCGCGGCGGCGCTTGCGCGTCACGCCGGTCCGACGACGGCACGCCGTGGAGCGCGCGAGAACTCGTGTCGCGCGCGAACACTCGTGTCGCAAACGAGCGAAAACTCGTGGCGGGTCACAGTCGAGGTTACTGCACCGCGTTAATCATATCGAAGATCGGGAGGTACATCGCGACCACCATCCCCCCGACCACCACGCCTAACACCACGATCATCAGCGGCTCCAACAACGACAGCAGCGCGCCCACCGCCGCGTCCACCTCGTTGTCGTAGAAGTCCGCGATCTTCGTCAGCATCTCGTCCAGCCCGCCCGTCTGCTCCCCGACCGCGATCATCGAGATCACCATCGGCGGGAACACCTGGCTCTTCGCCAGCGGGGCCGCGATCGTATCACCGCCGGCAATCGACGTCCGCGACGCCAGGATCGCGTCCTGCACCACCCGGTTCCCCGCCGTCCGCGCCGTGATCTCCAGCCCGTCCAGGATGCTCACCCCCGACGCGATCAGCGTGCCTAACGTCCGCGTGAATCGCGACACCGCCGCCTTCCGCAGCACGTCCCCGAGCACCGGCACCTTCAGGAGCAGCCGGTCGATCACCAGCTTCCCGTCCGGCGTCGCGTAGTACTGCTTCACGAGGAACCCCGCCCCCGCCGCCCCGCCGAACACCGCCCACCAGTAGTGGTTCACGAACCGCGACAGCCCCACCACCACCCGCGTCGGGAGCGGCAGCTCCAGGTTCACGCTCGCGAACATCCCCTCGAACACCGGGATCACCTTCCACAGCAGCACCGTCACGCAGATCAGCGCGACCGCCGAGATCACCGCGGGGTAGATCATCGCGCCCTTGACCTTCCGCATCAGCGCGTCCGCCTTCTCCAGGAACGTCGCGAGCCGCATCAGGATCGTGTCGAGGATACCCCCCGCCTCGCCCGCCGCGACCATGTTCACGTACAGGTCCGTGAACACCTTCGGGTGCCGGCCTAACGCGTCGCTCACCGTCGTCCCGCTCTCGACGTCGAACACCACGGCCCGCGTCACCTGCTGCAGCGCCTTGTTGTCACTCTGCTTCGCGAGGATGTCGAGCGCCTGCACGAGCGGCAGCCCCGCGTTGATCATCGTCGAGAACTGCCGCGTGAAGATGACGACGTCCTTCATCGGCACCCTGCCCGGGCCCTTGGACTTCCGGACCGCCTCGTCGATCTTGACGACCGCGAGGCGCAGCTTGCGGAGCTGCAGCACCGCGTCCTCGCGCGACGGGGCGTCGATCGTGGCCGAGCGGAGGTCGCCGCCCAGCGTGCGGGCGGTGTAGGCGAACGTGGGCATCGGGTCTCCTGGCTACCGCTTGTCGTGAGGCGCGGCGCCCCGCGGCGCCGTCGGGTCGTTCGCGGGCTGCTGCCCCGTCATCCGCAGGAACTCGTTCGGGTCCCCGCTCACGCGCAGGCACTCCTCGGCGGTCACCTGCCGCGCGACGTAGAGCTGGTACAGCGCGTCGTTCAGCGTCTGCATCCCGTACTTCTTACCGCCCTGCATGAGCGAGTAGATCTGGTGCACCTTGTCGTCGCGCACGAGCGCGCGGATCGCGGGCGTGATGATCAACACCTCCGCCGCGAGCACCCGCCCCCGCCCCGCCGCGCGCGGCACGAGCGTCTGCGTCACGATCCCCTCGAGCACGAACGCGAGCTGCGCGCGCACCTGCGACTGCTGCGTCGCGGGGAACACGTCGACGATGCGCGTGATCGCCTCCGCCGCGCTGTTCGTGTGCAGCGTCGCGAACGCGAGGTGCCCCGTCTCCGCGATCGTGAGCGCGGCCTGGATCGTCTCCAGGTCGCGCATCTCGCCGACGAGCAGCACGTCCGGGTCCTCGCGCAGCGCGTACTTGAGCGCGGTCGCGAAGCTCTTCGTGTCCGTGCCCACCTCGCGCTGGTTCACGATGCACCCCTGGTGGCGGTGCACGAACTCGATGGGGTCCTCGACCGTGATGATGTGGCCGCGGCGCTCCTTATTGATCTTGTCGAGCATCGCGGCCAGCGTCGTGCTCTTCCCCGACCCCGTCGGGCCGGTCACGAGCACCAGGCCGCGCGGCTTCTCCGCCATCCGCGACACCGCCTGCGGGAGGCCCAGCTCGTTGAGTGGCTTGATCGCGAACGGGACCTGCCGAACTGCGACCGAGACGCAGCCGCGCTGCTTGAACGCGTTGCCGCGGAAGCGCGCGAGCTGCGGGATGCCGAACGAGAAGTCGAGCTCGTCCTCCATCTCGAAGCGCTTCTTCTGCGCGTCGGTGAGCACCGAGTAGGCGAGCGCCATCGTATCGCGCGGCGTGAGCACGGCCCCGGCCGCGTTCACGAGTTCGCCGTCGACGCGCAGCTTCGGGCGCTCGCCCGCGGTCACGTGCAGGTCGCTCGCGCCGCGGGCGACCATCTCTTCCAGCAGCGTACGGAGGTTCGGCGGCGCGGGGGCGGGCGCCGGCGCGCCGGGGACGGCGGGGGCCGCGGGGGCGAAAGCGGGCGAGGGGATGGCGGGGGCGGTCATGCGGAGCGGATGCAGAATGGGAGGGACGATGTCGTCCCGAGCGGAGCGAGGGACCTACCGTCCGAGGTGACGGGGCCGGCTCATCACCGGGGAGAGGAGGTCCCTCGTCGCTCCGCTCCTCGGGACGACATCTCTCGCCGGGGATCCCCGAAGGGGACAGCGATCCTTCGCTGCGCTCAGGATGACAACGCCGCGAGCCTCGCATTCGCTGACATCGCCCCTGAAACGCGAAACGGCCGCCCCGTCTGGGGCGGCCGTCGCAGGCTACAACGTGCGTTTCGATCTCAGGGCTTGATCCGCACCGGCGTCCCCACGGGCACCTCGTTCCAGAGCTCGTCGATCTCCTCGTCCGTCACCGCGACGCACCCGTTCGTCCAGTCGTACGCGCGGTGGTCCGACCCCATCGAGCCCTCGCCGTTCGGCAGCCCGTGGATCATCACGTCGCCGCCCGCGGTCACGCCCATCGTCTGCGCGCGCGCGAGGTCGGCGGCGTTGGGATACGACACGTGCAGTCCCTTGTGATAGCGGCTGAACGGGTTGCGCCCGTCGATCGTGTAGAGCCCCTCGGGGGTGCGGAAGTCGCCGATGCGCTCTTTGGCGCCGACGGGCTTCTGGCCGAGCGCGACGTCGAACGTGCGAACCGCGAGGCCGCCGCTGTAGAGCGTGAGGCGGCGGAGCGCCTTCTCGACGACGACGCTGTCGGCGGTGAACGGGCGGCGGCCGCCCGTGACCTCGGCGTTGACGACCGACGGCCGCGGGGCGGACGGGGTCGTGGCCCCGCGCGGGTCGACGCGGGCGCCGGTGTGGGCGGGCGTGGGGGCGGGGCGCGGGACGTCCGTGCTCGGGACCAGGGCGGCGGCGTGCGCGGCCGGGGTCGCGAGCAAGGCGAACGTCATCGCGGCGACGAACGAGCGGCGCATCGTCGGCGGGGACATCGGAGGTGGGATGTGTGTCGGCGGGGGCGGGCATGCCGACAGGTGGAGAATGACGAAACTCGCGCCGGGACGCAACCGGGCGACGCCGTCTTAGTACCTGTACCCCGCGACCGAGCCAGGGGTCTAATAGTCCACGGGTCGCAGGTACGCCTCGCCGATGGCCGTCGGGCTCACCATGGCGACGGCCGGCAGCCGCCGCTTCCAGTGCGTCCCCTCGAGCCGCTTCTGCACCAGAGACACCTCAGGCGCGGGGTACCCCCGCGCGACGAGGTCCTCCGCCCGGTACCCGGCGAGCAGCCAGTTGAGCAGCTCGTCGGCCCGCGCATAGCGGATCCCGAAGTCCCCTTCGTCGGTCTGTCCCTGCACGAGGTCCGCGCTCGCCGGTTTCTCGACGATCTCGCGCGGCACCCCGAGGTGCCGCGCGAGCGCCCAGACCTGCGTCTTGTACAGGTCGCCGAGCGGGTTGACCGGCGGCGAGTCGTCGGCGTGCCAGGTGTAGTAGCCGAACAGGCGCTCGGTCTTGTTCCCCGTGCCCAACGGCAGCGCGCGGTAGCGGGCCGAGAGGTCGAACAGGGCGATCATGCGCGTGCGGGCCATCACGTTGCCGCGGCGCGCGCCGTCGGCGTCGGGCTCGTGCGCGAGGTAGCCGTCGACCGCGCCGGTGATCTCGAGCGTCCGCGTGCGCACGCCGAGCGCGTCGACGACGAGCTGCGCGTGCGCGAGCGACTCCGCGCTCGACGTGCGGTACGGCATGCGCACCGTGACCACATTCTCCGCGCCTAACGCGCGGGCGGCGAGGTAGGTCGTCACGGCGGAGTCGACGCCGCCCGAGAGGCCGACGACGGCCGTGCGGAACCCGCGGCGGCCGAACTCGTCGCGGACGAACGCGACGAGCCAGCGCTCGACCAGCGCCGCGTCGATCTCGAGCGAGGGCGGCAGCCCGTTCTCGGCGAGGGCGACGCGGGTGACGGGGATCGAAGCGGGGGACGGATGGCCCCCCCTTTGCGCGGGGGTGACACCAGGCCGGCCGTCACCCCCGCGCGAGCGGGGGTCCACCTCTCCCTCACGCCCCGACCCGTCCGGCGCGTCGGCGACCGGGTCCGGGATCGTCGGCGACGAGGCCGCCCCGGGCGAGCCCACGTCCGGCGTGCCTAACGGAGCGGGCGCGGGCGCGGCCCCGCGCTCGTCCGCGCGGACGAGCGGCTGCGGGGCGGGCGCGTCCGGCACGGCCGGGTCGTAGGCGAGCGGGCGCGGGTCCCCCGCCT
>JAABUZ0100003964.1_pt1 | contig 21037 bp, 28 predicted proteins | sample 5562091 | NCBI WGS metagenome assembly JAABUZ01 (sample SAMN12813069, study PRJNA571459) | rock metagenome | isolation source: Antarctica rocks | place: Antarctica: Victoria Land, Linnaeus Terrace sud | collected 2015-12-21
TAAAGGGAAGGTAAAAAGCAAGAAGGCGTTATGTGGGCGCAGTATTCATCTTCGGTCAAGGCCCGAAACTCTTTACCTTCCCTTTAGGGAGGGTCGGTGAGGAACGAACCGGGGTAGGTCTCCTATGTATACCAAAGAACAGTTCGCCAAGACCATAGATAACACACTGCTGCGGCCTACGTCTACACGTGAAGAAGTGCTGCATCTCTGCGCGGAAAGCGCGGCGCGGCATTTTGCCGCCGTCTGCATCCTCCCCTGCTGGGTCGGCGCGGCGGCACGCGCCCTGAGCGGCACGGATGTCAAAGTCTGCACGGTCGTGGCGTTTCCTTACGGCGCAAGCACCAAGCTGTCCAAAGTCTACGAGGCCAAGAACGCCGTCGCAAACGGGGCGCAGGAGATTGACGCCGTAATGAACCTGGCCCGCTTCAAGTCCGGCGACTACGACGCGGTATTAGAAGACCTGCGCGGAGTGGCCGATGCGGTGCGCGGCGCGGCGCGGCTGAAAGTCATTATTGAGACGTGCTATCTCACGCCGGGCGAGATTGACACGGCCAGCCAAATCGTGCAGGATGCGGGGGCGGATTTCATCAAAACATCCACCGGCACGGCAGGCGGCGGCGCAACGGCAGACGACATCCGGCGCATTCGCCGCGCCGTCGGCGCGTCTTCTATCGGCATCAAAGCGTCGGGCGGCATCAAGGCCGTGGAAACGGCCCTGCAAATGCTGGACGCCGGAGCAAACCGCCTCGGCACCTCGTCCGGCGTCGCTCTGTATGACGCTTACACTTCGCAGACCGCCATATAATGCCAAGCGGCAATGTGGGTATAATTGACGCGTGCCTGCCTATACCACCGATGCCATTGTCCTGCACCGCCAGCATTTCGGCGAGACCGACAACATTCTCACGCTTTATTCCCCCGGCCTCGGACGCTTTTCCGCCATCGCCAAAGGAGCGCGAAAAGCCGTCTCGCGGCTGTCCGGCGCAACCGAAGTTCTCACCTGCACCCGCTTTGGCCTCGCGTCCGGCAAGTCGCTGGAAATCGTCACCCAAGTGGAAGTGCAGGAGTCATTTTCAGCCCTCCGCAAAGATTTAGTACGCCTCGCGCATGGCCTCTATCTGGCCGACCTGGTAGAGCATTCCGTCGAAGACCACGCCCCGAACCCGGTTCTCTATGACCTCTTCTACAGCAGCCTCCTCCAAGTCCAAACGCTGCCCGTGCCGGAGCTTGCCGCCCGCTGGTTTGAAGTCCAATTGCTCGGCGATCTCGGCTACGCCCCCGATTTGACCGAATGCGCCGTCTGCCGCGCCCCCCTCCCCGACGACTTTCCCCGCGACGAAGTCTTCGCCCTGTCCGCCTCCCTCGGCGGCGCACTCTGTCCGCGCCATGCCCACCCGGAGTCAAATCCCGACCACAGCGGCCTCGGCATGGGAGCTATACGCCTGCTGCAAACCCTGGAAGCGCTCGGCCCTAATGGCGGCGAAGCCCTGCCCGCCCTGCCTCCTGCCGGACCCAAAAGCCTGGACCAAGCTCGCCTCGCCCTCCGCCGCTCCCTCCGGTTCCGCCTGGAACGTGATTTGAAAAGCCTGGAGTTTCTGGATAGCCTGCGGCAGGGATGAGAATGTCACTATAAAGGAGCAGACCATTGATCAAAACACCACGCTCATTCGCCGTTCTCGCCTTCGCTGTCCTCGCGGGCGTCCTACTTGCAGGCGGTGGAGTCTTCTCTGTAGAACGTGTTAATCAGCGCAGAGAACTTCTGGCGCTTTCTGATGCTAGGCAGCTTGGGTTAGCTGCAATTCAATACGCTCAGGACAACAAAGAACATTATCCTGATGCTGGGCGCTGGGAGCAGCAACTCAGGCCCTATCTCGATCCCCAAGCCAGGGACATATTTCATCCTTTGGCCCCTATTGGCGGTACACCACGCCAATTCTCCCTCAATCCCGCACTTTCCGGCAAATCTATGGCGAAAGTAGGCGATCCGACGGATACCTGGCTGTTTTACGAATCAGTCTCACAGAAATCTTCCGCAAGCGACAACCTGGATTACTTCCCGGCCCCAGCAAAAGATGGTGGTCACAACTCCGCTGTCGTTTTTGGGGATGGACATATCTACGAACAAGGCGAACGCTGGAAGTCAATCTGCCAGAGCCAAACTGCGAGTGTCTGCGGCGCGGGAATGCCTGATTGATGGCCTATTCGTACCGAAACGCGGTTTCGGCAAGCTGGATGGTGTCGCCCGATGACAGCAGGCGGGGGTCGGAAATGCGCTGGCCGTTGACGAAAGTGCCGTTGGAAGAGCCGTCGTCGGCGATGAAGTGGCGGCCTTCGGCGTAGGTGATGCGGGCATGGGAGCGGGAAACAGACGTGTCGGCGGGCAGCGCAATGTCGCGCTCGGCGGCGCGGCCTATGGTCGCCGGGGCATGGGAGAGCGGGAACGACTGGCCGGTATACGGGCCTTGAACGGCAGCCAGCCGTGTGCCGACGCCCCCGAAGCCGGGCAAACTCTGCACGGTTGCTTCGCCCACGGGAGCCGAACCCATCTGGTCTAGGACTTCGGCGGGCGTGGTGAGCGCAGGACGCCGGGCCGGTTCCGGCGCAGCTTGCGTGGTCAGTTCTTCTCCAATATAGCGTGATGCCGCCGGACGGGGCGCAGTGGGGACAGACGCCGCGTTTTTGGCGGATGCCGCGCCTCGGCGCGTTGCTTTCTCCTGGAACAGCAAAGTTCGCTTGCCGATTTGGATCGTGTCGCCGTCGGCCAGCCACTGCTCTCCGGCAACCGGCTGGCCGTTGACCAGCGGCGGCGCATACTCTGTTCCGCGCTTGCCGGCCTCCATGATCGCCCGCAGACGATGGCGGTTCTGGGCGGGCAGCGACTCAATCGCGGCATGGGTCGGCGCGATGTCTGGGTCGCCGAACAGCCCAATATCGGCAAGCTCACTGCGCCCGATGGTCGTCACAGGTTTTGCGATCAGATATTCTTTGCCTTCGTTGCGTCCCAAAACGACCCGTATCCAGGCTTGCTTCAGCAGGTTTTGCACCAGCCCGACAAAGAACCCCGCCAGCGCCCCCGTCGCCGCCAGCGCCAGCAGGCGGGACAGCGCGGACGGGAAGCCGAGGCCGTTGCCGATCTCAAACGCCGTGCCGCCGAGAAATCCGCCGACAAATCCGCCAAATGCCCCCTGCCGGGCGATGACCGCCGAGCGCCCCACCACGCCCTGCGCCGCGCCGACGCTTGCTCCAATCAGGCTGTACCCAACGGCACGCGCCATCAGCAGAACGAAAAAGCGCCCGGCATTTGTAATCTCGTTCCCGCCCGACCCTGCGACAATGCCGTAGACCGACTGCCCCAGCCAGAGGCCAAACCAGCCGCCGACTGCCCCAATGATCGCGCCAAGCGCCAATGTTTCGCTGACGCGGCGGCGTGACCCCAGCGCAAGCGAATCGACAATCGCCAGCAATAAGCCCAGTAAAAGGCCGAAGATCGCTCCGTAAGCCAAATATTTGCCGCCATTGACGACTTGAGAGGCGTTCAAGACATCGGAAAACCAGCCGGTCAGGTCGGTCAGTACCCAGGCCAGAAATCCGGCAAGTGCGCCCGCCAGCAAATTCAGGTAGGTTTTGGCTTGAAGTGACATAAGCGTTTGGTCATCCGAGACCTCACCCCGCCGCAAGCGGCGACCCTCTCCTTGTTAAGGAGAGGGTGGAAACTTGTTTCCGGGTGAGGTTGCGGAAAAGACAACCTGCGCGACATCGCGGAACTGCCGGGCGCGGTGCTGCAAGCTCGGCCAGTCGCCGCCGGTGACTTTGTGGCGGAATCCGGTTTGCACTTCCTGGACACGGAACCCGGCCTGCAAGGCCCGAACGGTCAGGTCTACTTCCACCCCGAAGCCCGCCGCAAATGTCCCGCCGAGCGCGTCTAAAACCGACCGCCGCACGGCCCGCTGACCGGACAACGGCTGCGCCAAAACGCGCTGAGTCCGGCGCTCAATTCCCCACCGGGCGAGGCGAACCACTAAGCCGCGTCCGCCGGACTGCCCCGACGCGGCAAACTGCGGGTCAGGCGGCAGCATTCCAATTGTCATGTCGGCTTCATTTGCAAAAATCGGCGGCAGCAGCTTGACGGCTTCTCCGGCAGACGAGCCTAAGTCGGCGTCCACCAGCAGAAAGATTTCCGCACGCTCACGGGCCGCCGCGTAGGCCGCGCCGAGCGCCGCCCCTTTGCCGCCGTTTCTGCCGGTCAAAACCAGCGTTGCGCCCGCATTTTTGGCAAGCTCTGCCGTGCCGTCAGTAGAGCCGTCGTCCATGACGACGATGTCCGTGATCTCAGGCCGCATTTTTAGCGCCGCAATCGTGACGGCAATCCGCTCGGCTTCATTGAAGGCTGGTATCAAAGCGCAGACGTGCGGCAGCGGGACCTTGTGATCGTTCATTGCGCCGCCGTGCCTCCGAGCGAATCGGGCAGCCGCAGCTTGGCCGTCGGTTTGATTCCGTAATCGCCCGGCTCGCCGCGCAGGGCGAACGGCAGGGCGATCTGTCCGAGCGGCAGGTCTATGCAGTCAATTGTCGCAATCCCGGCGGCTTGATAGGCGGGAACCGAGGAAGCCGCCGCTGTGGACGGCTCGCATCCGGCGATGGTGACGCCCGGCAGCGCGGCAAAACCCGCGAGAAGCCCGGCGTCCACCGACGGATCGGGCTGGGACGTATCGGGCTGGTCGGCGCTGCTGCCTCCCACCAGCACAAAAAGCGTGCACGGCTGCGAGAGGTCACCGGAAAGCGTCAACAGTCCCGCCTGCTGAAGCGCGGTCAGGACAGCGGCATTGGCTGGGCTGATGCCGATCCCCTGCGCCAGCGCGGACGCGAGAGCCAGCAGCAGCGCCTTGTCCTGAGCGGCAGGGTTGGGCGGTGCGGCAATCGAAGAAAGCGCCGAACGCTGCCGCGCGGTCAATTGGCCCCATCGCCCGGACAAAACCACTGTTGCGGTGACTGTCGCCCCCGCGCCTTCCAGAGCCTGGTTCGCGGCCTGGGTCGCATCGGCGTAGTCCCCAGTTTGAATGAGGACAACGCGCTTCCCGGCGAGTTTGCCGCGAACCAGCGCCGGGCGCAGGGAAGCCAATGCCGCTTCGTCGTCACTGAGGCGTGCTTTGGCTTCATTCCGCTGCTGAACGACGGTATTGGTTTCCTCGACCAGCTTCCGAAATATGTCTCTCTGCTGACGCACTTGCGTGGGGCCGTAATAAGACGCTCCAATCAAGATGCCGAAGCCCAGCATCAGAAAAATGGCAATCGAGTAGAATAAATGGTAACGGGCATCAAGCATGAAGACGCCACCAGATATGCAGCAGCGCGGCTAAATTCTCCCACATCGGCGAGAACCGCAGCAAAACAACGACGGCGAACAAGAACGACAGCAGCAGCGCGATATGGGCGATGAACGGCGGGCGCGGCTGGTACAGCTTGAAGACGCCCCGCGCATCCACCAGGCGCGGCCCGACTTTCAGGCGCACTAAGTACGTGCTTGCCATTCCCGCCCGGCCCTTGTCTAAAAAGTCTTCCAGGTTGGAATGGGTGCCGAGCGCGACGATCAAGTCCGCGCCATGCTCGTAGGCCAGCAGCAGGGCGGCATCTTCACTGGTTCCCGGCACGGCGAATAAGTCCGCGTCCAAGCCCAGCGCCTTGACCCGCGCCATGCCCGGCGCGGAGCCGTTTTTGTAGGCATGAACAATAATCTGCGCCCCGGAGCGCAGCGCGGCGTCGGAAATGCTGTCCATGTCGCCCAAAATAATATCCGGGCGGCGGCCGATTTCAAGCAAAGCGTCCGCGCCGCCATCCACGGCAATCAGCACGGGCTTATAATCGGTCAGGTAGCCGCGCATCAGCGCCAGATCGTCTTTGTAGCCTTCGCCCCGGACAACGACCAGCGCATGGCGTCCGGCAATCTTCACGCGGCGCAGGGCGGGAACATCCGTCGGGTCCAGCAGCAGGTCTTTGTCGGCATCCAAGTATTGCAGCGTATTGCGGGCAAACTTTTCCAGCTCCGCGCCGAGATTTGCCCGTGCCGCCGCCGTTGCCTCAGCAATTCGCGCGTCATCCCACAACGTAAGCGTGTCGAGAGGGTTATCGTTTTGAGACAGGCCCGCGCCGTTGTCTATCGCCAGCCCCGTCCCGTCCCGCACCAACGGAAACCGCTCGGCATCGGATAACTGAAACATTGGAATTTGCGCGGCGGCCAGCACCGACGGGCCACGGTTGGGGTACTTGCCGCTGATAAACGGTTGGGCGTTCACCACCGCCCCCACCTGCGCTTCGGCCAGGGCGCGTGCCGCCAGGCCGTCCAAGTCGGCATGGTCAATAACGGCGATGTCGCCGGGACGAAGCCGCTTGATCAGCGCCTTTGTGCGCTTGTCGCACCGGGCCGTGCCGCACAAACGGTTTGCATGGGCGATTTTGGAATGAGCCGTCATGGAAGCAGGACGTACAAGCGCCACAGATGTTTCGGTTCCTTTTCCCGTTTCGTGGACATTTCTGTCAGTATAGCACAAAGTAAACACTTCGGCGTGTCATACTAACCGTATGGAATTTGTAGACACGCACTGCCATTTGAACCACGAGGAATTTGAAAGCGACTGGCAGGAAGCGCGGGGCCGCGCCGCCGCAGCAGGCGTCACCCGCCTGCTCTGCATCGGCTACGATCTGGTCAGCAGCCGCCGCGCCGCCGAACTCGCCGCCGGCAGCTTCAATATTTATGCCGCCGTCGGCATTCACCCGGAAGTGGCGGAAGAATGGTCGCCGGAGACGGCAGATGTCTTGGCGGCGCTCTACAAAGACAGCGCAGGCAAAATAGCGGCTTACGGCGAGATTGGCTTAGACTACCACTGGGACACCGTGCCGCGTGCCCGCCAGCAGGAAGTCTTCGCCGCCCAGATCGCGTTTGCTCGCTCTCTGCGCCCTACTCTGCCGCTGATTATCCATAACCGCGATGCGCTGGGCGACGTTCTGGCTGTTCTGAAGTCTACGCAGACCCCCGCCCCAATCGTCATGCACTGCTTCACCGGAGACACCGACGCCGCCCGGCTCTGCTTAGAGGCAGGCTGCTTTCTCGGCATCGGCGGCGTCGCCACGTTCAAGAAATCCGACGCCGTCCGCACGGCGATTGCCTTTGCGCCGCTTGCGCGTTTATTGCTGGAAACCGACTGCCCGTATCTCGCGCCCCAGTTTAGGCGTGGCCGGCGCAACGAGCCGTCTTACCTGCCGTCCATCGCGGAAACCGTCGCCGCCGCCAAGAATATCTCGCTGGAAGAAGTCGCCGCCGTGACCACCGCGTCAGCTAAAACGCTTTTTGGGATTGCTTGAGGGCAAGATAAGAAGGACGAACACAGGGGTTCGTCCCTACGGGAACGGGCAAATGTGGCGTAGGGGCAGACCCCCGTGTCTGCCCTTCTTCTCTCCGTGTTTCTATTGTTCTTCGCCGATTCTCATAAAGCTGCTTTCGTGGAACTTTATGCCATCTTTAGACAGTTATTGACAGTATGAACAAAGCGATTTTTCTTTCCCTGCCGCTGACGGGCGCACTGCTGTCGCCTGCCTTTGCCCAATTTGGGCCTTCCAAAGTTGCCACGGCCAGCGCTTCCTCGCGGCCTGCCGCCGTTGTCCGGGGCGGCAAAGGCGTTTTAGTCATCACGCTCAACGTCAAGCCTGCCTATCATGTCAACGCCAACAAGCCGAACGATCCTGCCTACATTCCCACCGTGTTCACGCCCGCGCCGATGCCGGGCGTCATCTTTGGGCCGGTGCATTACCCGGCCGCGAAGCTAGTCAAAGTTTCCTACTCTCCTAAGCCTCTGCTTGTCTACACCGGCCAGGCGGTCATCACGGTTCCGTTCACGGTCGCAAAAACCGCCGGCCCCGGCCCAAAGACGCTCACGGGTTCGGTTGCCTTTCAAGGCTGCGATGCCAAATCGTGCTATCCTCCGGCGACAGCAGCCCTAAAAGCCGCTATGACTGTGAAATGATACCGCCTGCCTTCCAGGTCTGCCTCCCGGGCAGCCAGTGCTGTCCAGGGGACAGAAAATTCAGATCAAGCGAAGCTTGCTGTCCCCTGGACAGGCGGTGCTTCTTAGCACCTTCCAGCGAGGGAGTTGACTCCCTTGCATTGTCTTCTTGACGCCGTTCAGGTATACTTTTTCTGATGGAATACCTGACACAACTTATTGGCAAGACAGTAGACGACGCGGAAGGCGAGCGGTTCGGCAGGCTGACGGAAGTGGTCGTTACGCCCGGCGAGCCGCTTCCTTTGGTGGCCGCGTACCAGGTCAAGACCGAAGACGGCGCGTTCTTTGTACCGTGGGACGGCCTCTCGGTCAGCAGCGACGGCCGCGAGTTCCGTCTCAGCCGCCCGGTGACACAAATCCCGCCGTACCAGATCAACTCCCACGATTTCTCGCTCGTGCGCGATGTGCTGGACAAGCAGATCGTAGATGTGCATGACTACAGAGTCGTCCGGGTCAACGACATACGACTGGAAAAGCTGCCGAACGGGCGGCTGGCGCTGATCGGCGTAGACCCCGGCGTGCGCGGCCTCCTGCGGCGCATGGGCCTGGACCGGGTTCTGAATAGCGTCGGCAAGGCGCTGCATTTGGGAACGGCGTCCGACACGCTGATTGCCTGGAACGATGTCGAATCCCTGCCGACCCACAATGCCGGGGAGCCGTTAAAGCTCAAAGTCTCCCATGAAAAGATCGCCAAGCTCCACCCCGCCGACATTGGCGACATTCTGAACCAGATGGACCCGGCCCACCGCCGCGAAGTCTTGGAAGGCTTGGATTTAGAAACCGCCGCCGACGCGCTGGCGGAAGCCGATGACGCCGTGCAGGTCCAGGCGCTTCAGCAATTAGACGCCGAGCTTGCCGCCGACATTCTCGAAGAAATGCCCGCCGACGAAGCCGCCGACGTTCTCGGCGACATGGATCGCTTAAACCGTGAGCGGCTCTTGGGCCGCATGGACGCCGATGACCGCGAAGATGTCGAAGAACTGCTCGAATACCACGACAAGACCGCCGGCGGCCTGATGACCAACGAGTACGTCTCCATCTCGCAGGAAATGACCGCCCAGCAGACCATTGAGCAGCTTCGGGCGCTGGAACCCGACGCCGAGATTACCTACTACATCTACGTAGTCGACTTGCAGGAGCGGCTGGTCGGCGTCATCACCCTGCGTGATTTGATCGTCGCCCAGCCCGAAACCCGCGTCGCCGACTTCATGCGCCCCAAAGTCCGCAGCGTCCAGCTTGACGCAAGCGTCGAAGAAGTCGCCCACAAGTTCGAGCGCTACAAACTCCTCGCCCTCCCCGTCGTCAACGCCGACGGCTGCCTGCAAGGCATCATCACGATTGACGACACCTTAGAGCAATTACTGCCCCCGGATTGGCGGCGTAGGCCCTCGGAGAAACGGCCAAAGGATTGAAAATCTTTGGCACAGGCCCAGTCCAGCATTTCACGGACGCCGCAGGAGTTCAAGGTATCACGGGTCTAATTCTCGGTGAACTCGCAGCCGGGCAAACTGTGTCAGTCGAAAGACTTTCTTTCGGGCAAGGTTCAAACACTTACCTTGCGGCAAACGCAGGCGATATTTTCGTGACCGAAATCGGTACTGACGCCACCGCCGGACAGCTTCAACAAATTGGTGTTTTCGGCGACAAACAGAATTACGCCATTCAGTTCTCACGGGAAAGCGCGTTCGCGAACAGTGTTAGGCTCAATCCGTTGTTCCCCTTCAGGAGTATATTCGGCATTCCGGCAGGCACAATTTTAGACCATGCCGATTATCTCTACACGGTCACAAGATTACAATGATAAACCCTCAATTGACGGAGTTTGCAAAGCATGATTTAACTCAGCTTGCGGTTTTTCTCAATGCCTCCGACGCCAAGACGCAAGCCCAGGCGATTGATGAGGCAATCCAGGTCAATTCTTTGCTGGCCGACGCGGCAGTCTACGCCTTGCAGAACGGGCAGGACCGTTACTTTGTGGCGGAACGCCTGCCGAATTTTGGGTCTATCATTATGGAACCACTCCAAGCCTTGCTAAAAGAGTCTGCGGATGCCGAGGTAAAGGTCCTGGCGTCCCTTGTGCTGCTGCGCCTCGGCTCAAAGGTCGGCGTCCCCGACTTGCTCCAAGCTGTCTTGACCGAGCCGGTAGACAGATACGCCGCCTTAATCGTTGACAGATTAGCGGCATGCGGCGTCAGTGAGACAAGCGAAGCAGTGATCAATCGCTTGCGACAATTGAGCCTCAAAGAAATTGATTTAGGGAAATCGTTTGAGAGCAATGCCAACAAAGATTTTGTCGTCGCCTCGCTTCATGCCTTGCAGACCTTGAACCTTCCTCTGCCGCAGGATTTGCTTGACCATTTCACAGCACCAGGGCTGCCGATTGAAGTTACTTCAACCCTCTCAAGCAGAAGAAAATAGGCCGCGTTTGCTACAGAGCAGCTATTGCCGAAAATAGTGGAGAGAGGATAAAGATGTAGTGCCAAAAGTTTATGCCTTACTGGCAAAAACAATTTTAACTCCTTTTATTCTCACAGTTACCGCTGTTGGGATAGGCTTCTTTTGGTCTTGGTGGTCTTTAGTTGCAGTACCATTTGTTTGGCTTGGTGCTTTCTGTTCTGCTCCAAATTTGAATCTCGTAGATGGATGCTTGTCGAATATGTCAATCCTAATCGGTATTATCCTTATTATATTCGTTAGACCTTTAGGAATTGCAATCACTGTCGGGGCTATTTTGGGTTACTACCTAAGCTCTTTTGAGAAAGCTTACCGTTGGCATTCCGCGAACGATTCCGGCAAACATAATGGCAACTGATAAATTGGGAAGGTTTTTTTATGACACTCACATTGACTCCCGATACGGAAACACGCCTGCGAACGATGGCGGAGGGGTACGGGCTGAACCCTGCCGAACTCCATGAGGATTTGCTGCAGCAGGCGCTGGCCGCCGCCGAATTGGAACTGAACGAAACGCTGGCCGAGTTGGATGAGAGCGCTGAAGCGGTTGCCGCTGGACGCTGGATCACGGTGGACGAACTTGACCAGCGGCTGACGGCCCGGATAGCAAGCATTCGGGCGGCCAAAGCGAACGCCGGTCAGCTATGAGTGATGCTAAGGACGCGGACCAAGCCGCTGTTTACGCAGTGCGTGCTTCTGAGCCGGCGGCTGCCCAAGTGGAAGCTATCGTTGAGCGGCTGGCCGAGGCGGTCAGCCCGGAAGCGGCTGAGGATTGGCAGGGTGGCATTCGGGAAGCTTGGGCTTCCCTCGCAACGCTCCCAGGCCGCTGTCTCACAGCCACAGAAAACCGATACTACCAGGCAAAACATCCCGGTCCTCCGCTGCAAGTGCTTCTGTACCGAAAAGGCAAATCCACCTGGCGTATCCTGTTTACGACGCATCCAGCAACGTCCCAAGACCCTGCCTCCGTAATAGTGCGCCTTATTCGTTCGGCAGCACAAAAGCCGCTGACAAAGTGGCCTGCTGAATAATGGTATCACGTCTATGGCGGAAGCGCGAAAAACGATTGGGTCGCGTGGGGAAGCCGAGACCGTGACGTTTTTGGAAACTTGCGGCTATCAGATTGTGGATACTAATGTGCGGCCTCTTGGGGGCATGGCGCGGGGCGAGATTGATGTCATTGCCTGGGACGGCGAGTATTTAGTGTTCTGCGAGGTCAAGACGCGCCGGGTAATGCTCGGCAGTCAGGGAACGCCCGCCGAGGCGGTCAATACTCAAAAGCAGAAGCAGCTCACGCGGCTGGCGCTGGCGTATCTGGCGAAGCATGATTTAGATGAAGTCAACTGCCGCTTTGATGTGGTGGAAGTCGTGCGCCGCCCGCCTGCCCCGGCACGGTTTACGCTGCTGCGCGATGCGTTCCCGCCTGCCGAACTCTCCGATTGACAAGCTCCCCCGCCTGTGCTAGAATGACGGCATGACGGCGGCTTACATTTACCCCGAACAAATTGCGCTTTCTTCGGCTTCCGGGCCGGTAACTGCGTCGGTGCGCCTCCCTGGTTCTAAAAGCATCACCAACCGGGCGCTGCTGCTGGCGGCGCTGGCGGACGGCGAAAGCCGGCTCATCGCTCCCCTGCATTCGGAAGACACGTTTTATATGGCCCAGGCTTTGCGCGCGCTCGGCGTGACGGTCGAAGAAGCCGCTGGCGGCGACTTCTTGGTGCGTGGCCTCGGCGGCAGATTCGACGCTCCGAGCAAAACTCTCTTTATCGGCAATTCCGGGACAACGGTGCGCTTTCTCACGGCGGCGGCGTGTTTCGCGCCTGCCGGAACCGAGGTCACTTTGGACGGCGTGGCCCGGATGCGGGAGCGGCCTATTCGGGATTTGGTCGGGGCTATGCTGACGCTCGGCGTGCCTGCGGAATGCCTTAACGGTCATGGCTGCCCTCCGGTGCGTGTTTATGGCGGCGGGATGCCCGGCGGGAAATGCCGGATGCGCGGCGATGTCAGCTCCCAGTTTTTGACGGCGCTTTTGCAGGCCGCGCCCTATGCCGAAAAAGATGTCGAGATTGTGATTGTCGGCGATCTTGTTTCCAAGCCTTATATTGACATCACGCAGTCGGTCATGCAGTCGTTTGGCGTCTCGATGGACAACGACCATTACCAAAGGCTGCGCGTGCCGGCGGGACAGCGTTACGCAGGCCGAGAGTATTCCATTGAAGCGGACGCTTCCAATGCGTCCTATTTTCTCGCGGCGGCGGCTGTGACCGGCGGCAGGGTGACATTAGAAAACCTCAGTTCGGATTCGATTCAGGGCGATATTCGTTTTTTAGAAGTGCTGGAACGGATGGGCTGCACCGTGACGCGCGGCACGTCCATAACGCTGACTGGCCCTGCCAAACTGTCGGCGATTGAGGCGGACATGGAAGCCATTCCCGACACGGCGCAGACACTGGCAGTGGTTGCGGCGTTTGCGGATGGCCCGTCGCGCCTTACGAACCTTGCCAGCCTGCGGGTCAAAGAAACCGACCGGGTGCGGGCCATTGCCAAAGAATTGCCGAAGCTCGGCGTCCGCGTGGACGAAGGGTCAAGCGAGTGGACAATTACGCCGCCCCCAAACGGTGCATACAGAGACGCCGAGATTGACACTTATGATGACCACCGCATGGCGATGGCGTTTGCCGTCGCGGGCCTGCGCGTTCCCGTCCGTATCAACAACCCCGGCTGCGTCGCTAAGACGTTTCCGGACTTCTGGGAGCGCTGGAACTTGGCCTTTTACGGAAAGAAACACAGATGACAGGTGAAGAGTTTTCCGAGATGGGCGTTGCCGGGGCGCTTGCCCGCGCTTACGCCCAGGATGCACGCGGCTTTCTGCCTCTGCTCGCCGTCGTTCTGACCGGCACGCTGCCCGACGAGACGCAGGTGGAGCGCAAAGGCGGCTTGTTCCAAAAAGAAAAGCCAGTTCGCAAAATCGCCGTGACACTCGGCGACAACATCTACACGCTGGAAGATTTGGGACGCGGGCCGCTGGCCGCCGGCCGGGTCAAAATCGTGCGCGGCATCAAGCTCAAAACCGATACGCTGCCGACCGAAGAATGGCTGGCGGAACTGAGCGGTGAGATCAGCGCCCGCGCCGCCCAAAACGAGAAAACATTCTTCGCGCTCAAAACTCTTTTGGACCAATAATCATGCCACTTTTCGGCAAACGCCCCATCAACGCAGAGGCCCAGGCACAGGCCAAAACGGACCAGGAACGTCTTGCGAAAGGCGGCCTGCCGCTCGGCGCAGAGACGCGCCTGACGGAAATCCGCAAAAACGGGCATTTCTTTACCAGCAATTTGAGCGTCAATGAGCTGGCTCTGACGGCGTCCGAAGGACTGCGCCCGCTGGGACAGGTCATGGGCAGCACCGTCTACCATGTCGGCTGGCAGTATACGCCGATGTATGCAAGCCATGAGCTGACGACCATCAGCGAGGCGCATTCCCACGCGCGGCTTCTCGCGATCTCCCGCTTGCAGCAGGAAGCGCGGCTGCTCGGAGCTTCCGGCGTCATCGGCGTTCGCTTGGAGCGCAAATCCTACGACTGGGGCGCGAACTTAATTGAGTTCGCCGCGTCGGGAACCGCCGTTTCCCTGCCGGACGGTCCTGCCCCGGAACATCCCTTTGTCTGCGCCCTGTCCGGGCAGGAGTTTTATGCCCTCCGGCGCGGCGGCTTCTTCCCGGTCGGCTTCGCGTTCGGAACCTGCACCTACTACCATGTCGCCTCCTACGGCAACCAGTGGGCCAGCCAGAGCTGGAACAATGTCGAGCTGACCGATTACTCCCAGGCTGTCTATCACGCCCGCCATTCCGCCATGACTCGCCTCAGCAAAGAAGCCTCCCGCGTCAAAGCCGAGGGCGTTGTCGGCGTCACTATCGAAAAATACATCAACACCTACGAAGTGGACATGAACGGCCAAAGCCGCCGCGATTTAATCATCGAATTCACGGCACTCGGAACCGCCATCACCGCCGACGGCCCGGACATGCTCACAATAGATTACGCCCTGCCATTGGCGGACGGATGAGACGACGGGAGGCAGATTGCTGGAAAATCGCGCTTACTTTTCTCAGGAGGTTTGGCGGCGAAATATGGCGGCTGTCGCCAAAGTTTGGTCTCTATGTGAATCGCGCTCACGAACCGGCGTGGGGAACGATTGAGGACCTATTCGGCAGTATAGAAAATTGGACGGAACATGATGATGCTGGGTGACGACGAGCCGGTTTCATTCGTGCAATGGCAAGCTCATTGGAACCACTTTGAAGATCACGATTTTGCCCGCTTCCGTTAGGAGTTGATATGGCTGTTCAATTTGCTAGTGAAGAAATACAGCAAAAGGCACTGCACGAGGATTGGCGCTGGAACTGGGAGCATCGAGTTGAGAACGCAAAGGCTAGGCCGGCGATGTTCATCGGCAATTTAGCGACGGCACATCAAAGCGCTGTCAGCGATGCCCTAGCTCTTGTTAGAAAAGTACGGGCTTTCCGTGCGCCCAAATTATCTACAGTACATTTATCGCCAACAAAATACGTCGTTCGTGCAGAGGCGGGGTCCTTACTGCCCGCTATCGAGGAAGTGCATATTTGGGTTGGTAAACGTCTGCTCGCCGAAGGCTGGGACCAGGTCCATGAGCGTCTTAGCCAGCAGCGCTCTGATCGGCTGTTCAATGAGGAGCATGATTTTACCGGCTGGAAGAAATACTTCGCAGGACAAACCGGACCAACACTGGACAGGCCGCTTTCACCAGCCGTCCTCGCTTGCCGCTTCGCTTTTGCCTACAAGACTTCGGCAGGTTTCCGGGGGCAGGCATTCGAACAAGGCCGCCCGCTTGATGACCCGTTCCTGCTGACACAGCGTTCCGCCGTTGGCCTACTAATCCTCGCTGAACTTGGTCCGCGCTGGTTTACCGGTCTTCCTTTCACTCCCAATGACGCGCAGAAGTTATCAGATTATGCCGGCACTTCAGTCATCTGGCACGATGAAGACAAAGAACTAAATGTAGAGGCTCATTCGGCAGAAGACATCTGCCGCTGGCTGTAAGGCTGTCACAGAGGCGGTAGCGAGTAGCCTGAAGCACGAGTCAGCTAATGGGACAGCCGATGCCCGACGGCTTTTGCGGTTGCAGCGAGAATAAACTGGTTGATGCTGACCCCTTCTTCGGCGGCAACCTGGGCGACTTCGGCATGAAGCGTTTTCGGCAGGCGCAGGGACAAAGTCCCGCTCAGGGTTTCCGAAGCGCCGGGTGGTTCCGGGACAGCAACGCCGTCATGCAGCCATTGTTCGATCAGACCCGGCAGATGCGCCTGCAAATCCGCAATAGCCTCGGCGGCAGTCTCGCCGTCGCCGACAGCCGACCAGCGGCCCAGAAGCGGAATACAGGCCGAATAGCCGCCGCCCTGAGCCGCCGAGAGGGGAGAAACTTCAACCCGGTACGGCAGTGACAGGTAGTAAGCGACATCTTTTGCCGCTGCGCTCTTTGTGTTCTTAGTGTTCATTTTCTGCTTCCTCAATGAGAGCAATCGCTTCCGCAATGCGTTTGAGATAAATTGGCTTTACAATTTGTCCCCCGGAGATAGGCACAGAGAGCGTCCCGCCGACAAAGTGGGGATGTCCAAAAAGAGCAGGATGGGAAACGCGAAACTGATGAGACCCCGCTCCGGTTGCTTTCGTGAAATTGTCGCTGAAAAAATGAACAAGCATCGCTTCAACGGTTTCCGCAGTCGTGCTCGGCTGCGGCTGATTTCGCCAGCTTGCCAATATCTTTTCTCGCTTACTCATACACAATGATACCACACGCGGTATCAAACATCAAGGAGAACACAATTATGCCTGACAAATACACGCCGGGTTCGCAGGAAGGTTTGCCGGTTCATGCCCGCAACCGTTTAGCCGCCATGAAGCCGGGTTCCGGCCAAAAAGGGCTATTTACAAGTGATCTGTCGGTCAATGAGTTTCTTTTAGTCAAGGAAGCCGGGTTTGATCCGCTGGGGCTGGTGGTCGGGTCCAGCATCTACCACATCGGCTGGCAAAAACCCGCCATGACGCAGAGCATGGAGCTGGAAACGCTGACCCAGGCGATGTACCATGCCCGCGAGCTGGCGATGACCCGCATGGAAGAAGAAGCGGACTCAATTGGGGCCGACGGCATTGTCGGGGTGCGGCTGGAAGTCGGGCGGCAGGAATGGGGCGAGCATCTGGCGGAGTTTATCGCCATCGGCACCGCCATCAAAGCGCGGAACGGCGAAAGCCACCGCGCTCCGAACGGAAGGCCGTTCACCAGCGATTTGAGCGGCCAGGATTTCTGGACACTCACGAAAGCCGGCTACCGGCCCATCTCGTTTGTGATGGGCAACTGCGTCTACCATGTCGGCTATCAGGGCGTCAAAGCCTGGTTTTCCCAGGGCGGCCAGAACATCGAGATGCCAACCTACACTCAGGCCATTTACGACGCCCGCGAGCTGGCCCTGTCCCGGATGCAGGCGGAAGCCGAGCAGCTTCAGGCCGACGGCATTGTCGGCGCGACCATCAAAGAAAACTCGCACGGCTGGGGCAGCCATGTGATTGAGTATTTCGCCGTCGGCACCAGCATTATCGCCACTCGCCCCGACCACACCATCCCCACCCCGCAGCTCATGCTGCCGCTGTCGGACCGCTAGAACAAAAAGAGGGAGGCTTGATAGCTTCCCTCTTTTTGTCTGTTTTAATTGCTCCGCGTCAATTGAACGCGATTGGCAGGATCGCCGTGCTGGTACTCTTCCAGCGAAGCATTTCCCAACTTTACAATGACGCCTGGTGCGGAAACCGTGCGAACCGAGACGCCGAGCGAAGCCGGCGCAGCGGCCGGAGCGGGTGCCGTCAGCAGCAGCGCCCAAACAGCAAGAATAGCCATGTCTTTCTCCTTCGGTATCGTCGCAGTTTGGTAGCCCGGCGGCCATTTGGACAGGCCCGTAGCTTTGCGTCCCACACTTTCGCACGGTTTGCCTTTGTCAATATGCGAAGGACGACGGCGTTTTTGTGCGCCATCTGCTCTCCATTATGCCATTTGCAGGGAAAATCTTTACCAAAGATTTTCAAGGCGTACTGGCGGCGACGGCGACCGGCGCAGGCAAAGCCGGCGTGTGGCGATTGATGGTTTTGGTCATAATCGCGATGGCGTGGTGGGTCTTTTTCTCCTGCGGCGTCAGGTTCGTGTTGTTTGCCAGGTGGTCCATTTCCTGGAAAGAGTGTTTGCTTGGTGCAAATTGTTTTTCTTGTGGGCAAGTGGGGGAAGGAAACTTTCAGCCGCATGTAGAATAAGCAAAGTGAATGAATAAGGAAGTGTTAGACGTTCAGGAGGAACAATTGCCATGCTTGCTCAAGTAGACTCCAGTGCCATTCTCGGCATTGATGCGTATGTGGTTCGGGTGGAAGTGGATATTTCCTCTTCCGTGCCGATGTTTACGATTGTCGGGCTGCCCGATGCTGCCGTGCAGGAGTCGCGGGAGCGGGTTCGGAGCGCCATCAAGAACTCCGGGCTGGAGTTCCCGCTCCGGCGCATTACAATCAACTTGGCCCCCGCCGACATCAAAAAGCAGGGGCCGGCGTTTGACCTGCCGATTGCCGTCGGCATTCTCGCCGCCACCGGGCAGGTGATGAGCGAGAAGATTGCCGAAGGGCTGTTTATCGGGGAGCTGGCGCTGGACGGCTCAGTTAGCGCCGTGTCCGGCGTTCTGCCGATTGCCATCAAAGCGCGAACCGACAAGCGGCCTTTCTTGGTGGTCCCGGAAGCAAACGCGCCGGAAGCCGCGATTGTCGGCGATGTGCAGGTGTTCGGTGTCCGGTCCTTGTCGGACGTTGTTGTCCTGCTGAATGATTTTGACGCGCAGACGCCGCTGACCGCAGACCCGCAGACGATGCTTCAGGTGCAGGGCGGCGACGATCTGGACTTTTGCGAGGTCAAAGGCCAGGATCATGTCAAGCGGGCTTTAGAAGTCGCCGCCGCCGGCGGACATAACATACTGCTGGTCGGGCCGCCGGGGTCTGGAAAGACCATGCTGGCCCGGCGCGTGCCGTCCATCCTGCCGCCGCTGAACCTCGACGAGGCATTGGATGTTACCAAGATATACTCGGTCGGCGGCCTGCTCGGCAGCCACACATCGCTGGTGACAAAGCGGCCGTTTCGCTCGCCGCATCACTCGATTTCCAATGCCGCCCTGGCCGGCGGCGGCAGCTCGCCCCGGCCCGGCGAAGTGTCGCTGGCCCACAACGGCATTTTATTCTTGGATGAGCTGCCTGAGTTCAAGCGCGACGTTCTCGAAGTTCTGCGGCAGCCGCTGGAAGACGGCCATGTGACCATCGCCCGTGTTGCGGCGACAATGACATATCCCGCGCAGCTGATGCTGGTCGCTGCCATGAATCCGTGTCCATGCGGGTATTATGGAGATACGGTTAAGACCTGCACCTGTTCGCCGCCGATGATCGCCAAGTATTTGCAGCGCATCAGCGGACCGCTGCTTGATAGAATTGACATTCATATTGAGGTGCCGCGTTTGCGCCAGGACGAAATGATCCAGGGCAGCGGCAGCGGCGAGCCGTCGGATTCCATTCGCAGCCGGGTTCTTGCCGCCCGCGCCCGGCAAAAAGAGCGGTTTGAGGGGACCAGCCTGCACTGCAACGCCCACATGGGCGCACGCCAGATCAGGCAGTTCTGCCGGGCCACCGACGATGTCAAAGATTTGCTGCGGGCTGCGATCTCGCAGCTTGGCCTGTCGGCACGGGCGTATGACCGCATTCTAAAACTCGCCCGCACGATTGCGGATTTGGATGCACACGCCGACATCCAACTGGCGCATGTCGCCGAAGCGATCCAGTACCGGGCGCTCGACCGCAAGCTCTGGGGATAGCCGTTTCCATGCCGCTGAATGAGCCTCGCACGAATTTCCTGTTCTGGAACATTCAGAAGAAACCTATCACGCAAAATCTAGTGCGTTTAGCAGAAAGCCATGACATTCATATCCTTATGCTTGCAGAAACGGCATTTAAGGACACTGATACAGCCGTGCTGGAAAATGCTTTAAACGACGGTCCAAGACCGAAAGGTAGCAAAGCCTTTTCGGCTGTTGGCGACAGCAGTACGTCAAAAGTGCAAATCTTTTCGCGTCTGAAAAACCAGCAATGGACGCGGATGACGACGCATGATTATTATGATATATGGTCGGTCGTGACTAATGCCGGAGAGCTTTTGTACCTGGCAGCTGTCCATTTCCCCTCTATCCAAGCTGATCAAGGCGATGGACAGCGTAAAGTGGCTATGGAGCTGCGAGTTGATCTGGAAGCATTAAAGGCCGCTGAAAGCGGTGCATTGAGTGAGATTCGCATTATTGTCTGCGGCGACTTCAACGCGAATCCTTTTGACCCCGGCATCTGCGGAATTTATGGACTGAATGCTAATTTATCGCGTGAAATTGTTCAGCGAAGCGGTGGGAGCCGCATTTTGCACAAGCGGCGTTATTCTTACCTGTATAACCCGATGTGGCGTCTCTTTGCAGGCATTGAGGGAACATCAGCCCTCCATGACCAGTCGCCAAAGATATACGGTACATACTACAATTCTGGATTGTCTAAATCAGTAGACCCTTTCTGGTATACTTTGGATCAGGTAATGGTGAGCCGGAGTCTGCTTTCCTCATTTCGAGATGCGGAACTGCGGGTAGCGACTCAGGACGCAGAGCAAGGCGGGGTATCTTTTGTATCGCCGGAAGGCATCCCAAAAAGCAAAGTATATTCTGATCATTTACCGATCATTTTTAGACTTCAACTGTAAGAGAAAACAGACCATGCCGATCAAAATGCCTGATTACCTTGCCGATTTGCAGACTCAATTTCCACAACGTCCTCCGCTTGAAATACTGCATGAAGCTGCCGAGCGGCTCAAAGATCAAACGGGTGGATTGGTCGAAGGCTTAGTCTCCATCCTTAATCCTGGTGGAGCGAATTTGTTCCGCTATACGTTTTATCTTCTCGCTCCACGGTTAAATGACTACACTGATCCGCTTTTTTATGCCTGGCATGACGACCGGCTCTATCCCGTAAACGTGATGCTGGCCGGAGGCAAGATGGGTACAGACGACAAAAGTGTCAGCACCGAAACTCAACTCGAAGAAGAACTACAAAAGATTTTTGATGGGGATACTGCACGGCGACGTGTCCAGGCTTTGATTGCAACAGCGCGAAGTTAAATTGCAACAGCGCGAAGTTAAATTGCAACAGCGCGAAGTTAAAGCATTGAGAACAACAATCGCATCGCTCGGCCTGTCGGGGCGGACTTAGACTGCACATCGACATTCGATTGGCGCATGTCGCCGAAGCAATCCAGTACCGGGCGCTGGACCGCAAGTTCTGGGGATGATGCCCCTGGAAATAGCCCGTAACTTATTCAGAAATTAAAGCAATGCGGTACAACTCACCTAACTCACCCCTGGATCAACTGAAAGATTTCGCGATGCGGGGGGGG
>JAABUZ0100003965.1_pt1 | contig 21034 bp, 18 predicted proteins | sample 5562091 | NCBI WGS metagenome assembly JAABUZ01 (sample SAMN12813069, study PRJNA571459) | rock metagenome | isolation source: Antarctica rocks | place: Antarctica: Victoria Land, Linnaeus Terrace sud | collected 2015-12-21
GCGCAGGAAAAGCGGTAGTAGATACGGAAAGGGCGCTACGCTAGCGCAGCGCCCGCTACAATATATAGAATCTCGCATAGGCCCATAATGGGTGTTGAATCGAGTAAGAATCAAAAAAAAAAAAAAAATGTTCATTTATCTCATTGAAATATTAAGATGATGATGATAGATTCTCTTCTTCATTATTGAATTGAAATTTGTCAATATTTTTAAATTTATTCAGAGTAAACAATATGAAGTCTGAATTATGATTGAGTGTTCTGAGTTTTATATCAGTTAGCAAATCAGATCATGTCATAGTATATGAAACTTCATACTGATATGAAACTTTCTCTTGATAGAAGATTTCTTCTTGATGTTGAGTTTTTTCTTGATGTCGAGTTTCTTCTTGATGTCGAGTTTCTTCTTGATGTCAAGTTTCTTCTTGATGTCAAGTTTCTTCTTGATGTTAAGTTTCTTCTTGATGTCGAGTTTCTTCTTGACGTCAAGTTTTTTCTTGATGTTGAGTTTTTTCTTGACATCAAGTTTCTTTTTGACATGAAATTTCTTCTTGATGTTAAGTTTCTTGATGATGTCTTGAATTGAATATTTCAAATCATTATGCAAGACAGCTTTATCTTGTTTTTTAATAATGACATATATTTAATATGTTGATTCAAACAATCTCTTAAAATATGAAAGCAGTTCATTGATACATACAGCATTCTGAATCTTTATTGTCATGTATGTAATTTCACTTTTATCATTTCAGTTAAATTGATTACGTCAAGTTGAGTACTTAAGTTCAAGTTGAGTACTTGACTTAAAAAGTATCAAGTCAAATTGAATTTTTTTTAAAAATGTGTTAAGTCAAATTGAAAAGTTGAACTTAAGCATTCAAGTTGAGTTGAGAAGCTTGATTCAATAACTCGACTCAAAAACTTAATTCAATTTGACAAAATATTAAATAAATGTAAATAGCTTGATTGAACAGTCTTTATGATTTTCTTCATGACTTTCTATCATGTTTTCTTGTCATGACTTTCTATCAAAGTCAAACGATCTTCATGTTTTTCTTCATGTTTCTCTTCATGTTTCTTGTCATGACTCTTTATCAAATGATTTTCATGTTTCTCTTTATGACTTTCTATCAAATGATCTTCATGTTTCTCTTCATGACTCTTTATTAAAAGATAATGCAAAAGTCAAAAATCGAAAAATTTTCTATATTTAACTCTCTTGACATCAAGCTTGAGTTCTTGATGAATCAAGTCAAGTTGACTCAATTTTCAGTCAAGTTGAGTTGCATCAAGTTGAAAATATGAGTAACTTGACTTAAGTTGAGTTGAAAATGTGAGTAACTCGACTCAATCTCAATTTGAGTTCAAAATGTTAACTCAAAACTTGACTTGATAATCAGTTTAATTTCAATCATTGATAAGATATGATTTGCAAAGTATATTCATAAATGCATCAATATATCATTTTATTTGAGACAAAAAACATCATTGAATAAAGTCATTCAGATCTTTGATCTGAACATTGATAATTGAAAATTGAGCACAATTTATTTAGAAAGTTAATCAGTTTGTTGTTTCATACAAATATGAAGATTGATGTATGAAACATATTTCATTTTCATTCTTTACAAGTTACTGATTGTTAAGTGTCATTAATGAAACATCATTTCATGATATAATATATTTCAAACTGATAGCTTACTGCAGAAAATTACACAATATGAGTCTTTATAATTTTACTTGCTGCTGATAAATTTCATTTAATGAAGAGTTTGCTTGTTGAAATTGACTTTTGTCATGCAATCTCTGCTTGATGATGATTTAATTGTAAGAATCGAGTGACGAGCTGTAATTCAATGAAAGCTTGAGAATTTGATGATTGAAATGTTGAAGTAACAGAAGAAAAGTTAATAAAATTAATAACTTCAACGTGATGTGATTTGAAAGTCAAAGATGATTCAGAAAAAACATCTCATAAGTTTGAATCATCACATTCATGACAGAATTTAATGTTGAATGACAAGTCAATATGAGAATCATCTGTTTTGAAGTAATACTGTCTGATCATATCAATACAAGTGCGATGTATGATGTTTTTTCACTTCATATAAATCATTAAAAATTAACAAAATTACATATACAACAGAGTCATAATTAATGTGACACATGCTGAGCAGTGACTTTCTTGTCTATCAAGTCTATGACATATTCAATTACTCATTATCTTTGTTGATCTTGAACATTCAATGTACATCATCATTTGAATGTGCTGTCTCATGCATGTCAGATAAACTATTTGATGCAATGTGATGATAAATTAACTTTTTCAAGCAAAGATATCTTTGATAGTGCAATTGATTATGATGTGCAAATTTCTTCTCAAAGTTAATGTTCAGCTGCTTTGTATTAATATGAAGATCAGTCATGACTTTCAAACATCAATTAAAAACATTAATAGATAGATACTTATCAATCACTATCATTTATTAGCATAATAAATCAAGCATATCAAGATAAAAGCATATTATATCTTTTTACATTTATTGACAATTCATCAAGCAGAATTGAATTAAGTTGAAAAGCTAGATTTGAGATCTGTTCTGAGTGATGATAGAGAATTCATGATTGATTTGAAACACAGTTGAGTTAATTCTTTTGTTGACAAATCTTATGATAGTTTCAGCTTTTAACATATGAATACATTTTTCAACGTAGTATGAGCATGTAGATAGCATGAAGACAAATGTGATTTGCTGATGATTTAAAGTTGAAACTGTTTTCTTTATGAAGATTGTGAAAGTATATTTATGCTCATATTAGTATGAAGATGAGTTGCTGTTGAGTAGATAACATACACGTCAGCAATAAATTAACATTTTATTTAATTGATTTCATTAAGACTCAATACATTGATTCTTAGTGCTTGTTTCATAGAAAAAGCAGTTCTTGAAAAGAATATTCAATTTATGATTTCAATGAAAATGATGATGTGTGATAGCAAGCAAGTCTGTTTTCACTTCTTGATCAAATTTTATAACTTTTAAAATCTTGTTTATCTTCTTTGTTGAATCTAGAAACTATCAAAGATAATTTATACTGATATGAAATAATATCTTAACATAGATTCAAACAATATATCGAGAGTATACATCAATGATCTCATATATTTCAAATTCAAACATGTTCAGTTTGCAATAATTATCAATTGATCATATGAAGTTGAAGTCTGAAACAATGTATTCATTTTAAGTTTGTTGCAAGTCATATTTTTGTTAAACAACATCATCAGAGTTCAAGATCTTAATCAAATCATAGAGTCAAGTACTATAATGTGTTAGTAAAGCAAGATAACATGTTGAAAACATGAATGATCATGATATTAGATGATTTTGCTCTCAGAAATGAGCATAAAGCATATTTCATTCATAATTCTCAATGATTTTCTTTCAAAGTTTAACTTTTACAATAAACAGCATTTCTGCATCTGCTATCTTTTTATTAATCAAATCAACGTGATTCTTCAATCTTAGCTTCTTTCATATGCATATAAGAAAGAATCATGTAATTTTAGAATCTTCATTCTTAAGAATTTGAAGTATATTCTTGTTAAACAGATGAAATAGATAGAGTTCTTTGATTCAATCATGAAACTCATCACTTGTGTTCACATGAATATTCTTAATTATCTGTCATGTGCAAAGTCAATTATGCAGAGTTCATTGAATTATGTTAACATGATATTCATCTTGTAGATTTCAATGAATATCTGATATCTTGATATTATTATAAGATAGTTCAAAAATTCTTTTCTTGTGATCTTCAAGAAAAATAACTGATCAAGACATGATGAGATTGAGTATCATTGTACATTGACAAATGTGCAACTTGCATTTTAGCAGAAGTTTCAAAATTTGACGCATTTGATACAATCAACGATTTATTATTTATTTAGTTACTTTGTGCATCACATCAAAATATTTGATTATCTTTAACATAATTATTTGTAACAAACATAGAAAGTTACAAGTGAACAGAAAAAACTGTTGCTTTGTTACATTAATGTTCAATAATTGTGATTAATATAACTTGAAACAATCATGACTCATTGATTTGTTTATTATATGTTGAAAGTTTCTGTTTTTATGCAAATCTTAATTAATTTTTTCTGCTTTGATCTTACTTTTGTTCAATTACTCAAATTTTATTTATACTTTCTTACTTAAATCTTACTCAGATATTTTGCTCAAATCTTGCTCAAATCTTGTTTAAATTTATTTGCTTTGTCAACACTTGTTGACTTGAAAGTCTTTTTACTTAAATATTTTATTCAAATCTTGCTCAAATCTTACTCAGATTTTACTTAAATTTATTTACTTTATCAACATTTGTTGACTTGAAAATCTTCTTACTCAAATCTTGCTCAGATCTTGCTCAGATTTATTTGCTTTGTCAATACTTGTTGACTTGAGAATTTTCTTACTCAAATATTTGAGCAAAATATTTGAGCAAAATCTGAGTTGAGTAAAATATTTAAGCAAGAAATGTATTCTGCTTCTTGTATTCTGCTTCTTGTATCATGCTTCATACTTACGTTGTAATCATATTAATATGTGTATTCTGCTCTGAGTCACTCATAGTCACTGTGTTATCTGTATTCACAATGTCATATCGCTTGTAATTATGATGATTCTCTTCTCTCAAGTTGAATGATAATGATGACTATGTGTTTTTGAACTAAGTTGATCATATGTGATTTGTTAACTATGACTTCTGATCTCTGACTTATGACATGATCAAAAGTAAATACAAGTTGACTTTAACTTATGATACTTAACTGATGATATTGCATGACATAATATTGAAACATTTGCTTTAGCACTTAAGAGAATACTTCATAGCATTGCTGTTGTTTGCAACTATTTAAATACTTCATAACATTACTGTTATTTATCATTATTTAAATACTTTATAGTATTGCTCTTGTTTATTGCTATTTAGATATTTTACATAGTTTAAACTCATAATATTTTTCGACTTTTGCAAAAAATGAATGATATGCTGAAACCTTAAACATAAATTCAGTTCATGACTGTTACGAGCGTGCTCAGCCTTCTACTGAGACGCGCGTTCTCGAAGCGAGCCTAGATTCTATCGAGCCTAGCGCTCTTCTTTCTTCTGTACATATAGCCTTCGCATCTCGATAGACCTCGCTCTTTAGCTTTGAATTCTCGTTTATCTGATTTACCCTTCGTTTACCTGTATTTCTATGACTTGCTCTAGGCATGATTCTAACATTATTCAAAGCTTCGTACATATCACACGATAGTGGTTCGCTTTTCTAGTTTGACCGAACTTGCGGCTCTACGTTTGAAAGGCACGAAAGCAAAGCTCTGCGACGCGTTGCAGACATAAATCGATTTCTCGACTGATCTCTTTACTGAGCTCGTCATCGAATGAACAGAACAAGCTCTATCGAATGCGATAGACACAAACAGAACAAGCTCTATCGAACGCGATAGGCATGAACAGAACAAGCTCTGCGACGCGTTGCAGGCACGAACCAGAAGTGAGCCTGCTACAAGGGCAGATAACGATTGATCTCGTCGTCGAGCCCGTTATCGAATGAACGAAACAAGCTCTGCTACATGCGTGTAGCAGGCACGAATCGATAGTGAGTCTGCTTCAATGACAACTCACTCGATTCAGTCACGAACCTTCTCTTATTCGTATCTTCTACGATTTACCTCTATTCACGACATTGACGACAACAGCAAAGATGATATGTACTGCAGACAGGGTAGCATATACTATATGTCTCGAGAAGATAGAACATATACTATATGCCTGAAAACACGAAGATATGAGCTGAAACTCGTTCATCGTTGAATATTTGAAGCTGAATAGAAAGAGCCTGCTTGAATGACAAGAATAGTGAGCCTGCTACAAGGGCAGATAACGATTGACCTCGTCGTCGAGCTCGTCATTCGAAGTGAGTCTGCTACAATGACAAAGCCGATAGTTGACCTCTTGACTGAGCTCGTCATCGAACAGAACAAGCCCTACTACATACGTGTAGTAGACACGAACGAAACAAGCCCTACTACATGCATGTAGTAGGCACGAAAAGAACAAGCTCTACTATGCAGTAGGCCTGAACCGAAAGTGAGTCTGCTTCAATGACATTCGACAAGAAGGAATAGACTTGGAACGCCTGATGGAATGAGCTTGAAACGCTCTATGATGTCAAGAAGGAATAGACTTGAAACGCCTGATGAAATGAGCTTGAAACGCTCGAATAGAACGATAACGGAACGAACAAGAAAGAAAGAACTGATTGAAGCAATGAGATCATTGCTTGACTGAGAGGAGAAAGTAATGTTACGAGCGTGCTCAGCCTTCTACTGGGACGCGCGTTCTCGAAGCGAGCCTAGGCCCTATCGGGCCTAGCGCTCCCCTTCCTTCTGTACATATAGCCTTCGCACCTCGATAGACCTCGCTCTTTAGCTTTGAATCCTCGTTTACCTGGTTTACCCTTCGTTTACCTGTACCTCTATGACTTGCTCTAGACATGATTCTAACAATGACATTCTTGTTCTTCAGAATAAGCTTGAGAAGAAATTAATGAAAGCTTGAGATTTTTTAAGTTCTGATTCAATGATGTCTTCTTGTTTCTAAGTCAGACCGTTTTGATTCAACGCGTTGTGCAATCATAATTATATGTGATTAGAATCAATGAATTGTCTGTAATGATCAAGTCTACTAGATAGATAGACAAGATCTATAAGAGTGATATGACAATGTGATATTCTAAGCAGGCACAGAATGAGTATATATTAGAATAGAGCTAATTATTAAGAAGCTCTCGATAACTCAAGAGAATCGATCAACTATAGAAAGTTTGTCAAGCATTGTCAAGTTGAATACAACATAACTCATGACATATTAAGTTGAAGATATGACGTAGTCTAAACGTTGTCTTGACAGAGTCATAGAGTTTCAGAGCTAACTCAGATCTGATCTTCAACTTAGTCTCTGACTTTAGTCTCTGATCTAATTTCTATGTGTCAATTTATTATGACATTGTCTCTCTTAAAGAAGATTTCAAGTAATATTTTCAACTTGATTCTGATAATGAAGAAATCAACAAAACTCAATTCTGAATCTCTTCATCATATTTAAGCAAAATAGAAAAAAATGCTTCTTTGTCTCAAGAAGTTTTTTTTTTGCAAATAAGAATGATCTTGATTGCAACTTAAGATATTATTTATCAAATCATCAATGTGATATATCTGTCTGAAGCTTAAACATTTCAAAGCAATCATTGTATTTGTTTAAAATTCTAGCTCAGAACTTTTCTTCTTTAAAAAGAAAACATTCTTCAACTCTTGCAATTGTATTATAAACATAAGAATTCAAATTGTTCTTGACAGCATAGTATTTAAAGTCAAGTCTGAATTCTTTAACTGTCAAGATTTGAATTCACTGTAGATTCAAGCAAACGTTTTTTATAACTTGAATGAGTATTTCTTATTAACTCATCATTTTTGAAAGATTGATCAAGTAAAAAAAGCTGTTGAATGAAAAGATCATTAAAGCTTGAATTAATGATTTGAACTTTCACAATCTCATTGAGTTCAAAAGATTCATCTTTCTAATATTTATCAGATTTGATGAAAATTTTGTTCAAGACTCAACTTTGATCTTTTATACTTCATTAATTTGAACATTCTAGAATTGATCAAATCATCAATCATAGATATTGTCAGCAGATTGAGTTAGCTAGTGATCTCAATGATCACATTCATGTAAGTTATGTTTATGCTTTCATTAACTTCATTAACTTTGATCTTGATTACGCTGCTCTTAACATTTATCTCTTGATGTGTTACAGCTGATTTTTTCTCTCACTTCAAGTCTGTTAAACGAGAATTGAGTAAAGTAAGAATTGAAGTAAAAATTAAATTCTTCGTAACTTTGAACTGATTAATTATCTCAAGCAGATCATAGAAAGATAAATAGAGAAGTTCAGAGCGAAATTTGTTTAATTGCAGAACATTGAGTGAAAACTTCACTTAATGCTTGCTGTCTAATTTGTCTCTTCTTTTTAATAATAATTTAAGTAAGTGATTTGAGAATTATAGAATCAAGATTAAATTCTTAAAAAAATGAAGTATAATCATTCAGATTTGAGAACAAAGCTTCTGTTGATAGAATAGTAAGATGTGTATATATATATATATATATAAAAGAGAAGAGAAGAGTAAACAAAGTTGAAGTGAATGAAGAGTGTATGCATGAAAAGAAAAAAAGAAAGAAAAAGATGAAGAATGAACACAGACTTTTTATCAACAAGATGAACATTCACGAATGAATGCTTGAAAATCTTTAAGTGATGAAGATTTTATTCACGCATGCAATTTTCTATTCATTGATAATAAATTTAATTCTATCATTTTAATGATAGAATAAACTGAAATTAAGATGTATAAATTGAGTATTTCATGAATAATATCACGTTCTTCAACTCACTTCAAGAAATATCATTAAGTTCTATGAAATATCAAGTTTTAAATTTAAGTCTCTGAAAATTAATGATTTTCTTTCTGTTTTCTTTAGACTGATCATTAAGTCAAGTTTTCATACCTACATTCTGACTCGATTCAAGTACTTAAGTTGAACATCTCGACTTGACTTGAATACTTAAGTTGAACATCTCAATTCAACTCAATATCGATCTTGAGTTGAGTCAGAACTTGCTGACTTGATATCAATCTCGAGTTGAGTCAGAACTTGCTGACTCGACTCAACTCATCAAGCAATCGAATATGATGTCAAAAGAGCTAAATATAGAAATTTTTCCGGTTTTTCGCCTTTACATTATCTTTTTGCATTATCTTTTTGATAGAAAGTCGTAAAGAGAAACATGAAGAGAAATATGAAGAGAAACATGAAGATCGTTTGATAGAGAGCTTTGATAGAGAACTATGATAGAAGACTATGATAGAGAACTATGATAGAAAGTTATGATAGAAAGTCATGACGAAAAACTATGAAGACTGTTTGATAGAGAGTCATGAAGAAAAGTTATGAAGAAAAGCTATGATAGAAAAACATGAAGACTATTTGATAGAGAGTCATGATAGAAAGTCATAATAGAGAGTCATAATAGAATATCTATCTATTTATCTTCATGTCTTGACGAGTCGAATCAAAAATTTCAAGTAGATACTTGATTTCAATTCTCTGACTCAACTTGAATACTTGAGTTGAACATCTCAATACAACTTAAATACTTGAATCAAGAATTCTGACTTGAATCAAGTCTTGATGAGTCGAGAACTTGACTCAATCTCGATGATTCGACTTGATGTGATCAATTTAGTTTTCTTTCTGATTCTTTCTTATTTCTTTTTATAATGATTAAGAAATGATCATGAATTAAATGAAAAATGAATATCATGAAATTACTTATGACATTCTTACAAGCAATTAGTAGAAGACAGAGATCAAAGTTTGAATCAATGATAAAAGAGTTGAAAGTGTTTTTCAAGTGTACATATAAATGTTGTTTTGACTTGTAGATAAAAATCACGAAGATACACGTTTTACAATATCTTTCTATAAGTATGATCATTGCATATGTTCATTATTTACTTTCTTTATTGCTTCTACAGCTTTTTATATTGCATCTGTACTTTATCTTTCAGCAATGTAACTTAACAAAACATGATCTTTAATCATCATAAAATTAATCATCATCTTTGATCAACAGTTAAATTAACTTTGATAGCAGCTTAATTAAATGAAGTATGAATGTTTCATAACTTATGTTGTCATTGACTCGTTGAATTCAAATAAATGCTTGTATGCTTAGTCATTGATGAAGTTTCTTTATGAGCATTGTAAATCATAAAGATAATTGATCTTGTGATGATTAAAAAAATACAACTCATCTTCAGATTTACAGCTAAATTTATAATGATAAAAGTTTAATTATTATGAGTACAAGAACTAATGTTTTAAGTATTAAGCTCAACTCATCAAATTAGTCAGAAGAAGACTGTAATTTCTTTTTAATGTATTTACTATTTACTATTTATTTCTGACAAAGTAAGAACATGCAAAGCTGTAAACTCTGAAAGTTATTAAAAATTTTATGATTAATACATCTTTTATAACATGAATTAAGCAGATCAGATCTTGATGTTTTAATTTATAAAAATATTAAATTTGAGTTAAATTTGAGTAAGATGTTGATGATTTAATTTATGAAAGTATTAAATTTAAGTCAAATTTGAGCAAAATCTGAGCAAAATGTTGATAATTTAATTTATGAAAGTATTAAATTTAAGTCAAATCTAAGTTAAATTTAAGCAAGATGTTGATGATTTGATTTGTAAAAATATTAAATTTGAGTCAGATTTGACTTAAATTTAAGCAAAATATTAATAATTTAATTTATAAAAGTATTAAATTTAAGTCAAATTTGAGTAAAATTAGCAACATTTCAAGATTGTTTATATCGCTGACAGTGTCGTTCAATTCAATCTTATTGCAAGATAAGATGAGATAGATGATTCAATGAGTAAAAGTCGACAAAGCGTCAGACGCATTCGAAATTTCAAATAGAGCGCTTCAAGCGAGTTTAACAGAACTGACTTCGATACTAATCAGTCTGTTCAACGCATGTGTAACTCACAAATATCATTTGAAGCAGTTCAAAAAAGCTCAAACAATAGTACTATGTAAATCAAAGAAGAGCAACTACATTGACTCGAAGACGTATTAATTCATTGCTCTGCTAAACATCATGAATAAGACATTGAAATCAATCATGATCAAAAGATTAAGTGACATTACTGAGATTCATCACATGCTTTCGAACGCTCAAATGAGAGCGAGACACAAGTGATTCATGATTTCAGCGCTGAATCTACTAGTAGATCAAGTACACGCAGTATGAGACTGCGAAATCAAGTACGTGATCTTCATGCTTAGTTTAAACATCATTGAAACATTCAATCATGTCTTGCACACTAGACTTCTGCATACTCTGAGAATGAGAAAAACATTGAACTACATAGTCAAATGAACTCGCAACTTTCTGAAGAACAGAGAGTCATCGCTGACATTCAATGAATAAATCAGCGTGATGTGATGAATAAACGCTGACATATTGCAGAGATTTCTCATATCATTGATTCTCTTTCTATTCTTTAACGCAAGCTTAATCGAAAAATGCGAAGCTTTAGAAATCAAAATCGAAGTGCTTGACTTCGTAAATAACATCAATATTCTGATCTATGACAAAATCACAGAATCAATCTGCAAATTACTGAGTCAAGCACATGATGTCTGTACGAAGTGAGCTTGAACTCATGACGTTACGTTCGCTTCAGAGAAATACGAACTCACACACTTCATTCGTAAGTCAAAAAGATTCGACATGACAGTCAGTCTACGCATAGAAAACTCGATAATAAAGTTGAAATCGAACGTACGAGTTCTTGAAGTGCAACTGAACATGAAACTACGATGAGATTCGCACCTTCGTCAAATAGAAGCAGATCACGTCATCAAGATGCTGACGCTTAGTTGACTTGAAGTTTTCATCTGAGAGACTACATTCGCAAAAGCAAGACAGATATACTCAGCAATGATAAGATTGAGAATGACGTTCGAAGCATCGATATGACATCAATGTGATAAAGAAGAGAGATTGTCAAGTACAAAATAAAGACTAGAAACTCTTCAGAATCAAGCGTTGTGTCATGTGATCAACGTCTTCAGAAAAGTGAACATTGAAACGCTGAAAGTCGAAATATATACATTCTCACTACATGTTCATCTGAACAAGCTACAGAATCAAGTCACACTACGCAGTTGAATCGACGACAGAATACAGAAGACTTGATGAGCATGCAAGATCATACGTGCTCATCTGATAAAAACTAATAAACTCATCTCTCGCTTTTCAATCTTCAAAAAAATGACGTTTCTGAACGTTTCAATTCGCGAAGAAGCAAAGATACAGTCTAAACGCAAATGACTCGATCTCTTAACGTTGATTCAAACGAGTAAACGTGCAATTGCACAGTTTCACAAAAGTCAATGAAATCTTCAATGAGAAAACTACAAAAAACGCATCGCAGACATTAATGCATCTTTCGCTCAAAGATCTCATCTATTCAAGAAGTCAATAAAGATGCGTGATGATCTTCAGAAGATCAAAAGCATTCTTGCAATTCACATCAGAATCAAACACATAAAGTTGAATGTTTATCTGCACTTGAGAAACATGTTGAGCGCGAATAGTTCTCGATGCGACTGCGAATGAAGTCATCAGACAGTCAAGCATATTCTGATGCACTGCTTGAATTGAACGCATCTTCGATCAAAAATGCTATGAGACGTCAACTTCACAAACTATCGAGTCATCATCTCAATCACGAAGAGTCTTAAGACAACAGTGAGAATGATGATGAAAATGAAGCTGCTGAAGCAGTTTAAAGTGACAAGAACACTCATTCTTTAACATGCAATTATCGCGAACAAATTTGATACATAGTCTCAATTTTATCATCTCGACTGCATGTAGCAGTTGTATAGACAGCGAGCGATTTTCTATCTCAGAAAGTTTTGTTCACTCAACATACATAGCATAGATTTTTCTCATGAGTCGATCTAATCGACATCACAAAAGTGTATGAATTATTATTATTATTATTTAAGTAAAATTTGAGTAAAATATTAATAATTTAATTTATAAAAGTATTAAATCTGAGTCAAATTTAAATCAAATTTAAGCAAAATGTTAATGATTTAATTTATGAAAGTATCAAATTTAAGTCAGATTTAAGTCAGATTTAAGCAAGATGTTGATGATTTAATTTATGAAAGTATTAAATTTAAGTCAAATTTGAGTTAAATTTAAGTAAGATGTTGATGATTTGATCTGTAAAAGTATTAAATCTGAGTAAGATGTTAATAATTTAATTTATAAAAGTATTAAATTTAAGTCAGATTTGAACAAAATTTAAGCAAAATGTTGATGATTTAATTTATGAAAATATTAAATTTAAGTCAGATTTAAGTCAAATTTTAGTAAGATGTTGATAATTTGATTTATAAAAGTATTAAATCTGAGTTAAATTTAAGTTAAATCTGAGCAAGATGTTAATGATTTAATTTGTGAAAGTATCAAATTTAAGTCAGATTTAAGTTAAATCTGAGTAAAATGTTAATGATTTAATTTATGAAAGTATTAAATTTAAACAAGATTTAACTGATTAATTTTTGTGCTTTTTGCATGTTTTACACTTCTTTTGATGTTTTTGCTTCTTTCACTCATTGATAATTTGCTTGTTACTTATCATGAAGTTCAAATCATAAACTGTGTTATATTAATTTAAATTGATGAAATTATTGATGTAAAATTTGATGTACATCTGATTTGCAAATACAAGATGTGCATTGTGAATTATATGCAAAAGATTGTAAAAGCAACAAAAGTGTAAAAGTCTTAAGTTTTGAAATGTATTTGATGAAAAGTTCTTTACTTCATGCATGTCATGCATTGAATGTGTAACTTCTTTGTTTATTCAATGCTTTAGTTTAAATAATGCTTTTATATATCTTTGTGATCATTTCTTGAAATTGAATTGTTAATGATTAAGCATGATGATAATAATTTATACTTGTTCTACACATTTTTCACTGCTTTTCATTGACTCATTGTTTTAATAATCTTTCTTTGATTCAGATTTTTATACTTATACATTGTTTCTTCATCATAAAATTTCTTTACATCAGCTGAGAGTATCATTCTTCTTGATGATAATATTTACAAATTTCTTGATCTTTTTCTCTTTACTGTATTTCTTAATAATCAAGAAGAACATAAAGAATTGCAGTTTTGTTGATCGAGACTTGTTGTGAGCATGCATCTCTGTTACTTCTGATTAGTCTGATTAGTTTAACATAAACTAGTATAGACTGTGAGTAAAGCTGTTGTTGACACGCTAGCGATCTAGCGCGTCTTCATGAGTAAAACTCACATCATGTTGCATCTTCTTTCTACTTCAGCTTTGAACTTCTAGTTAAAATACACTCATATGATTCGCTTTATGCAGACTCATAACATTAGTTGAAAGCTCATCAATCTTGCTATTGACGTGTAGATGATATAAAAACAAGTTACATCATTTAAACTTAAATCAGAATCGAAATTCGAAAATTGAACTCAGAAAACTCATTAGAAATCAAGAAATTTCTAGAATAAAACAGAAGAACATGAACGTGTTGCTCTAGATTAACTCTTTACTGAGTTCATCATCAGAACAGAAGAACACGAACGCGTTGTTTTAGAACTGAAATCAGAAATTTCAGTTGAATCTCAATCAGCAATTTTCTACTCACACAATGACTAGAAGCACAGAATCAGAATCAGAATCAGTGAGCATTGCTCGCTATGATCTTCAAAATGCTAGAAGAGAATCACTTCTATCACAAAATCAAGCAACATCAAAAGACATGAATGCGAGATTGAACGTTAAAAAGAAGAACACAAATGAATGATCTTTTGATCTTGAAGTGATCAAGATCAACATCAAGAAGAAGCTGAATGCTTGAATATTGAATAATGAAGCAGATGATCTCATCATTTTTATCAAATATATGACTCATCAGCATGACATTGAAATCAAGACTCACAATGACATGATTCAGATGTTGAATGATGTCAACAAGATTAACATTGAATTGAAAGCTATCAACATTGAGTTGAAAGCTATGCAGATAACGTTGAATGCTGTTCAAATGCATTTACAGAAAAAAATGAAGAAAAAGAACGTGATTATACATTATTTAAAAGCGACATCAAGTCAACTAAGCACTTCAATTTCAAAAGATCAATTCTCGAAGTTAATCAAGCTATCTGACTCATCTTTGTTTGAAGATTCAAGACAAAATGTGAATAATTGATTGTTTTGAATGCAAAACAAGCTGAAGATGAACAAGAATCATTTTTCTATTGAAGAAATGAAGATTGCATATGTGAAAAGTTGAGTCAGTGAAACAATGATCAAACACATAGCATCTTGAATGAAAGACATGATCACGAACTCATTTCTTGAAGCAAAAAAGATACTGTCAATCATAAATAAGATGTACGATGATCTCAATTAACATCACATGATTCAACGACAGTTCTTGAAACTGTATCAAAACAAGATCTTCTTTCATGAATTTTAAATGAAATTTCAGAGACTTAGTGTGAAACTAGAATACAATAATGAAATTCTACTAAATGATCTTCAGCATAAGATTAGCTCAGATCTTCAGCGAGTTATTATCAATGAATGAACTATGAATTTGAATGAATTCGTCAACATCTGCATGCAAGTTGACGTTCGATTGACAAAATTGAATGCTCAATCAGCTCTCAAGACATCAACGACTCAAGTCACTCGCTTTATTGCTAGCATCTTGATGATGATCACTACTGCGATCTCAGCTTCAATCTCTGCATGAAAGAAACTCAGAATATCAAATGTTGATTCTGCTAGAGAGAAGTTGTTTAAAAAAGAACTTTGCTTCAAATGCAAGAAGTCAAAACATAGAGCATGCAACTGTCTTAAATCAGCTCAGATGCATGAAATCGCAGCGAATTCAAAAAACGATTTACTTTCATCAAAGTAGTGACTGAAAGCGACATGCTTATATTTTGCTTCATTAATATGCTCAATAACTTATTTGATTTCAAGTCATTTATTGTTGACATCATCTTGAATAGTTTAGAAAAGATATTTCGATTTCTCGCTCTGATAAACATCGAAGTCACTGACATGACGTTCATAAATGATTCATTGATTTCAGAACTATGTGAACGCTTTGATATTCAATCAATTTCACTGTTCAAATCGAAGTTGATTCATTCATATGATAAAATCTTCGATTGAAGATTTATTACACATGCTTTGTATATTTCAGTCACTATACAAAAACATAAGAATGAAATGATGTCTCTATTAATAACTCGTTTAGATCAGCACAAGATAATCATTGACAATCTTTGATTAAAAAGAAATCAAATTTTGATAGATTCTGCAAATGATTAATTGATATCTTCATCAAATATTTGAATCTTGAAACTTATTGTTTTGAAAGCAAGCAGTCAATCAGCATTTCATAAACTTGAATCAAGCGAGATCTGTGAAATGAAACGAAAGAACTTGAAGTCTATGTCAACGATCATTTTAAAGCGAACTACAAATTCGAAATCAGTGAATCAATTCATTGAATCAGTTTTCATATGAAAGCAAAGCACTCAAGTTGATTTCAATCAACATAAACTCATTCAGTCATTGAAGAAGAAAGAGTTCGTCATTATTGTCATGATCGAAGTCGCTGCTTATTGAACTTTAGTCAAGAAGAAGAATGTCAAGATCTTTACATTGATCATTAGTGAAATCAACAAAATGCTTAGCTCAATCAAAGATTCAGCGAAACTGAATGAAATGATCTCTGTCATGTCATTAAAGAAACTGAAGAAAAAGCTTTTAATAGTTTATCATGACTTTCTAAACATTTTTGACAGAGAAAAAGCAACTCAGTTGCCTTCGCATCGATCATATGATCATAAGATTGAATTAGAAGATGAGAATCAATCTTCTAGAAGTCAATTATACTTCATGTTGAATCACAAGTTGCAGAAGATCAAGAAGTATTTAGAAAAGAACTTGAAGAAGAAGTTTATTACACTCAGCAAAGCTTCATTCACTTCGTCAATACTATTCATTGAAAAGAAAGATGATAGTCTTTGCTTTTGCGTGAATTATTGAAAACTGAATGCTCTGATCAAAAGAGATCGTTATTCAATACTCTTGATAAACGAAGTACTCGCTCAAATTCAAGACAGTAAATATCTGATTTAACTTAACATTATCATCACGTTCAATAAGCTTCGCATGAGCACTGAAAGTGAGAATCTAATCACATTCATCACTTTCTTCAATGTTTACAAATATAGAGTAATGCTCTTTGAATTAATCAATGAATCAACATTCTTTCAGCACTATATCAACGACATGTTGTTCAACTGTCTGCATAAATTCTGTCAGATCTATCTGAATGACATTCTCATTTTCAGTAAGATCTTGAAGAAACATAGAACTCATGTGAAAGAAATGCTAGACAAGCTTCATGAAGTCGATCTGCAGATAAACATTGACAAGTGCGAATTCAAGATTCAGAAGATCTCGTTTCTAGAACTATTAATATTCATCAATGATCTACGAATGAATTCTTGAAAAGTAGATGTGATTCGAAGCTGAAAAGTACTTCGATCATTGACTCATGTACAGATCTTCATTGACTTCTGCAATTTCTATCGATGATTCATAAAGAACTTCTTGAAGATTACTTAATCTATGATAAAGCTGATTTGAAAAAATCATTTATTTGAATGAACAGAGATCTGTCAGATGATCTTTGAGAAACTGAAGTAACAGATGATGACAGTCTTTGTTCTGAAGCATTTCAATTCAATCAGAAAAGCTATTCTGAAAACGAACTTCTCAAATTATATCAACGACGAAGTATTGTTTCAGTATGACGATGAAGACATTCTACATTCAGTGATTTTCTATAGCAAGAACATGATTTCTGCAGAATGCAACTATGAGATCTACAACAAAGAGTTTTTGACTATTGTTCAATACTTGAAGCATTGATGTTTTGAATTAAAATGTACTGATATTTTGATCAAGATCTTCATTGATCATCTGAATTTGAAGTACTTCATGATCATCAAAGAACTAATCAGACGACAGATTAAATGAGCTGAGAAGTTATTCAAATATAACTTCAAGATCATATATCAGTCAGAAAAGCAGAATCTGAAAGCAGACGTGCTGATCAGAATGTCAGATGTCAAGTCAGTTGAATCAAATGATGATTGAAAGCTATATCAGCATCAGATGCTATTATCAGCAAGCACATTTGAACTGCAATCAATAAAAGATGATCAAGATTTGACTCAAATCTTGCTCATATTTGACTCAGATTCGAAACAGAAATCGAAAGCTAATGAAGATTCAATCAAAGAGATGATTTCTATTCAGAATCGAATTATAGTTGAAAATCGAACGAATCAACAATGTATTGATATTCAAACAATCATAAAACAGAACAGAAGAACTTGTCAAGATATAAGTTTAAACAATTGCAGAGTACTGAACGAAGTACTTTGAAAGAATGATAGATTGTGAGTTTCTCAGTCAATGATCACTCAATTGATAAGAAAAGCACATGATCTTTCAATCAATGATCACTCTGACATGAATTGAACGTTAAACTTGTTAAGATAATCATATTGCTGATCGAAGATGAGAATGACAATCAAACGCTACATTTGAAACTGTTACGTTTGTCGTAGATCAAAAGCATCAAGAGATTGAATCAATGAACTACTGAAGTCATTGTTTATATTTGAACAATGATGACAAGATATATCATTAGATTTCATTACTGATTTATTGAAAAGTGATGAAAGCAACGCGATTCTGACAGTGATAGATCGATTGTTTAAAGAACGTCACTATATATTCTGTTGATCAGATGACGAAGAAACTTTCGTTGAACAAACAGTCAAGCTGCTGCTGATATAAATCTTCAGAACTCATGAGCTATCAAGATCAATAGTGTTCGATAGAAATTCACAATTTATATTGATTGTCTGAAAGTCTTTATGTCTGAGACTCAACATTAAAATGAAACTATTCATCAACTATCATTCACAGATCAATGATCAAACGAAAAGAGCGAATCAAAATGTAGAACGATATCTACGAAGTTACTGCTTGTACATGCAAGATGACTGATTCATCTGATTATTTATGACTGAATTCATCAATAACAATGCTATTTCGTTGTCAATTGAACAATCAGCGTTCTTTCTGAATAAGAACTTTCACTCTCATATGAGCTTCGATTCGAATTCAACTGAATATGAGATCACTCAAGCTAGAATTCAAGCGAACAAAGCAGAGAATATATTTAAACACATGAAATGATCATTAGTGTTGATCAAGCAAACATTAGTAAGAGTCAAAGTCACAATGAAGAAACAGATTGACAAGCATTGAAAGAAAATGATCTACAAGATAAATGACATGATGTTTCTGAATTCTAGAAACATTATGATCGCAAGATCATCAAAGAAGCTGAATGATAAAATGCTAGAATCTTTCAAGATTCTGACTGAGATCGAACATGCATATCAACTGAAACTGTCATCGACAATGAAGATTCATTCAGAGTTCGCTTTGAATCTGCTACGACTGAATTCAAAAGACTCTCTGAAAGAACAATGAAATGAGTCGTCTGATTCTATAATGATAGATAACGAAGATGAATGAAAAGTGAAGAACATACTGAACTTCAGACATTATAGAAAACGACTGCAATATTGTGTCAATTGAAAGAATTATGACGTCGATCTACATTGATACAATGTCAATGAAGATGAGTTTGAAGACTGCTTGAAGATTATAAATGACTTTCATCAGAAGTATTTGAACAAGTCAAGTTAGAAATTGACTCGACAAGAATTGATCGATTGAACTGCAGTAATTAGAACATTACTAAATGAAGAAAAGAGATAATGTTGCAAGCATGCATCTCTGATACCTCTGATTAGCCTGATTAGCCTAACATAGACTAGTATAGAGCTGTGAGTAGAACTGTTGTTGACACGCTAGCGGTCTAGCGTGCCTTCGTGAGTAAAACTCACGTCGTGTTGCATCTTCTTTCTACTTCAGCTTTGAACTTCTAGTTAGAATACACTCATATGATTTGCTCTATGCAAACTCATAACAGAATCTTCTATAAAGATTCTACTAGAAAGAAGAGAGATAAGTTCGACGTCGAAGAAACTAGTAGTAAACACTAACTAGTTAAGATCGAGAAGATGAGCTCTTCGCTAAGTACGTCTAACGAAAGATTATCGAATAGTATACTACTACTTTCTTTCTGTTAGGGGTCTGCCTAGAGCGGGTCAGATAGAGGTGTCATTTAACTAGAAGATAAATGCTAAGAAAGAAAGGTAGCTACGGGAAAGAAGCTGGCTACATATGTGTGTTTCTCAGCCGACGCTAGGCCCAATAGGGACTAGTCAAGGTGACGAAGCGAGAATAGGCCTGGTAAGGCTAGAAGGCTGAGCCTGGCAAGGCTAGAATCGTGACATTATCCCTCCCCTTCGACGATTCATGTTCGCATGAATGTATTTTCTGCTCGGCTCGATTGATTGCCCAATCATGATTTCACAGGTTCAGGCCTGTTAAATCGTGATTGGTTGAATTGTCGATTAGCGCGATTTGTTCGAGTATTGAATATGAAAATCGTCAACGATCTTCTGAGCGTTCATAAATTCGTTGTCATCAGCGTTGTACCAATTGAGATCATTGTCATAGCCATTTCATTTGACTCTATACTGAAGCCGTCTCCGATATCGACGAGAATTCAATATATCATCGATTTCCCACTCGTCTTCGTCGTTTATCACTATTGAATCTGGAAATTCGTTCTTTTGATCAGACAAGAGATCATCGACGGCAGGGCGAAGCAGATCAGGATGAAATACATCATGAACACGCATAGACTCTGATAATTTCAGTTTATATGAAGAGTCGACGAGATCTAGATTGGTGAAAGAATCGAGCATTTTGTCATCTAGCTTCTTGAAAGATCTCGCTGTAACGATGTTTCTTTCATTCAGGAACATCTTTGATCCGATCTTGTAATCAACTTCTTTTCTATGCTTATTGACTTGTTTCATCATTTGTTCCCGTGTTTTGGCTAGCGACTCGCGAGCAAACATCAGTGTTTTGTTCATATTTTCAGATATATCCTCGACTTTAGCCGTCTGCAAGCGTTCACGAGAACTTTCATATTCGATGACATCGAGTTCAAAGCTCATACGAGAATGAAAGTCTTTGTTTAGAAAGAAAGAGATCGAGAAGATGACTGAGAACAGA
>JAABUZ0100003967.1_pt1 | contig 21027 bp, 17 predicted proteins | sample 5562091 | NCBI WGS metagenome assembly JAABUZ01 (sample SAMN12813069, study PRJNA571459) | rock metagenome | isolation source: Antarctica rocks | place: Antarctica: Victoria Land, Linnaeus Terrace sud | collected 2015-12-21
ACGTGCGCGAGCTTGCGGCGCTTTGCCAAGCCGTAAGCGATGAGCCCCTGCGTAAGTTCGTCCGGCGTTACGGCGTTGAGGAGGTACAGCTTGTGCGTACCCTCCAGCGCGCGCTCGACGGACGGCGGGTCGAGCAGGTCGCCGACTGCGATCTCGACGCCGGTCGGCACGGAGGCCTTCGCGTCGCGCACGAACAGCCGCACGTCGGCCTTGTGGCGTAAGAGCGCCTTAACGACGGCCGAGCCCACGAGCCCCGTTCCGCCGACCACGAGAATTTTCACGAGCTGACCTCCGGATTCGAATCGTTCATGTCTTCCGTTTCTCTCAAGCGTTCGGCCGAATTGTAAGACACGCAACGGCATCTGTCTAATGCATGATTGCTATGACATCCATATCGCTCGGGCATCACGCGCTGACCGATTACAATCTTTTCGTGCCGCTCATGGCGTTACTCGAAGAACGGCACGTCACGCGCGCGGCCGAGCGGTGCGGCCTCAGTCAGCCGGCGATGAGCCGGGCGCTCGAGCGGGCGCGACTCGTCTTCGGCGACGAGTTGCTCGCGCGTCGCGGTACGCGCTACGAGCGGACGCCGCGCGGCGAGCGGCTCTTCGCCGAACTGCGCGAACTCTTGCCGCGCCTCGACGCTGTGGTTACCGATGCACGCTTCGATCCCGCCGCGAGCCGCGACCGCTTCCGAGTCGTGACGACCGATTACGGCGGGACGATGCTATTGCCGGACATCGTGGCGCAGGTTGCAACGCGCGCACCGCACGCTAGCGTCGAGGTTACGGCGTGGAGTCCGTCGGCGTTCGCAAACGTGCGCGAAGGTCGCCACGATCTCGCAGTCATCGGTCTCGATGGCGCAGCGGAACTGGAATTCGAGCCGCTTTTTACCGACGAATTCGTGTGCGTCATCGCGCGCGATCATCCGATTGGCGATGGGCCGATGACGCTCGAACGCTACGCAAGCTATCCGCACGCGGTGCTCGCGATCGACGACGGCCGGCAAGCCTGGATCGAGCGTCCGCTGCAAGCACGCGGCTACGAGCGCCGCGTGGCGTTCAGCACGCCGTCCCTGGTGTCGGCACTGCTCGCGCTTCCCGGAACGGAGTTGATCTGCACGATCTCTAGGCGCTGGTGCGAGCGGTTCGTCGCGCTCGCCGACGTACGTATCGTCGACCCGCCGCCGGACCTAGAGCCGTTCCGTTACGGCATGGCCTGGCACGCGCGCGCTACAAGCGACGCCGCAACGTGGTTTCGCGGTCTCGTCCGCAACGCGGCGGCTCGCGTGGACGGCGCCTGATCTCGCTCGGGCGTTCGACCGCCTGCGGTGTCCTGTCGTGGGCTTGACGGCTCAGAGATGTATCAACGTACTGTACAGATTGCGATGCATGCAAAGCCGCAGGAGGCAAGCGATGTCAAATACGTCAAAGTTGTCTTACTGAGTGGTGGTTTTCGATGTCCATTGAACGGCTTGCCGGGAGAATGTGTCACGATTCAGTGTTGTCAAAATTGTCAAACACCGGTAATATATCCACATGGCTCAGCGTCGGAACCCGTATCGCACCGCGCCCGGAAGCGAGCCGCCCGAACTTTCCGGTCGTGCTGGAGAGCTTGGCGCAGCCCACTACGCCATCGACATGACGAGAGAACACGCGGCGGCAAATCCGATCGTGTTCACGGGCCTTCGCGGCATGGGCAAGACGGCGTTATTACGGCGCGTCGCCCGAGATGCGGCTGCAGTCGGCGGCATATCCATCGTCGGCGAAGCCGACGCATCGCTGCGATTCGGAGACGTCATGCATCGCGAACTTTCCGACGCACTCAAGAGAACCGAACCGCTCCCGGCTCGCTTGAGCACGTCGATCGCGCGCATCATCGAAAAGCTTCCGAAGCTCTCCTATGAAATGCCGCATCAAGCCGGCAGCATCGGGATCGCGGGGCGTGGTGATGGTGAAGAAGATGACCTCCATGCAGCTAACTCCCTCGAAGACGTGCTGCTGCTGCTCAACGAGCAACTCCATCGCCACGGCCGATTTCTCGTCATCGGTCTCGATGAGATTCAGGAAAGTTCGCGCGTCGATCTGTTACGGATCGTCCGCGCCGTGCATAAAACGGCCGGCACCGATAGCCCGATCCTGTTCGTCGGCGCCGGCTTGCCCGATAGCCCTGCGGTGCTCAAAGGCGTACGAACGTATACCGAACGCTGGGCCTACTACCGGCTCGAACTTTTAACGCCGGAGGCAACACGCGAGGCCATCGACAAGCCGGCGCGCGAACTGGGCACTCGCTGGACGCATGACGCGCTGCGCCACGTCTACGATATGAGCCGCGGCTATCCGTATTTTTTGCAGGCTTTTGCGTCCGCTGCCTGGCTCCGCCACACGGGCGATACGGTACGTGCCGACGACGTCGTGGCGATCGCGCCGGGCGTCCAACGCATGCTCGACGAGAGCGTCTACGACCGTCAATTCGTAGCCGTGAGTCCGCGCGAAGCCGCCGTGGTGCTCGCGCTCCATACCCTCGGTCCGGGCGCGCATCGTCTCGAAGAAATCGCCGGTGCGCTCAATCTGGAGTCGTCCGCCGATCTTGGTTCGGTGCGCTCGCAGTTGCTCAAGAAAGACATCATCTATGCGCCGGCGCGCGGCCTCGCCGAATTTCGGTTGCCGCTGACCGTCGAATACATCGATCGTCACATCGACGCGCTCCGCAAGCGTGCCCGGCTCGCACAAAGCTTCCAATAGCTCCGGCTCTCTGCTGACAGTGTACGCTACGCCAGTGCGTCGATGAACCGCGTCGGCGCTTAGCAATCGCGATAACGCGCGCGTACCGTGGTCTGAATCCGTTCGTGCAGCCTACTGCTTCCTCTTGGATTCGCGTGCGACACGGGAACAGGCCGCAAGTCTGGCGCGTCATGCGGGAATTCGCGTTGTCTAGCGAAGGAAACGAAGTGCTCGATACGTTCATTCTTGCGGCCGTAACGGCCGTCTCACTACCGATCCCGCTTACGGATGCCGCGACGCCAATTCTGACGGTGCAAGCTGGGGGCGTTCAAATATATCGTTGCACGAGTACGGCGCAGCAGCCGCCGGCGTGGGCGCTCGATCGGCCGGCTGCGACCCTTTACCGCGAAGATGGCAGTACGTTCGGAACGCACGGCGCCGGACCAACGTGGACGGCTAATGACGGATCTGCGATTGTCGCGGACGGAGCGGCACCGCTCGCGCGCCTAGCGCAGCCGACGGCCGTCCCATGGTTAGCGCTACGCGTGAAGGCTCATACCGGAAGCGGTATCCTTGCCGACGCACGCTACGTCGAGCGCTACGATACGGCCGGCGGAGTTGCCCCGGCGCAGCGGAGTGCGCGCGCGACAGCGTGGGACAAACGCGGGCGGTCCATTACAGTGCCGTCTACGAATTCATCCGGTAGCGACACCGCCGCTCTGCCGCCGGCGCAGCACGGAAGCGGCGCGACGCTTACGGGGGTTCGTAGAAGGGTACTTGCTCGGGGATACTCCCGCGACCGAAGCCTGTCGCTACTCCGTCGCGACGCCGCAATGCTCGCGCTCGACGCGAGTTAGAAAGGTACACCGTGCCTACTGAGCCTGAAGGGATTCTCTTTGCTAAAGAGGCCGTGCGAGAAGCGCGCGAACGTCTCCAAGCCCCGGGTCTGTCCGACGTCGAGCGGCAGCAGTGCAAAACCGAGCTGGCGTCGGCAGAAAGCCGCCTTAAAAAGCTTGAAGGGGAAACATCCTAGGGCCATACGAGACGGCAAAATCGTGGCGCTTCAGTCGCGCGACGACTCGTTACTCTTCGTCCGTCGAACAGTCCAGCGCCGGAGCCGGGGGCACCGTGACGGGAGGCTGGGTCGCGAAGAACGCGGCGACATCGTGCATCGCGCCGTCGTATTCCGCCGCGACCCGCGCCGCAAGCCCGAGCGTCGACGCCGTCGGCGTCCCGTTGCTTCCCGCATACCGGAGGCCTTCGAGATCTTCACGCACCTTGCCGGGGCGCTGGATCGAGTCTTCATCGTTGTGATAGTCGGCGGTTAGTGCGCCGCGCAGCGCCTCCGCTCGAGCGAGCGTTGCGGTCGCGTTCGAACCCGCTTTGCGCGCGACCACGATCGTCGCATCGAGGCGATTGAGCGCCGTATCGACGTTCGAGTATTTCGTCATCGTCTCGGATGCGAGACGGAATGCCGCAACGTGGTCGGGCTGACTCAACGTCGTGCGCGGATCCGCCTTTACGTCGAGATGCTGCACCAGCGTCTTGCCGCCGAGATCCATCTCGATCGTGTAGCGGCCTGGCACGACGAGCGGCCCGGTGCGCGGGCCCTTGTACTTCTCGCGAGCCGCACCATTCCAGCGAACGGGACCGTCTTCGCGCAGATCCCACGTCGTGCGATTGAGACCGTTGAAGTTCGTAACGAACGGCTCCGGCTTTTTCTCGACGCAGCGATTCCCCGCGATCGTGCGGACCAGCGTGTGTTTTGCGTCGTAGATGCGAACGACGGGGGTCGCGCCTGCATGCCGCTGATAGAACGAGAACATCGCGCCTGGGGGCGGGTTTTTTGCGAAATAAAGCGTGTAGGTGCCCTCGTGATCGCCGCCGCGGTTGTACTCGTAGGCGGTGCGCGGCGAGAAAAACATCGTCCCGGCCTTCTCGGCTTCCGGTAACTGCTGCACGGGCGTTGCATCGTCGAAGATATAGAGCGCGCGGCCGTGTGTCGCAACGAGCAGATCGTTATAATGCGGCTGGATGCGGATATCGTAAATGGGTGCCGGCGGCATCCCGAGATCGATCGGACGCCAGTGTGCGCCATCGTCGTACGAGAGCTGGATGGAACGTTCGAGACCGACGTAGACGAGATGGGGATTGCGTGTGTCCGGCCGGATCGAGCGCGCCGCTTGACCGCGCGGCAGCCCGCTCGTAATCGAGGTCCAGTGCGCGCCATCGTCGTGTGTCACGAAAACGTATGGCGTGCGATCGCCGAGCAAGTGCCGGTCGTACGCGGCGAACGCCGTGCCGGGCACGAGGGACGACGGTGCGACGATCTCGAAGCGCCCGTCCGGCGGTAAATTCGGCGGCGTCACGTCGTGCCAATGTGCGCCGCCATCGGGAGTCATCTGCACGACGCCGTCGTCGGTGCCGACCCAAATCTGGCCGCGGCGCAGCGGCGAACCTTCGATGTCGAGAATCGTGTCGGTATATTCGGCCCCCGAGACGTCGAAGGCGAGCGGCCCTCCCGCGGGCCGCTGGTGCGCCTTATCGTCGCGCGTGAGGTCCGGGCTGATCGTACGCCACGTCGCGCCACGATCGTCAGTTTGGAAGACGGCGTTGCCGCCGAACCAGACACGGTGCGGATCCCATGGCGCGAATGCGATCGGCGAGTTCCAATTGAAGCGATATTTTGCCTTGGCGAGATCGAAGGATTCGGCCGCGAGCGAAAGCCAGGGCGAAATCTGCGAATGACGGTGCGCGCGCCGGTCGTAGAGCGACAGATGGCCGTCCTGCGAATCGGTGTAGACGAAGTTTGCGTCGGTCGGGTCCGGCACGCTCCAGACGCCGTCGCCGCCGCTGACGCGCTCCCAATCCCGGTTGGGAATGCCGTCGGGGTCGAGGGCGTCCGACGGACCGCAGAATGCGTTGTTGTCTTGCAGCGCGGCGCACAGCCGATACGGGGTCGCGTCGTCGTAGCCGACGTGATAGACCTGACCGATCGGCACGTTCTCGAAGAACGACCATTTGCCGTCGTCGAGCGAGAGCGCGTAGCCGCCGTCCTCGCCCGCAATCATTCGCTTCGGATCGTTCGGCGCGATCCAGAGACTGTGATAGTCGACGTGGACGCCGTCCGCAATCGTTTCGAATTTCTTGCCGCCGTCCTTACTTTCCGAGAGCATCTCCGAGATGCCGTACACGTGATCCGCGTTTTTGGGATCGACGGCGACGTGCGAGAAGTAGAACGGCCGTTGATCCACAAGGCTATCTTTCGAGGCGAGCGTCCAGGCGGTGCCGCCGTCGTCGCTGCGCCAAAGGATGCCGGCCTTCGATTCGATCAGCGCGTATACGCGTTTTGGATCGCTCGGTGCGACCGCGAGCCCGATTCGTCCCGTGATGCCCTCGGGTAGCCCGTGTCCCGCGAGCGGCTTCCACGTCGCGCCGCCGTCGATCGATTTGAAGAGGCCGTCGAGCGGACCGCCGCTGGTAAACGTCCACGGCTGCCGCCGGAATTGCCACATGCCCGCGTACATGACGTTGAAGTCATTGGGATCGAAAGCGAGATCGCTCGCGCCGCTCTGTGGTCCGAGATAGAGCGTGTTGCGCCACGTCTTGCCGCCGTCGACCGTGCGGTAGATGCCGCGCGCGGTCGAATCCTTAAACAAATCTCCCATCGTCGCGACGACGATGCGCTTGGGGTCGTGCGGATCGATCGCGATTTTCGAAATTTGCAGCGTGTCGGCCAGGCCCATAGCGGTCCACGTCTTGCCGCCGTCGCCCGAGCGAAAGATTCCGCCGCCGTCGATGACGTCGTTGCGCGGATTGGTCTCACCCGTGCCGACCCAAACGACGTTATCGTCGCTCGGATCGATAGCAATCGCGCCGATCGAAGCGATTTTCTGCTTGTCGAAAACGGGCGACCACGCCATCCCGCCGGTCGTCGACTTCCAAACGCCGCCGCCCGCCGCGCCCAGATAATACAACTTCGGATCGCGGGCCGAACCAACGACCGCCGCGACGCGGCCGCCCGCAAGTGCCGGACCGACGGAACGCCAGCCCAGCCGATTGAACGGCGCGACTGGCGCCGCGCTCGGCGACGCTTTGGGGCTTGGCGCCGCGGCCGGACTCGCCGCGGACACCGGCGGTTTTTCTTCGCTCTGCGCGTTGGACGGCGCGTATGCGAACGCCACGGCGGCTAGCGTTAACACGAGTGACGAAAGAAGGTGGACGCGCAAGACGGCTCTTTTCAAAAGCGTGAGAGGACGTGATTTTATGGTGGCTATCCGGTTTGCCCTCGCGACTTTTGATGAAATATAGCCGCATCGCAGGCGTCGCACCGAGATGCACTACTCCCGTCCGAGACGCGCGACGGTGCGGTCGATGCGTTCGAGAAGGTGCGCCGCTGTCTCGAGCATCGTCGATTTGCCTTCGTGTGCGATGGCTCGGCGGAGATCTTCGAAAAGCGGTGTCGTGTCCACCGTCACTAGGTTCCTTGCGGCGTCGAGTCGTTCGGCGGCGCCGTGGATATTCGTCGCGATGCCTTCATCGACGTTCCACAGTGGCGCGAGGACGCGACGATGGGGGGCGGCGGGGGCGCGATCGGCGACTCGTGCGAGCGTGCGTGCGTGATAGCTGCAGGCGCGGAGCAATACGATCCTGCGCCGCAGTTCGTGCCCGCTCCCCAAAAGCGCCGGCGATGCGACGGCCGGTCTTGCACCGGCGATGAACTGTTGGACGCGCTCTTCGAGCAGGCGCGCGGCGGCGAGCGGGTCGACGTCCGTCTGCGGATCGAGCAGCCGCGCGACGCTCGCACGGACGACGTCTCCGACGGCGTCGAGCGCTGCTCGCGTCCGCTCGCGGATCACATCGCGCGTCCGCGTCGGGAAGATCAGCGTTCCGGCAGCGCCTCCGAAAAGCGCTCCGATCGTCGTCTCCGCGAGCCGAATGACAAGCAAACCGTCGCTGAAGCGGCCCAGCACGATATACAGCAGCGCGAGCGACGCGGTAATGAAAAAAATCATCATCCCGTGCGAAATGCGCAGAAAATACACGCTTAAGAAGAGGCACGTGAAAAGTAACGCGACGGCGACCGCGGTGTCGCCGTGTACGAGGAGGCCCGCGAGTACGCCGGCTCCGGCCCCGATAGCGGTTCCAACGATGCGCGACCATGCGCGCGCGAGCGTCTCGCCCGACGACGCGGTGCCGATGAAGACGAAGTACGTCGCGAGCACGGCCCAGTACCAGTGCTGCGGCGAAAGAGCTTCTCCGACCGCGATGGCCGCTGCAGCGGCGATCGTCACTTGCACGGCTTGGCGTAGTGCCGGCTGTTGCGCCCCGGGACTTGCCCACGATATATCGCCGAGCGCGAGCGCGGCGATGGTCGTTTCGACCCGTTCGGTCGTTTCGCAGAGATCGACGATAGCGACCGCGAGTTCGTGCGCCGTACCGTCGCTGGTCCGGGGAACGCGTCGTGCCACGCGAGCTGCGCGCGCGAGGCGCCCGCGGCGCAACGCCACGAAAGCGAGCCGCCCGGCCCGCGGAATCGGTGCACCTGCATCACGCAGACGAAGTGCTGCGGCGGCAAGATCTTCAGCCGCGAGCTCCGCGTCGAAAACGATGCGAATTTCCGCCGTCGCCTCACTCCCGAGCCGGCTTTCGATCGAGGTCGCCGTCTCACTGAGACGTTGCACCGCCGTGCGCAGGTGCACGCGTGCGCGCCGACGATCCGGCGCATCCAAGACGTCTTGCGCGCACGCGATGACGACGCGAATGCGCGCTAGGAAGGCGGCGACCGTGCGGCGCGCGATCCATGCCGGGCGATCGCGCAGGATCACGAAACCCGTCAGGAAGCTGCATGCGGCGCCGACGGCCACGGCGGCGATCAACGAAGGCAGTTGATCTAGGGTCGCGCCGAACAACAGCGCGACGAAGTACGTCATCATCGCGATCGTGCCGAACGCCGTCCAGCGCGGTCCCCGCACGCGCACCGCGACGGCGCCGAAGAGGACGACCAGAAAGATCAAGTCGGCCAGAATGCCGCGGGCCGCGAAAAGCGCTCCGAGCGTGACCCCGATAATTCCGGGAACGGGAACGAGCATCGTCGTCGTGCGGGGCTTCGCGTCGTTCACGGCGAGCGACGCCTGCATCGCAACGATTCCTCCGAAAAGCGCGATCGTGATCGGCGCGTGCAGGGCGAGCGCGCCGAGCGACAGGATGGCGGCGGCGGAGACCACCGCCAGGGTGACCCGCGTCGCCAGCACGAGCCGGCTCAGCCCGGGATCTGAAGCCACGAGCCGGTCCCACACCGTGACGAAAGCGGTCGACGGTGTCACGCGCGCCGCAGTCGTTTCATTCGCCCGAACATCTTTGGAGAGGGACGCATCGTGCGACGGGTCGCGGTAACGTCGATAGAGCGCCAAGATTGGACGATGATAGATAAGACGTATTCGGAACCGATCGCACAAGCGACGTCGGATCGCACGGTGCGTTTTTCATTGGGAGTCAACTTTTGGCCGCGACGCAGTGCGTCGAAGATGTGGCAGCGATTCGATCCCGGCGAAATCGGTGAAGATTTCGCCCGGACTACGGAGCTCGGGCTCGATACCGTGCGCTTTTTTCTGCGCTGGGATGATTTCGCCCCCGATGCCGATCGTCTCGATCCGGTGATGCTGGAGCGGCTCGAAACCATCGTTTCCCTCGCGGACGGAGCCGGCCTGCGCACGGTACCGACGTTGTTTTGCGGATATGAATCCTGCGTAGGCATCGGCAAGATGTACTGCGGACCGTTACTGGACGCGCAATTGCTCTTGGCCCGCGCGGTCGGCGAGCGGCTCCGCGCGCATGCCGCGGTTGTACGCCTGGGACATCGGCCATAACTTCAGCAACGTCTGCGCGCCCTGGACTGCGCGTCTCGCGTCGCGCGAGCATTCGACGCAACCGGCCGGTGCGGCCGACGTTGCGCAGTGGGCCCGGCGTCTCACCGACGCGCTCTATGAGTCGTCGTCGCTTCCTGTTACCGCCGGAACGCACGATGCGGACGTCACGAGCGAACGCAACATCCGGCTCGCGTCGCTGTGCGCGCCGTTCGCGTTCGCTTCGATGCAAGGGCATAGCGTCGAGAACGTCTTCGCCAGAAGCTGGCTCGATCCCGAAGTCGTACCGTTTCTTGCGATGCTGGCAGCAGCGTTCTCGTACAAGCCGGTCGTCGCGACCGGCTTCGGAAACCCGACGTGTCCGAAGAAGAAATTCTCCGGCGTTCGCGACCTACCCCTGTCTGCTCGAGCACGAGAACGCCGCGTACTGTACGGGCGTGCTCGAACGGCTGCACGCAGACGGCCGGCTCGGCGCGTACTGGTGGTGTTGGGCTGATTACGCCGCCGACGTTTGCGACGAGCGGCCCTCCGATCGCGCACCGCACGAACGTACTTTCGGAATCGTGCGCAGCGACGGCAGCGAAAAGCCGGTCGCTGTGGCACTCGCCGCGTTTGCTCGCCAGCGGCGTACCGTCGTCGAGCCGAACGACATGCCGATGATCGGCGACCACCTATTACTACCGGACGCTGCCGACGAATACGAAAACGCTCTACGACGCGTTCCTGAAATTCGTGCGCGTACGGCGTGAACTGGCTCCCTAGGTCGGTACCTCCGACGCTCGCGCATTCTGCTGGATGTACGCGAGCAAACGGTTTTTTAAGTCCGCTGGCCGTAAGGCGCTCGCAACGAGTCCGGCCATATCCGCTTCGCGGTGATCGGGGACGATGCTGTCGTGCAGAACCGCGAGAGCATCGTTCGTAATTGTATCCGAGTCCCGCGCGATCTTATCGACGAATGACGGCCACGATTCGGACTTCACGACATGCGTAACGAGCGAGAGCTCTAATGCCGCGTCTGCCGTCAGCGTGCGAATCGTCGCCAACATTTCACGCGCGAGCTGCGCACCGATTCGATCGCTCAGTCGGCGCGTACCGAGTGCGATCCCGAAGCGCCAGCCGGGCATGCGAAAGCGCGCTCCCGGCGCCGCGATACGATAGTTGCATGCTGCGAAGATGTCGGCTCCGGCGCCGACCGCATTCCCTTGCGCGCATGCGATGGTGATGTAGGGAGCGTGGTACAGTTGCTGTAGCAACGACTCGATGCGAAGAAAGCGTAACACGATATCACCCTCGCTCAGCGCGGTTATGTTCGACAGATCGAACCCGCCGCAGAAATTGGGTCCGGCACCGGTAACGACGAGCGCACGTATCCCAGCCACTAGCGACTCTTGCTCGAAGACTTTTAAAAACGAGTCCACCATCGCGTCGTTGAGTGCGTTCGCACGCTCGGGCCGGTTGAGCGTAACGCGAAGCACCCCATCGCCGCGCGTGGCCAACAGTGGCTGCATGTCCTCAACGTCCCGATCTCCGATCATAGGAAAGACACTTCATAACACGACCATGTAAAGTCCCTTTTACAGAAGAAATTCTTACTATCCGGCTTTTTCTCGAGCTTCATCCGGCGGGCGGGAACGCACGAAGTCGCACGACAACTGATGTCTATGCATTCCATCGCTCCGCCACAAACGGACACGCTCGCACGGGCTCGATCCGTTGCGGAGCTAGTCGAGCCGTTCGCCGCCGAAACGGACCGCACTGAAGAATACCCGTGGCACAGTGTCGCTGCTTTACGTAACGCCGGGCTAATGGGTATGACGATTTCGCGCCAGTACGGCGGCCTCGGCGCGAGTTACCTCGACGCCGTCCTGGTGATTGAAGCGCTTTCGAAGGTCTGCGGTGCTACCGGCCGCATCGCCGTCGAATCGAACATGGGCGCGATCGGCGCGATCATGGCTTACGGCACGGAGCCTCAGAAAAAGCTCGCAGCGGATCTGGTGCTAGGCGGTGACAAGCCTGCTATCTGCATCACCGAACCCGCAGCCGGTAGCGCGGCGACCGATATGATTACGCGCGCGGATAAACGCGGCGACACGTACGTGATAAACGGCATGAAACATTGGATCACGGGCGGCGGAATTTCCAAACTGCACCTCGTATTCGCGCGCGTCTTCGATGAAGATGGAAAGTATCGCGGCATCGGCGGCTTCATCGTCGTGCGCAACGGCCCGGGCGATCCACCGGGGCTCGGGATCGGGCGACGCGAGCCGGCAATGGGCATTCGTGGCATCCCGGAAGCGGAAGTCATCTTCGAAGATCTTCACGTATCTGCGGCAATGATGCTCGATCCGGCGAGCGATTCTCGGCGCGGCTTCGCTCGGCTTATGGACGCTTACAATGCGCAACGCGTCGGGGCCGCCGCCGTGGCGCTCGGCATCGCTGAAGGCGCCTACGAACTGGCGGTCGCTTACGCGAAAGAGCGGCATCAGTTCGGCCGCCCGATTTGCGAGTTTCAGGGTCTGCAGTGGATGCTCGCCGATATGTCGATCGAATTGGCAGCGGCACAAGGGTTAGTGTACCAGGCCGCAGCCAGCGGTAGCGGCGCTAGCAACTTTCTCGACATGCTCGCGGCAGCTCGTGCCAAAGTATTCGCCGGCGACACTGCGATCCGCGTCACGAACAACGCGTTACAGATTTTTGGTTCGGCCGGCTATTCGCGCTCTCGTCCGCTCGAACGTATGGTGCGCGATGCACGCATGTTCACGATTTCGGGCGGAACGGCTCAGGTTCTGCGCACGCAGATCGCAAGTCGCATCCTGGGGCGAAAATTGCCTCAGACCCGAGACGGATACAGCGGCAACTAACATTTAGGTGACAAATATTCTTGCGCCAGAGATGCGAGAAAATGCTATACTCACAATGCGGTCTCAGTTATCACATAGTGAGACTTTCTTAATTTATTGGGGGATTTAGCGTATGTTCGTATCGCGTGTTGCCTCGGTCGCGTTTTTGAGTGCGCTCGCACTTGCCTCGACGGCGCAGCGCTCGCTCGGGCAAGAGGCCAACGGCACGGCTCCCGGCGCCGAAGTCACCGGCGACACGATCGTATTGGGTCAAACCGCTGCCCAATCGGGCCCCAATGCCCCCACGGGCGAAGCGAAGTGGGGACTTCAAGCCTATCTCGATTACACGAACTCGCGCGGTGGCGTTGCGGGGAAAAAGCTGCGGCTCATCAGCTACGACGACGGCTATCAGCCCGCACAAACGACAGCGCTCGTTAAGAAATTAGTGTACGACGACCACGTGTTCGCAATCGTCGGGAGCGTCGGCACGCCGACTAATGGTTCGGTGTACGAATCGCTCAACGATGGCGGCATCCCGCTCGTCGCTATGGCTACCGGAAGTCCGATTTTTTACAATCCGACGCGCAAATCGGTCTTCCCGTCGTGGCCGCTCTACAGCACGGACGGGAAGACGATGGGTGCGTTCGTACAACGCCACTTCGCGCACGATTCGGTCGGTATCATCTATCAAGACGACGCGTTCGGTAAACCCATTCGCGACGGCGTGTTGAGCGAACTTGGCCGGCCGGCGGACATGATGCTCCCGTATGTCCCATCCCAAGTCGATTTCAGCAGCGACGTGATCAAACTGAAGTCGGCGAACATCAAGGTCGTCATTTTTGCCGCTATCGCGACGCCGGCTTCGCAAATTCTCAACCAGATGGCGAACCTAAGCTATCATCCGACGCGGGTTCTGACGTCGTCGGCATGTGGCTACAGCGGAATTTTCAGTTCGATCGCGTCGCTCGATGGAACGTATTGCAGCGCGTTTTTGCCGGCACCGGGAAGTAGCGACCCGCGGTGGATCGCCTTTAGTAATGCCATGAAGCAATTCGCGCCTGTCCACGCGGCGGAAGTCTATGCCGCATGGGGCTGGCTTTCCGGCGAAGTCGCCGTCGCCGGCTTGCGCGGCATAAAGGGCCCGATCACGCGCGAGAAGTTCGTCGCGCAACTCGACAAACTAAAGAATCTGGAGACCATCGGCGGTCGCCTGACATACTCACCCGAAGCGCACAGCGGGATCTGCTGTCAAATAATGTGGCAAGCCAAGGGCGGCCGCTGGACGGTGCTGCCCGATAAAGCATTCGACGGAACGACGTCAAAGTAAACGCCGGCCGAACCCGTGGATATTGGATTCATTCTCCAAATCGTCGTCGCAGGACTCGCACAAGGAAGTTTGTACGCGCTAGCGGCGCTCGGTCTCGTCGTCATCTATAACGCAAGCTATGTCGTTAACTTCGCGCAAGGCGCGATGGGCATGGCTGCCGTGTACGTCGCATGGGTCGCCCTTAACGACGCGCACCTTCCCTATGCATTCGCATTCCTAGGCGCGCTCGCATTCGCTTTCGTTCTGGGTGTGATCGTCCAAACGCTCCTCTTGCACCGGTTGCTCGAAGCTTCGGCGATGACACAGGTCGTCGTTACGCTCGGCCTTTTCATGTTTCTCCAGGGCATCGTCGGCCTCGCGTTCGGTTACAATCCGCGTTCGCTCGTCCCGTCCTTGACGATCGCGCCGCTACTGCTCGGGCCGGTCGTATTGCGGCCGCAAGACATGCTCGCGCTCGGATTGCTCGTCGCCCTCGGCATCGCGCTTGCGACGCTGTTCAATCGAACGAAACTTGGGACGGCAATGCGCGCGATTACGCAAAATGCGTTCGCAGCCCGACTGATGGGCATCCCGGTGGGCAGCGTGCTCTCCCTCGCATGGGGTATCGGCGTTTCGCTTGGTGCCGTCGCCGCGCTCCTGGCGGCTCCCGTAACGTCCGTCACGCCGAACATGATGGATACGATCGTCGTGTACGGCTTTGTAGCGGCGATATTGGGGGGCTTTGGGTCGCTCGTCGGTGCGGTCGTCGGCGGGCTGCTTTTAGGTGTCATCAACAATCTCATCGACGCCTACCTGGCACCGGAACTGAGCCTCACGATCGTCTTCGGTCTGCTGCTGGTCGTGCTCTACGTCAAGCCCGATGGTCTCTTCGGACGCACGATTTCGCAGAAAGCTTAGCCATGAAAGAAGAGCTTGCGGCCGATGTCCCTCCTTTGCCCGGCCCCCTGGCACCGTTTCGGCCGAGCCGGCCGGCGCGGCCTCGCGCGACCGGTTCGTCGCGCGCGATAGCGCTTTCCATCGTCGCGATTGCTGCGTTGCTCCCGCTCCTCTTACAGCGCCTCAACGGTCAAGTGTACTGGCTGTTCGTCGTCGCGGAATTTTTTATTTACGCGATCGTCGCGATCAGCCTCGATCTTCTCATGGGGAGGACCGGTCAAATCTCGCTCGGTCAAAGCGGATTCTTCGCCGTAGGCGCCTACACTGCGGCGATCCTCAATGTCCGTTCGGGCACGGGCATGCTCGCAGCGACGCTCGCCGGCGGGCTGGTGGCTGCAGTCGCAAGCCTCGTGCTCGGCTTTCCAGCCGCGCGTTTGCGGGGCCATTACCTCGGCATCGTTACGTTCGGGTATGGCATCGCGGTCGATCAGATTGCGTTGAAGTTCGATGCGCTCACCGGCGGCGATCAGGGCTTGCACCTGCATCCGGCGGCGCTGTTCGGCATCAACGTGGGCACGCCGATCCGCATGTATTATGTCGCGCTGATCGCGCTGACCGTTGTGACGGTTCTCGTGTGGAAGCTCACGCGCACACGCCTCGGGCGATCGTTTGCGGCTGTGAAAGATTCCGAAATCGCGGCCGCGGCGATGGGTGTGCCGGTTGCCCGCACGAAGGTCGTCGCCTTCTTGTGCAGCGCGTTTCTCGCGGGCGTCGCGGGCGGTCTCTACGCCTTCCTCAACGGTTTCATCGCTCCGGGCGATTTCGGGATCGAGCTCGCGTTGCTCTTCTTCGCAATGGTCGTGATCGGCGGGATGGGATCGCTACCGGGAGCGATCGGCGGCGCGCTCATCGTCTTCAGCGTTCAACAGGCGGCTTCGACGGTCAGCGGTCTATCGCTCGCGATCCTCGGCGCGGTCATCGTCGTTACCGCACTCTTCGTGCCCAACGGCCTGCGCGAGGTCTTTGTGCGCCTACGCTCCGGCCGAAAGAAAGCCTCGTGTTAAGCGTCCGCGGTGCGATCGTGCGCTTCGGCGGCCTCATTGCGGTCGATGCATTGGACCTCGAGCTGCCAGCGCGCGGTGTGTTTTTGCTCGTCGGACCCAACGGTGCGGGCAAGACGACGCTCATCAACGCGCTTACGCGCGTGAGCCCCATGGCGGAGGGAACGGCGACGCTCGACGGCGTCGATCTCCTGCGCTTGCGCCCGCACGACGTCATCAAGCATGGGATCGCACGCAGCTTCCAACGGGCCGAGCTCTTCGGCAGCCTCTCCGTGATCGAGAACGTCATGGTGGGCCTCAACACGTCGGGATCGGCGCATCTCGATCGCGAACGGGCTTCGGCGCTGTTGCAACGCTTGGACCTCGCGCACGTGCGGGACGCGTCGCCGCTAAGTTTGCCATACGGGTATCAAAAGCTGCTCGACGTCGCTCGCGCGATGGTGTCGGAGCCGAAACTCTTACTGCTCGACGAACCCTTCGCGGGTATTACGAGCGATGAGGCACCGCGTCTGATCGATTGCATCGTCGCTGCCGGAAGCCGTTGTGCCGTCCTTATGGTCGAGCATCATCTCGAACTCGTCATGAAGATCGCCGAGCGCGTTACCGTTCTAAACTTCGGTCGCAAGATCGCTGAGGGTTCCCCGGCCCATGTCCGCAACGATCCCGAGGTGATCCGCTGCTACCTCGGCACCGGTCGTAAAGAAAACCTCAATGGAATTGCCGTATGCTGACCGTTCGCAATTTGTGTGCGGGCTACGGTGCCGTGCGAGCATTGAACGATGTCAGTTTCGAGGTACCGGACGGCAGCGTCGTCGCGCTACTCGGCGCGAACGGCGCGGGAAAGTCGACGACGCTAAAAGCGATTTCGGGCATCGTCCACCCGTTGCGCGGCGAGATTACGTTCGACGGCACGCCGACCACGCGCCTATCTTCCGCCGCCATCGTGCGCCTTGGCGTCGTCCATTGCCCCGAGGGGCGTCAAGTGTTCCCTGGATTCACGGTCAGAGAGAACCTGCTCGTCGGATCGTTCGCCCGCGGTAGCCGTGGAAACCTCGACCGTGTACTCGACGTGTTTCCAGCCCTGCGCGATCGGATGCGCCAGTTCGCCGGCACGCTTTCCGGCGGGGAACAGCAGATGCTTGCGATCGGCCGTGCACTCATGGCAGAGCCGCGCCTCCTCATGCTCGACGAACCTAGTCTCGGTCTCGCGCCCGTCATCGTCGATCATCTCTTCGAAATTATCGCCGGCTTGCGCGAGCACGGCGTCGCGGTGCTGCTCGTCGAGCAGAATGCGATGCTGGCACTCGAGCACGCCGACTGGGCATACGCGCTTGCCCATGGCGAGATTCGACTTTCCAACGCCGCCTCGGAGCTTCGCAGTTCGGATGCCATTCGTCGCGCGTATCTCGGCGCGGCGGTTTCTTGACACGTCCTGTCGTGATTTCTATATTGTCATTATCTAAGAAGGTCGTTTACATAATGAGACTTTGCATCACAGGGAGCAGAATATGATTCGCAACACGTGGTACGTCGCGGGCTTCACGCGCAATTTCACATATAAGCTAGAGAAAAAAGTAATCACGGGCCGCCCGATCGTTATGTGGCGAACGCAGGAGGGCGTAACCGTCGCGTACGACGGCCGGTGTTGTCACAAGCGCTTCCCCCTGTGGGAAGGGAAGCTCCTGGACGACGGCACGCTGCAGTGCGGTTATCACGGTTGGTGCTACGACGCGTCGGGCGCGTGCGTCGCGATGCCGAACCAGCCGAACGTCGCAATCACGCCTTCCGCCCGCCTTCACGCGTATCCGGTGATCGAACAAGATGGACTCGTATGGGTGTGGCCTGGCGATGCGACGCTTTCGTCGCAGGTCAAACCGCCGCGCATTCCCGAGCTTGCCGACCCACGCTACGAAGCCGTTATTTCCGATCCGATTTACGTGCGCGCGAACTCTCGGCTGCTGCTCGAGAACTTGCTGGATATCACTCACTTCTTTCCGCTCCACGACGGCAATATCGGCGATCGCGAGAATTCGTTAATTCCGGTCGGACTCCGCGAAGAAACGACCGATGGAAACGCGATGGTGATGACGACGCGCAGCGTCTCGAACTATCGTCTCCCGCCGTCATACAAACGCTGGTTCGATCTAGACCTGGTCGACCGCGATCACACCCACGCCATGCTGAGCCCAGGCATCGTTCGCGTGCAGCTGCGGGTGGCACCGCCCGGAAAGCTCGGCACGGCCGAGGAAAACGGCTACGTGTTATGCCACACGGACACGCCGATCGACGACGAACACTTGGTTTGGCACTGGATCATGATCGCTAAAGCCGGCGCACGCTTTCCGACCGATCCGTCCATGACGCTCGCCCAAGGAATGGCACTCGAATTTCCACCGGTCGTCGCCGACGATGAATGGGCGCTCGCCGAGCAGCAGAAAATGCTCGAATTTCCGGAGAAGCTTCCCAACGACGCTCGCTACCGTGAGACGAACATTCGCACCGATATTGGGGTCGTCACTGCGCGCCGCGTACTGTCTCGTATGGAAAAGGCCGAGGGCAACGAGTTGTACGGCAGTCCAGCGGCGACGCTCGAAATGGCGACGCATCTTCCCGAATCGGTGCTCGGATCGCACCCAGCGAGAGTCTAATGCGCGTCATCGTCGACATGTCCATGTGTGTCGGGAATGGCCTCTGCATGGTCGCAGCACCGGAGGTATTCGAAGTGCACGACGATGGAACGCTCACGTTGCTGCAAGAGCGCCCCTCGGAAGAGCTACGTCAAAAGGTCGAGGAGGCGGCGCGCCTATGTCCCGCTCAAGCGATCTTCGTCGAACAATAACGTGTCGACGCTCGAGAACATTGTGGTGGTGGGCGCGTCGCTTGCCGGGAACAGCGCGGCGCATGCCTTGCGCCGGCTCGGTTATACCGGTCGCCTCACCATCGTCGGCGCCGAGTCGCGGCGGCCGTACCAACGTCCGCCGCTCTCAAAACAATTGCTCGCGGGTTCGTTCACGGTCGAGCGTTGCGACTTGCGCGTCGATGCCGCGTTAGGAGCGGATTGGCGCCTTGGACGAGAAGCGCGCAGCCTCGATCTCGCGCGACGCGAAATCGAGATCGATGGTGGCACGTGCCTGCGCTTCGATGGACTGGTCATCGCTACGGGGGCGCGCCCGCGTCGAATGCGCGGACTAGCCGACGGTGACGTCTTCACGCTTCGAACCATCGACGATTGCATCGCGATACGCGAACGCCTCGATCGCGGTGCCGAGCACGTTGCGATCGTTGGGGCGGGCTTCATCGGCTGTGAGGTGGCGGCGACTCTCCGCAAGCGCGGTCTCACCGTCACGCTCATCGACATCGACGCCGTTCCGATGCAACGCGTGCTCGGCCCGGCCCTCGGGGCGGTCGCGCTCGCGCTGCACCGCTCGCACGGCGTTCGTTGCGAGATGGGCGTCGGCGTAGCCGGCGTGACGACGAGTGCCGGTAAAAAGCGTGTGACTCTCACCGACGGTCGCGCCATCGATGCGGACCTGGTGCTCGTCGGCATTGGAGCAGAACCGGTCGTGGAGTGGCTTCGCGGTTCCGGCGTCGCAACGGATAACGGCGTGCTGTGCGATTCGACCTGCGCGGTTGCGAATATAGACGGCGTCGTTGCCGCTGGAGACGTCGCCCGCTGGAACAATCCGTTATTCGAGACGATGATGCGTACGGAGCATTGGGATAACGCAATCGCTCAAGGCGAAGCCGCAGCTCACACGCTCCTGGCCGGTCCAGGGCGGGGGCAACCCTATGCCAGCGTGCCGCTTTTTTGGTCGGATCAATATGATTGGAAATTACAAATGCTCGGTGCACCGTGCGGGGACGATGAGATGCGCGTAGTCGAGGGAGCGCTTGGCGAACGCCGCTTCGTCGCCGCTTTCTTGCGCGAAGGACGCGTGGTCGGGGCGTTCCTACTCAATAGCGCGAGCCGCATCGTTACGTACAAGCGTCTGATCGAATCGCGTGGGAGTCTCGACGGCATCGCGACGACCACGGCGGCGGCATCGTCGTGATCGACGATACACGAACGAAGCTTCCGCTCGCGGGAGTGCGCGTGCTCGAATTCGGCCATATCGCCGCTGCGCCGTTCGCCGGGATGTTGCTCGCCGATCTCGGTGCCGAGGTGGTCAAAGTGGAACCGCCGGCGGGCGACGGTCTCCGGTCGTGGCCGCCGATTGCCGAAGGAACGGACGGTGAACCGTTTAGTCTCAATTTCGCGTCACTCAATCGCAACAAACGTAGCGTCGTTTTCGACCTCAAAGATCCGACGCAACTGGCGCGCGTTCAAATGCTCTGTCGATCGGCGCATGTGCTGATCGAGAATTACCGCGTCGGAGCGATGGAACGGCTCGGGCTGGGGTTTGCGCACGTCGCCGTATTGCAACCCACAATCGTCTACTGTTCCATCTCGGGGTATGGCCAAACGGGTCCTTACGCGAAGTACGGGGCGTTCGATGTGGTCGTGCAAGCAATGTCGGGCCTAATGAGCGTTACGGGCGAAGCCGATGGTCCGCCGGTAAAGTGTGGCGTACCTGTCGGCGACTTCACGGCCGGACTGTATGCTGCGTACAGCATCCTTGCGGCTCGCATCACGGCGCAACGCGAAGGGCGTGCGATCCACCTCGATTGCCCGATGCTCGATTGTCTGCTCGGCATTTCCGCATTGCAGACCAGCGAATACTGGGGAACCGGCGAAGCCCCGAGCCGGCTGGGCGCGCGCCATCCGCGCAACGCGCCGTATCAGGATTTTGTAGCGAGCGACGTCTCCTTTATCATCGCTGCCGGGAACGACGTGTTGTGGCAGCAGGTCTGCGAGGCGACGGGGAAAATCGAACTCTTACAGGATCCGCGTTTCTCATCTATTCGGTTGCGGGCGAGTCATCAGTACGAGCTCTCCGCAATTTTGGCTCCCGTCTTCCTCGAACGAACGGCTGCGGAATGGATCGCTATATTCACACGGCGGGGCGTGCCCTGCGGTCCGATCAACACGTTTGCCGACATCCTCGCCGATACGCACGTCCGCGAGACCCGGCTCGTGCGAGAGTTGCCGATTCCCGGCGGATCCACCGAAACCGTCGCCTATCCCGTCCGATTCAATGGATCCGTGATCGATCGCTTCGGCTCGCCACCTCGGTTGGGAGAGGACACCGCCGACGTATTGGCACGCTGGACCGTCGCAGTGTCGGCTAACGACCGTGCGAACGACGTAGCCGCGAAATGAAGGACGATTTCGCCGGTCTTTCATCGGTCGCACGAGCGCTCATGGTTCTCGAAGAAGTCGGCCTCCGTGGCGGT
>JAABUZ0100003970.1_pt1 | contig 21020 bp, 19 predicted proteins | sample 5562091 | NCBI WGS metagenome assembly JAABUZ01 (sample SAMN12813069, study PRJNA571459) | rock metagenome | isolation source: Antarctica rocks | place: Antarctica: Victoria Land, Linnaeus Terrace sud | collected 2015-12-21
AGGCTATCTCGCGCGGGCAAAAGATCCGCCTCCAGGAAATACCGTCATGTGGAGAGGCTTGTCCCGTCTCACAGACATCCAGCTCGGCTTCATCCTTGGAACTCAACTTGTGGGTAATTGAAAGGTCGCGTCCTCCTCTACGACAAAAAAGGCGAGCAGCACTACGACATCATCTCCGCCCTCCATAAATCCGTTCGCAACTCCGACCCCGACGCCAGCCTGTACTGGCTCGGCCGCATGCTCCAGGCCGGCGAAGATCCCATGTACGTCGCCCGTCGCATCGTCCGCATGGCCATCGAGGACATCGGCCTCGCCGCCCCCGAGGCCCTCAACCTCTGCCTCTCCGCCCGCGACGCCATGCACTTCCTCGGCCAGCCCGAGGGCGGCCTCGCCCTCGCCCAGGCCGTCGTCTACCTCGCCCTCGCCCCCAAATCAAACGCCGTCTACACCGCCTACAGCGCCGTCCAGGCCGACATCGAAGCCACCGCCGCCGAGCCCGTCCCGCTCCACCTCCTCAACGCTCCCACCCGCCTCATGAAAGAACTCAGCTACGGCAAGGACTACCAGTACGCCCACGACGTCGAAGACCGTGTCGCCGACATGCAATGTCTTCCCGCATCCCTGGCCGGTCACCGCTACTTCCACCCCACCAACGAGGGGCGCGAAAAACTCCTCGCTCAGCGCATGGAAGAGATCGCCCGCATCAAGCTCGCCAAAAGCTCCGAACGCTAAACAGCCACGCAAACAAAAGCGCCGCGCCCGCAGGCACAGCGCTCTCTCCCGACCATCCTCCTATCGGCCATCCATCTTCGGCAGCTCCATCAACAACCCGCCCTGCCCGGTCGACACCGTCGGCAACTGCCCATTCCACCGATCGATCAGCGCCTTTTGGTTCTCGATTTTACGCAGCTCCAGCAACTGCGGCGTCAGCGACGTCTGCCGAATCCGGTTCGCCTCCGCCTCTCCATTCGCCCGCGTCACCGCCGCCTTCGCTTCGCCCTCGGCTTCGGCCACCGTCTTCGCCGCTTCGGCCTGCGTCTTGGCTAGTTCGTTCCTCGCTCGCTCCGCATCTTGGATCGCCTGCGCCTTGCTCGTGATCGCCGCCGCAATCACCGCCGGAACCCGCGGCGCCCCAATAAATCCGAACTGCTGGATGCTCACACCGACCGACTCCATCTTCTGCTGGATCAGCACCTGCACCTTGTTCAAAAATTCCGCTTTCTGCTCCCCGTAAATCTGCTCCACCGAGTAAGTCGACGCCACCTCGTTCAGTGAGTTACGCACCACATCGCGAAGAATCCCGTGCGTAAAATTGTCTAAGTCACTCAACCTGTACTTCACATAGAAATCAGGGACCTTGCGCGGCTCGATCGCATAACTTAGCGACACATCCGAGTAAATCTCCACGCCTTCCTTGGTATTGAAGCTCATCTCCTCGTTCGCAGCTCTACCCTCATTCAGATCATGCGTCCACTTCACCGTCTGAATAAAAGTCGGGAACTCGATAATCTGCGACCGCAGCGGGCTGTAAAACACCCAACCCGTGCGAATCGGAATCTCCGCAGGTCCACGCTGCGATCCGCTCAGCACTATCTCCACGCCCACGTACCCCGCGCCAATCCTCGTGATAGCCGCAACATAGTTGAAGAAAATAACCACCGCAAGCACCAGGGCCACACTCAGCGCACCCAGCTTCAACAATCGCGCCATCTGCTTCGTTCGCGCTTGGTCATCCAGGCCATTGCCGGGATTCATGATTTCGCCAAATAACGTCATATCCGCCTCGTCCAGATCCTTCGCAACGCAAGAAAACCACCCACCGTCAGCAACAACAGCAGGCACACGCCTCCGAGAACAGCCCGATTACTTGGCAGATTGAGTAGGTGGAATGCCGTGACCATGCCCCAATATCCAAGCATGATCACCGGCACAGACAACATCGACTTCCAGAACAGAATCACAGGTCCTCGGCCATTCTTTCCGGCCCAACAACCATTATCCATAATAAACTGAAATTAGATCCATAGCCGGGAAAGAAGTAACTGCCGCGTTACGTTCAGGAGTAGGTGCGATCCCCCTTACTCCCGCTCCAAATCACTCCGCAACGCCCCCAGCACGACCTCCCTCGTCAACCACTCCGGCAGCACCTCCGCCGCGCTCCCCGCGCCCGCCGGGTACAGCACATACGTCGGCACCCCGCTCCGCCCCACCGATGCCAGCTCCTGCGTAATCGCCGCATCGTACTTCGTCCAGTCCGCCTCCATCAGCACCACGCCGTGCGCGCTAAACTCTCGCTGCACCTCCGCCGACCTCAACACCATCCGCTCGTTCACCTGGCACGACAGACACCACGCCGCCGTAAAGTCGACAAAGACCGGCTGCCCCGCCGCCCGCGCCTCATCCAAAGCCGCCCGCGTATACGGCTGCCACACCAGCGTCCTATCCTTCGGCGCATACAGCACCGTCGCAAACGCCGCCAACCCAAGCACCACCGCCGCCATCGCCCCAATCGCCGTCCTCTTGCTCGCAGCCGATCCAGCCTTGCCCGGCCTGGCCTCCGCCAGGGCCTCCCCCGCCACCACCGGCGCCGTCACCGCGTACACCTGCTCATCGCTCAGCTTGATCAGCCCACGGATCTCCTTCGGCAAGGGACCAGGCCGATCCGGATGCTTCGGATCCGCCGCCCGCTCCACACGCAAACGCAGCCCGTTCGCCATCGGCTCCGTAACCTGGTCCTCGGCATTCGCAATCTGGTCAGGATCAAGCGGGTAAAACTCGCCATCCGTCTCCCGTTCCCCCGTCACCAGCGTGAATACGAACTCTGTCTTCCCCCCCTTCACCGTCAGCTTCATGCCCTTCGGCAGCGGGTCGGGCAGCAGTGCCAGCGCCTCTCCCAGCGCACCCACCGGCCTCCCGCTCGGCGCAGGCACATTCGGCATCACCTCCAGATCGATCCCAAGATGCGCCTTGCCCGGGACACATACCTCCCGGCAAACCAGCCAGTCCACCTTTGCATCCAGGTGGATCGGCCCCGGCGCCACATTCTTCGCCGCCGCGATCTCTACCGGAAATCCGACCGAGTCCTCGTACCCAAAGTTCATCAGCTCCCCCTGCGGCAGCCGCTTCGGAATCGGAAATCGCATCGGCCCCGCCGTCACCCCCTTCGGCAGCGTCCACACGATCTTCGGCGGCTCCCCCGAGTCCCCCGGATTCTTCCAAAACACGTGCCAGCCCTCCTCGAGCGTCAGTACCAGGCCCACCTCAAGCCTGCCCCCCGGCGCAATCGCCGGTCCCACCGACGTCAACTCCGCCGTCAAATGCTGCGCCTTCACCGGCCCCGGCCCGCCGTCCCCCACCGCCTGCATCTGCGCCCCCGACCGCGCAGCCACCAACAGCAGCACCGCGCAAACCACCAGCGCCCTCACATCCATCCGGCCTGTCTTCATCGGTTCAGATTGTAGGCCGCGCCCATCCGTCCTGTCAGAAGCCGCGCAAGGACCTGTGCTCCACCATGATGCAGCGGTCCATCACCACCCGGATCCCACCCGCCTCCGCCCGCGCCGCGGCCTCGCGATGCACAATGCCCTGCTGCACCCACAGGTTCGCCAGCCCCAGCTCCAGCATCTCGTCCACAATCGCCGGAACGAAACTCGGCAGGCGAAACACATTCACCACATCCGGCTTCAACGGCAGCTCCGCCAGAGACCCGTAGCTGCGTTCCCCCAGGACCCTCTCGAGCGCCGGATTCACCGGGTACACCGTATACCCCTGCGCCTGCATGTACGCCGAAACGTAATGGCTCGGCCGATCCGGCCGGTCCGACAGCCCAATCACCGCCAGGCTCCTCGGCGTCCCCGCACCCTCCCCAAACAGCATCTCCTGGATCACATTCGCTTCATTCATCGGCGCTCCCCTTTACGTGTGCCACGCACCCAGCAGCCGCCGCAGCACCACCATCTCACCCAGGTGATACGCCATGTGATCCGCGATCAGCAGCGCCTCGCGCAGCAGATTCTGCCCGTCGCCCCACAAAAACGGCTTCGTCAGATCCGCCTCCGGCCGCGTCAGCAAAGCCTCAAACCTCTCGCGATCACTTCGAATCGCCGCTACCGCACGCTCCCATGCCTCCGGCGACCCCGGCTCAGACGACTTCGGCCAGTACTCCTCCGGCCACTTCAGCGCGTGATACCCACCCGTCGGCGGCGAGCTGAAGTTCAAAATGTCCGCCTGCGTGATCCGCAGATGCTCCAGCAGCTGCCACGCCGAGTACGGCAGGCCCTCCGGCACCCGGCCCCGCAGCTCCGCCGGGAAATCCTCGATCGCCGCATCAAAATCCGCATGCGCCTGCCCACCCCGCATCACCGCCAATAACTGCTTCAATAACTCGCCTGAGTCAACCTTCGGTCCAGCACTCATCGTCTCTCCCCAGCCTTCCTTTGCGTCCTATCCGTTCCTTGGCGTTCTCCGCGGTGAGCTTTTGCTCGAGGTGATGAAAACCGTCTCACACCTCGTCCACATCCATCGCCGCCGGCACGCCACCCTCGCGCCGCATCCGCAGATACCCTCGGATAAACGGCTCCAAACCCCCGTCCAGCACCCGGTCCACATCCCCCACCTCCACCCGCGTCCGCAGATCCTTCGCCATCCGGTACGGCTGCAGCACGTACGACCGGATCTGCGACCCAAACCCGATATCCAGCTTTGAGTCCTCCAGCTTCTTCGTCACCGCCTTCTTCTTGTCGAGCTCATACTCGTACAGCCGCGATCGCAGCAGCTTCATCGCCCGCTCTTTATTCTTGTGCTGCGACCGCTCATTCTGGCACCCGGCCACCAGCCCCGTCGGCAGATGCGTGATCCGCACCGCAGAGTCCGTCGTATTCACGTGCTGCCCGCCCTTGCCGCCCGACCGGTATGTGTCGATCCGCAGCTCGTCCGGCTTGATGTCGATCACAATCGTGTCATCGATCTCCGGGCTCACATACACGCTCGCAAACGACGTGTGCCGCCGCTTCGCCGAGTCGAACGGCGAGATCCGCACCAGCCGGTGCACCCCCGTCTCCCCCGACAGCAGCCCAAACGCAAACTCGCCCGAGATCGTAAACGTCGCCGACTTGATCCCCGCCTCATCCCCGTCCTGGATCTCGTTCAGCTCGACCTTGAACCCCTCCCGCTCCGCCCACCGCAGGTACATCCGCATCAGCATCTCGGCCCAGTCCTGGCTCTCCGTCCCGCCCGCCCCCGGATGCACCACCACCACCGCGTTCAGCATGTCCGTCTCTCCAGAAAGCATCGTCTTGCTCTCCAGCTTCTCCGCGTACTCCACCAGCCCCTTGATCTCGCGATCCAGCTCCCCCTCGACGTTCTCGCCTTCACGCAGGAGGTCGAAGTAAGCCTCGATATCGTCGCCCCGCCGCCCCAGCTCCGCATCGTCCGCCAGCAGCGTCTCCAGCCGCTTCCGCTCGCGCATCAAGGGTTGTGACCGCGCCGCATCCGCCCACACCCCCGGATCGGCGATCTTCTCTTCAATCACACCCAACTCACGCCTCAGCCGAGCCGAGTCAAAGATACTCCCGCAGCTCGCGAACCTTCTCACGAACCGGGGAGTACGCATACTCCAGATCAGTCAACATAGGCACAATTCTAGTCCATCACCAGCCCTGGCCAGCCCTCGCCAGCCCTCCAGGATTCCACGGCAGTCAACGGTTCTAGGTAGGCCGAGGCTTCAGCCTAGGCACTCTGCCCCATTCAAGAAACACCGGCTTCAGCCCCCGGGCAAGACCTTCTCTTCAAAGTCAATCCGGAAGCCGGTGCCTCAGCAAGCTCCACCCGAGCGCAGCCGACGTCACCGCCGCACACAGGTACGCGAACAGATCCCCATGCCGCGCATAGAACGTCACATCGTGCTCATACGCAAACGGCGCCTCGATCGCCGTCCGCACATGCCGCGGAGCCGCAGCCACCACCCGGCCCAACGGATCGATCGAACCCGTCACCCCCGTGTTCGTCGACCGCAGCACCCACCGATGGTTCTCGATCGCCCGCATCCGCACCATATTCAGGTGCTGCCACGGCGCGCTCGAATCCCCATACCACCCATCGTTCGAGATGTTCACCAGCACCTCCGCCCCACCCAGCACAAACTGCCTCACCTCATCCGCAAAGATCGACTCATAGCAGATAAACACTCCATACCGGTGCCCGTCCGCCGCAAACACCGCCCGCTCCCGCCCCGGCTCAAACGTCCCCACCTCCGCCAGCAGATTGCCCGCGAAAAAGAACATCCGCTTGAACGGCACATACTCCCCAAACGGCACCAAATGCATCTTGTCGTAATGCCCCGCAAACGTCCCATCGCGCCGCACAAACGAGGCCCTGTTCCGCAGCTCGAACCCACGTTTATTCCCGGGATCTGAACTCGGCTCAAACCCCGTGTTGCCCACAATCACCGGCACCACGTCACTTCGCGCCAGCACCGACATCGCCCGCCGAAACCGCTCATCCTGCTCCTCAAACGGCGCCGGCGACTCCGGCCACACCACCAGCCGCGGAAGCTCTCGCACTCCCTCGACAACCTTCTGCGAAGCACTCCGCGTCCCGCCAAGCTCAGGAATCCCCAGCAGGATCGTCCGCTGTGAAGAGATGTGCGACAGCTCCGTGAACTCCCGCAGCAGCTGCTCCGTCGACTCCTGCGGCCCCACATTCGCCGCGCCTACCTCCAGGTTCTCCTGCACCAGCACCGCCCGCTCCGGAGCCTCTTCCCTCGGCGGCAGGCCCAAACGCCGCGCCCCGAACACATACCCCAGCACCACCACCACACCCACCACCGTCAGCACCGGCCGCGTAAACCGCCGCTCCCGCACCGACACCCGAAGGAGCCACAGCACATTCACCGCCGCGATCACAAACGAAATCCCATACGCCCCCGTATACGGAGCCAGCCTCGTCAGCAACCCGTTATCCACCTGCGCAATCCCCAGCAGATCCCACGGCAGCCCCGTCACCCGAGCCCGCGCCAGCTCGACCGCCACCCACGCAAACGGCGCCAGCAGCAAAGCCCCCTGCCGACCCGCCCGCGATCCTCGAACCGCCCCGAAGACCGCCCCAAACAGCGCATGGTAAAGACCCAGATACAGGCAGAACAGCAGAAGTATCCCCGCCGCCACCGGCCTCGCCAACCCCCCATACAGATACATCGTCGGAAACACCCAGTAGCAGTTCCCGAGATACCACCCCACGCCACACGCATACGCCAGCATCGTCCCCTGCCGCACCGAGAGCTCCCGCCCATCCCTCGTACGCCCGAGCAGCACATACAGCAGCGGCGCCAGCGCCACCCAGCAGATCGCCGTTCGCCACACAGGCACCGGCCCGGCAATCGGAAACGGCAGCACCTGCAGCACACTGGACAGGATGGCCAGCCCCCACAGCCGCGCCGGAATCTCTCGCATCGCCCAGAAGTCTAGCATCAAGCCTGCGGCGGAGGCTACAATAGCCCATATGGGTCATACGGTCCTTGTTCTCTTCGCGAAGATCGTGGTGCCAGTCTTCCTGTTCGGCATGGCAGGCTCCGCCCTCGTGGTCGTCGTCACACTCGTCCGGGACTTCGGCGAGGTAGCCTCGAGCGATCACGAGAACGTCTCCGAACTGTAGAGCTCGCCTTCGCCTTCCGTGCTCGCGCACACCCCCATACAACCTCGATTGGACGGTACCTAGGACGCTCCCGCACGACCTCGTCCCTCTCACAATGGCATCATCGACCAAAGTTCCCATTCTCCCGCAATCCAACCGTGTTCGCCTCGTCGTGGCGTCCTCGGTCATGCTCACCTTTATCTCCTTCTGGCGAGCCGCCGCCATCGTCCTCAATGACCTCGGCTCCTCCGCCTTCTACGCCGGCGGTATCGCCGAGGAGGCGGTCGGCAAGTCCGCTCCCTGGCTCATCCTCGGCGTCGTCGCCTTCTCTTTCGCCGTCCGCTCCGTCTACGTCGAAAGCTGTTCCATGTTCACCCGCGGCGGCGTCTATCGCATCGTCAAGGAGGCCCTCGGCGGAGCCTTCGCCAAACTCAGCGTCTCCGCCCTCATGTTCGACTACGTCCTCACCGGTCCCATCTCGGGCGTCTCCGCCGGCCAGTACATCGTCGGCATGCTCAACGACATCTCCGCCTCCGTCGCCCACCATTACCACCCCGCCGCCTATCTCACACCGCACCTCCGCCCCGATCTCGCCTCCGCCGCCATCGCCGTCGCCATCACCATCTACTTCTGGTGGCAGAACATCAAGGGCATCGAAGAGTCCAGCGAAAAAGCCCTCGACATCATGAAGATCACGACCGTCATGGTCGTCCTCCTGCTCGCCTGGGGTGCCTTCACCGTCATCCACAGCGGCGCCTCCCTCCCGCCCTTCCCCACCCCCGCCAACCTCCACTTCAGCGACGACGCCCTCGGCTTCCTCAAAGGCAGCCGCTTCGCCGCCTCCCTCGGACTCTTCGGCATCCTCATGGCCTTCGGACACTCCGTCCTCGCCATGAGCGGGGAAGAGTCCCTCGCCCAGGTCAACCGCGAGATCGAGCACCCCAAGCTCAAAAACCTCAAACGCGCCGCCCTCCTCATTGCCATCTACAGCTTCTTCTTCACCGGCCTGTGCTCGCTGCTCGCCGTCATGATCATCCCCGACGCCGTCCGCGTCCACGTCTACCGCGACAACCTCATCGCCGGCATGGCCATGAACATGGTCGGCCCGCACGTCGCCCGTGTCGCCTTCCGCATCTTCGTCGTGATCGTCGGCTTCCTTATCCTCGGCGGAGCCGTCAACACCGCCATCGTCGGCTCCACCGGCGTCCTCATGCGCGTCGCCGAAGACGGTGTCCTCACCGACTGGTTCCGTCGCCCGCAAAAGAAGTACGGCACCAGCTACCGCATCGTCAATCTCGTCGCCGGCATGCAGGTCCTCGTCATCCTGCTCACCCATGGCAACGTCATCGTCATCGGCGAGGCCTACGCCTTTGGCGTCATCTGGAGCTTCACCTTCAACGCCCTCGCCATGCTTCTTCTGCGCTGGAAGTACCGCGGCGAACGAACCTCCAAGGTCCCCCTCAATCTCAGGATCGGCAAAACCGAAATCCCCCTCGGCCTCCTCTCCGTCTTCCTCGTCCTCTTCACCACCGCCCTCGTCAACCTCCTCACCAAGTCCGTCGCCACCGTCAGCGGTGTCATCTTCGCCGCCGTCTTCTTCGTCATCTTCTCCCTCTCCGAACGCGACAACAAACGCCGCCACGACATCACCGCCCTCCAGATGCGCGAGCACTTCCAGCTCGAGCACCAGGACTCCGTCGGCCGCGAAGCCCTCCAGATCCGCCCGGGCGCCGTCGTCGTCACCATGCGCGACTCCGCCGCTCCCTTCGCCCTCAAATGGGCCCTCTCCCACACCGACACCGACGAGCAGGACCTCATCGTTCTGGCCGCCCGCATGATGGGAGCCGGCGGTCCCGAGTACGTCGAAGCCTCCGAGCAGCTCTTCAGCGAACACGAGCAGATGCTCTTCACCAAGGCCGTCTCCGTCGCCGAAAGCTTCGGCAAACACATCTCCCTGCTCGTCGTTCCAGCGGGGGATATCTTCGCCGCTCTCGTCCAAACGGCTAACTCGCTTGAAGCCGCGGCCGTCGTCTCCGGCCTTTCCACCAAGCTCACCGCCGAAGAACAGGCCTATCACGTAGGTCAGGCCTGGGAAGCTCTACCCCAACCCAAGCGACAATTCACCTTCTACGTAATCAATCCCAACGGCGAAGCTCTCAGCTTTCACATCGGCCCCCACGCCCCCACCATCGAGCCGGACGATGTCCAGCTCGTTCACCGCCTATGGCTTCAGCTCCGCCGCGATCCCGACTTGCAGGATCTACATCACAGCGACATCCTCACCTACGCCATTACCCGTCTCGCGGACGAGTACGTTCACGATAAACAGGCTATTCGAAAGGGCCTGCAACTTAGCCTCGATAAGGAAGGTAATCGAGGCCTTGGGAACTCCAGAATCGACCTCATCGGCGAAGCCGGTCCAGGCTATGCCATCACCGCCACGGAAGAAGATCTCCGCGCAAAAGCACTAATTCATGAAGCGCACCTGCATTTAAAGTAACTTCACTTATTTGCAGTCTGTTATTCCTTCCTGTATCTTCGAAAACGTCTAGAGCAGCGGTGACTTATGCAACCGGGGCTGCAACGTCGACCAGGTAACACGGAGGTAGTACGTGGAAGTAAGTCGCATAATATCTGAGATCGATGCGCAGATCTCTAAGCTGCAGCAGGCCCGTGAACTTCTGGCCGGTGTCGAAACTGTCAAGCGTCCCGGTCCGGGACGTCCCAAGGGCAGCAAAAATACACCCCCGGCAGCGCCAAAATCCTCAAAGCCGCGAAACCTCACGCCCGAAGGCCGGAAGCGTATCGCCGACGCCATGAAGCGTCGTTGGGCAGAGCGAAAAAAGACCAGCTCCAAAAGCTGATCACCCGCATCAGCAAAGAAGACGAAGCAAAGAAGACGAGAAGAAGCGGCCGATGTTAGCCGCTCTTTTTATTGCCACCCTACCGCACCGCCAGGACCTCTCGTAAATTGTCCTTGGCCAGGAAAAATCGAAAGCTCCCAAACCCTTGCAGCAGATTCTCGATCTGCCGATTGTTATAAATATTCCGCACCGGATAATCCCCCGCCGATCTCATCTCCACCACATCATTGGGCGTCAGATGGTACCGGTAAAACTTGGTATCCACCGCAGGCGCCGCCGCCGAACTCTTCGAGTGGAAAAAAGAGAGCAGCAGACCTCCCGGCCGCATGGAATCCTTCAAGCGTGCCAGCATCGGAATCACCAACGCTGCCGGCAGGTAATCCAGCGTGTCCCAAAAAATCACCACATCAAACGTCCGCCCGGAAAAACTGAAGTTCGACGTCAAAAATCGATCCACATCAAACACAGGAGCCTCCCCGGAAACAGCAGCGGATATCCACTCCGGCTTCGACGCGTCCTCCACCAGGTTCGCCATATAAATACTGTGACCTAGATCCGTTACAAAATTGATATTCGTGGGAGACGTCGGCCCAATATCCAGAACGCGCAACGACTCATGCGTCTGCAGGTGCTTCAGCAACTCCTTCCACCCGCTCGAGTGGCGCGACATCCGGTCCCCACCGCCCTCGCGCTTGCCTCGCGACCTGTCCCCGCCGCCAAAGAGATTGCGCATGCCCTCGTCCCCTCAGCTAGAGCTTCGCCGGCTGGCTTGCCGTTGGCATCGCCGCCGGCGCGCTGTCCAACTTCGTTGGCGACTGCGCACCCTTCGTCAGATCGGCCCTGCCCTGAATCGTCGCATTCTCCTCGATCGCCAGCCGCGCCGCCGCAATATCACCCACCAGTGAAGCCGATTGCCGAAGATCCACGGAACCCGTCGCCTGAACGTTCCCGCTCACCTGCCCGAAAATGATAATGTCCTGCGCAACCAGATTCGCCTTCACCCGGCCATTCGGACCGATCGTCAGCCGGCTTCCGGAAACCGTGATCGAACCTTCCACCACACCGTCCAGATACAGATCCTCGCTTCCGGATAACTCCCCGCGAATCGTGATCGACTTGCCGATAACCGTCGAGCCCTCTGCTGGTTTCATGCGACACTCCCCGTTCCTGCTGCGCCCATCGGTAACTTCGGACACTCTTGCCCGAACTATACGCAAGCTCCATCCGCGAGGCAAACATCGCGAAAACCTTGCGCCCTCTCGCTACGTCTTACCTCTACGTCGGCGTCACGGCTCATCGTGCAGGCCATCGACAAGGCATCTATGGCTGAAGCTCTCGATAACCCGAACCAGCTCACAACCCCACCTGGTCTCTCCCCAACCCGGCTCTTGCTCACCATCCTCCTTCCGTCTCTCTTCCTCTTCCCCACCACGAATCTCCGCGCCGCCGCCACGCAGCCGCCCGCCTCCGCCAAACCATCCGCCCCCGACCTCAATACCCCGCCACGCACCTGGGCCGCCGCGGTCGCCGCCAACGAGGTGCGTGCCATCCAGCACCAGGGCTCCTACCTCCGCTACTACGTCCACACCCACGATCAAAAGGGCAGTCGTGTTCGAGACACCATCGAGTCCAAGGATGGCGCCGTCGCTCGCCTCATCCTCAAAGACGGCAAGCCGCTCGCCCCAGACGAAGACCAGGCCGAGCGGGAGCGCCTCAATGAGATCCTCTCCTCTCCCTCCAGCTTTGCGAAGCACACGCACAACGACACCACCGGCAAAAAACTCGCCATCGACCTCGTCCAGCTCATGCCCGATGCCATGCTCTTCACCTACACCCCCGGGCAGCCGCAGATCGCCTCCCCTGTCTCTCCCCAGGTCGTGCTCGACTACGCGCCCAACCCCCAGTGGTCGCCTCCCAACACCACCGCCGAGGGGCTCACCGGCCTCCGCGGACGCATGTGGATCGATCCCAAAACCCGCCAACTCCTCCACATGGAAGGAACCATCTTCCAGGGCGTCAACTTCGGCTGGGGCATGCTCGCGCATGTCTATCCGGGCGGCACCCTCGCGCTCACGCAGCGCAACGTCGCCGGAGATCGATGGATCTTCAGCAGCTTCGTCGAACGCGTCAAGGTCAGAGCCCTCATGGTCAAATCCATCAACGTCGATGCCGAGATCGAATCCTCGGACATCCAGGTCCTCCCCGGGCCCATCAGCTATCAGGAAGCCGTTCGCCTCCTCCTCGCTGCCCCGTCTCACGCCAGGTAGCTGCCCCGCATCGCAACGCCGGTCTAGGCCGTTACCCGTGCCCGCGCCCGCAGGCTCTCCCGTCGCACCGTCAAGCTCTCGATCCGCTCCCGGTCGATCGCAAATCCCATCCCCGCTCCCGTCGGAACCGTGATCTCGCCCATCTTGCTCACCGTCACCGCCGGCTCCACGATGTCTTCGGTCCAGTACCGGCTCGACGCAGACACATCGCCCGGAAGCGAAAAGTTCGGCAGCGAAGACAGCGCAATGTTGTGTGCTCGTCCAATCCCCGTCTCCAGCATCCCCCCACACCACACCGGCACACCCCGCTCCGCCGCCGCGTTGTGCACCGCGATCGCCTCGCTGAACCCGCCCACTCTCCCCACCTTCACGTTAATCACCCGGCACGACTCCATGTCGATCGCCGCCAGCGCATCCCGGCGATTCCGAATCGATTCGTCCAGGCAGATCGGCGTGTCGATCCTCTTCTGCAACATCGAGTGAAAATAAAAGTCATCGTGCCACAGCGGCTGCTCGATCATCATGAGGTCGAACTCGTCCCACGACGCGATCGCCTCCATATCCTTCATGCGGTAAGCCGAATTCGCGTCGCAGCTCAGCCGGATCTCCGGCCAACGTCCCCGCACCGCCTCGAAGATCTCGCGATCCCAGCCCGGCTTGCACTTCAGCTTGATGCGCTGGTATCCCGCCGCCAGCTCCTTCTCCACCGTCTCCAGCAGCGCTTCCACGGACCTCTGGATCCCGATCGACACACCGCATCCGATCGTCGTCCGAACTCCTCCCAGCAGCTTCGCCAGCGGCACCCCGGCTTGCTGCGCCTGCAGCTCCCACACCGCGTTCTCCAGCGCGGCCTTCGCCATGCGGTGCCCTCGCACCTGCCGAAAAATCCCCGGGCAATCCCCTCCGCCCTCCATCTCCGCATCCAGCAGCCGCGGCGCCAGCTCCGCCTGCGTCACCATCCACGCCGTGTCGATCGTCTCCTCGCTGAAGTAAGGGTGCTCCCCCGCCACGCACTCGCCCCACGCACTTCGCCCCTCCGACTCAACCTCCACCAGCAGAACGCGTCGCGCCGTCGTCACCCCAAAGCTCGTCTCAAAAGCAAACGCCAGCGGCATATTCAGCTCGCGCAGATGGATCGCATCAACGTTCATGATCACTTTTCCTGGTACTGCTTGGGTTAAGGGTGTGATGCGGATTTCGCGCGAGCGGCGACCCCAGACGACTCCCCAGACGACCTCGTCTTGACGACTACCCCGCCCCGTCCAACCCGACCTCCACCCGCCCCAGCAGATACGTCCCATCTCCCGCCGCATCCCGCTCAAACCCGACCGCCGCCAAACCCCGCCCGAACCCGCTCTCCAACGCCTCCCGAACCCGCGTCTGCACCTCCGTCGCCCGCTCCCGCATCCCCGCCTCCACCTTCCACGCATAGATCGCCGCCGGCACCGGCACCCGCTCCAAAACCTCAACCTCCAGACCGCTCCCCGCGCCGTCTGTCCGCTCCGAAACCCGCCCTCGAAACCGCTCGCTGACCCGCCCCCGAACCCGCTCGGAGCGCAGCCACCACTCCGCCGACAACCGGTCCGTCGGCAGCCCGCCCTGCAGCGGCGAGCTCGACGGTCCATAAAAATTCGGTTGGTACCGCCGCGCAATCGCCCCCAGCCGCGACAGGTTCAGGTAGGCATTCTTGATCTCCAGCGGATCAAACGTCCACTCCATCAGCGCGAATCCGCGCGCGATCGCGTCCTCCCTCTGCGCCAGCTTCAACCTCCGTCCCAGTCCCGCATCCCGGTACTCCGGCAGTACCGCCAGCATGTGCGAATGGAGATACGCCATCCCGTCGCGAAACCCCGGTAAACTCATCGCGAAACCCACCATCCGGTCTCCGTCGAACGCCCCCAGCACCTGCCCCCCGATTCGCTCCGCCACCACAAACATCCGTCGCGGAATCACATCCCCGTCCGCATACCCCCACACCGCAACCTGCAGGTCCACGCACGCCTGCATCTCCCCTGGCGTCCGCAGCGCCCCCAACCGCACCTCCGGCGCTCGCGTCCCCATCACCGGCTCCCCGCCTCCCGCACCGCAGCCTTCGCCCTCACCCACAGCGCATCCAGCTCCTCCGCCGACATCTCCGCCAGCGCCGCCCCTCCGCCGGCCATCTCCTCCATGCGCCCAAAGCGCCGCCTGAACTTTGCATTCGCTCCCCGCAGCGCGGACTCCGCATCCACCCCCACATGCCGCGCCAGGTTCACCGCCGTAAACAGCACATCGCCCAACTCGTCCTCGACCGCCCCCACCGCCCGCCCCGGCTCCGCCCTCGATCCCAGCTCTGCCTCCAGCTCCCCGGTCTCCTCCCGCAGCTTGTCCACCAGCCCCGCCGCACTCGGCCAGTCAAACCCCACCTTCGCCGCCTTCCGTCCCAGCTTGCCTGCCTCCATCATCGCCGGCATCGATCGCGGCACATCCCCCAGCAGCGACCCCGCAACCTCCCCGCGAGCCCGCCTCTCCTCCCCTTTGATCTGCTCCCAGTTCCGCAGCACCGCCTTCGCGTCCGCCGCCTCCACACCAGCCCCCGCCCCGCCCGCAGCAAAGATGTGCGGATGCCGCCGCACCAGCTTTTCACTCAAGCCCGCCGCCACATCCCGGATGTCGAAGTACCCCGCCTCCTTTGCCATCTGCGCATAAAACAGCACCTGCAGCAGCAGGTCGCCCAGCTCGTCCTTCAGCTCCGTCCAGCTCCGCCGCTCAATCGCGTCGAACACCTCGTACGTCTCCTCGAGCGTGTGCCGCTTGATGCTGTCAAACGTCTGCTCCCGGTCCCACGGACATCCCCCCGGCCCCCGCAGCAGATCCATAATCGCAATCGCCCGCTCCAGCGGTCCCGCCTCCCCCTGCAGAACCCCTCCAGAACCCACTCCAACCGCCCCCACACCGGCCTCCGCACCGGCCTCCACACCCGCTCCCGTACCGGCCTCCACACTGTCCCGCCCAAGCCCGCCCTCTGCCTTGCTCATGCCTCCACTCTAACCCGCGACATCCAGCCGGCCACACCTGCCGCGCATCATCTATCCTGCCCCATGCGCATCCCCGGTAACACAACGCCCGGCAACCGGCGCAGACCCACACCTGGCTGCTCCTCCTCCTGCTGCCCTACGCCGGCCTGCTCTTCCCGCGGATCTACGCCCGCCTCACCCCCACCCTCTTCGGCTTCCCCTTCTTCTACTGGTATCAGTTCGCCTGGGTGCTCCTCGCCTCGATCATCATGGCCGTCGTCTACCTCCGCACCCGCGATTGAGCTCCGCGCCAGCAATCGAGCTCACACCAGCAGTTGAGCTCGCCCCAGGCGATCAAGCTCCGCACAAAACAAAAGCGCGCCCGCTATCAGCGAACGCGCTCCATCCCCACCGGGGGAACCAGTTTCGCTATAGACCCGTAGGGCTCGCCGCCGGTGCAGGGGCCCCGTCATTCGCCATATTGCTCAGCAACCGGATCTCCACCCGCCGGTTCTTCGCCCGTCCCGATGCCGTCTTGTCCGACGCAACCTGCTGATCCTTCCCAATCCCCACCAGGTAAAACTTGTGCGGCGGGATATTGTACTTCGACTGGAGATAGTTCGCGACCGCGTCCGCGCGCTTCTGGCTAAGCTGGTAGTTGTACGCCGCCGCCCCCACAGAATCGGTGCCGCCCGTCACCTCCAGGATGTACCCCCGCGCGCTCGTCAGCGAGCTAGCCAGATCGTCCAGCTGCTTCTTGTCCGCCCCCGTCAGCACCGACTTGTCAAAGCCAAACGTCACGCTCACATCCGCCAGCGGCTTGAAGTTGTCCAGATTCGCCACCACACCGGTCAGCGTGTCCACCCGGTTGTACGCGTCCTGCGCCGACTTATTCGCCGAGTCCGCCGACTGCCCCGCCGCCAGCGCATGCTGGTCCGCTCCGTTCGCCGCCGTCATCGCGCCGTTCACACCCTTCTGCGCCCGCTCATCCGTATCCACAATCGTCCTGTGATCGGAAGCCGTCTTCGTGTCCAGGTCATTCGTCTGCTGCACAATCGGCGCCGTCTGCGACCGCACATAATTCTTGCTGGAGCAGCCCACCGCGGCAGAAAGCGCAACCGCGCCCGCCAGCACAGCCGGCAAAGCCGACGTCATCCGGGCGCCAAATGTCAAACCAGTCTCCTGCATGGATCTCATCGTTGCTGTCTCCTTCGACAAACACATTTACGCAGTTATGCATGCAATCAAGCTGCCAATCAGCCTCCGCCACATAAATTACCGCAGGAGCCCCACTTACCCCAAACACACCTCTGTTCCTCCCCCATGTGCAACACCCTGCAAGCATTTTTGATACGCCCTGCCGTCAAAAATTCGTTGCCGCTTCCGAAACAGCCGCACCCCACCCGTACCGTCTAAACTCAAAACACAGACCGTCACGCATGGACCTCCTCGCAAAAATCCGCAGCATCCCCCCAAAACCAGGCTGCTACCTCTACAAAAATGCCGAGGGCGTCGTCATCTACGTCGGCAAGGCTAAAAACCTCCGCTCCCGCGTCCGCTCCTACTTCCTCGAAGCCTCGCAGGCCAACGCCAAAACCGGCTCCCTTATGCGCGAGGCCGTCGACGTCGACTACATCACCGTCGACAACGAACGCGAAGCCCTCGCCCTCGAAAACAACCTCATCAAGCAGCGCAAGCCCCGCTTCAACATCCTCCTCCGCGACGACAAAACCTACCCCTACATCAAGCTCACCACCGGCGACCGCTACCCCAAGGTCTTCGTCACCCGCAAGCTCCGCAAAGACGGCTCGCAGTACTTCGGCCCCTACTTCCCCGGCAACCTCGCCCACCGCCTCGTCGACCTCATCCACCGCTCCTTCCTCATCCCCTCCTGCAAGGTCGACCTTGCCCGCTACCACCCCCGCGCCTGCCTCCAGTTCTACATCAAGCGCTGCCTCGGCCCCTGCGTCGAAGGCCTCACCACCCCCGAGCTCTACAAACAAACCATCCGCGACGTCCAGCTCTTCCTCGAAGGCCGTCCCAACGAGCTCGAAAAACGCCTCAACCAGCGCATGGCCGAAGCCGCCGAAAACATGCAGTTCGAACTCGCCGCCCGCCTCCGCGACCAGATCGTCACCGTCCACCAGGCCCAGGACAAACAGCGCATCGCCTCCACCGACGACGAGGACGCCGATGTCTTCGGCTTCCACTTCGAAAACGAAATGCTCGCCGTCAACCTCTTCCACATGCGCGGCGGCAAAATCGTCGACCGCCGCGACTTCTTCTGGGAAGACCTCCCCGACCTCAACACCACCTTCGGCGAGTCCCTCAACGAAGGCTCCCCCGACATGAACGAAGGCTCCCCGGACATCGACGAGGCCATGACCCTCCCCGGCGACACCTCCGAACACGTTGGTCCTCCCCCACAGGATGGTCAACCTTCGCGCCGCGGAGGTCTCGCTTTCGCCCCCGCCCACCCCCAGGCTCCCGACTGCCCCGACCCCACCACCTACGCCGAAGCCGGCCTCACCGCCAACACCCCCGTCGCCGCCGAACCCGAAGCCCTCCCCTGCCTCGAACCCGACCCCTCCCAACCCGCCCCCGAGTACGACCAGTCCGACGACGACACCGACGCTTCCCCCAACCGTGCTCCCATCCAGCAAACCGCCCTCAGCGAACTCAACGAGCGCTTCTCCCCCGCCAACTTCTTCTCCGCCCTCCTCAAACAGCTCTACCTCGACCAGCCCTACGTCCCCCGCTCCATCTACGTCCCCGTCGACTTCCCCGACCGCGCCCTGCTCGCCGACCTCCTCTCCGAACGCACCAAGCACCGCATCGAGTTAGCCGCTCCCCAGCGCGGCGAAAAGCGCTCCCTCGTCGACCTGGTCTGCCAAAACGCCAAGCAGTCCTTCGACCAGCGCTTCCGCGTCCTCCAGCCCACCCAGCGAGCCATCGCCCAATCCCTCCAGGACGCCCTCACCCTCGCCGCCCCGCCCACCCGCATCGAGTGCTTCGACATCTCCCACATCCAGGGAGCCGAAACCGTCGCCTCCATGGTCGTCTGGGAGGATGGCGCCATGAAAAAAGCAGACTACCGCAAATTCCAGGTCAAAACCGTCTCCGGCGTCGACGACTTCGCCTCCATGCGCGAGATCATCCACCGCCGCTACAAACGCCTGCAGGCGGAACAGGACAAGGGCCGGGAGCACGGAACAAACGAGAACCCCACGAAGTGGCCCTCTCTCATCCTCATCGACGGCGGCCTCGGCCAGCTCCACGCCGCCGCCGCCGCCCTCCAGGAGATCGGCATCCACCCCGGCCCCGCCACCCAGCCCCTCGCCTCCATCGCCAAACGCGAAGAGATCATCTACGTCTACGGCCAGGAGGACGAACCCGTCGTCCTCGACCGCCGCTCCCCCGTCCTCCACCTCATCCAGAAGATCCGCGACGAGTCCCACCGCTTCGCCGTCACCTACCACCGCAAACGCCGCGAAATCCGCGACCGCGACTCCGAGCTCGACGCCATCCCCGGCGTCGGCCCCCGCACCCGCCAGCGCCTCCTCCAGCACTTCGGCTCCGTCCGCGGCATCCGCCAGGCCACCCCCGACGCCCTCACCGCCGTCGTCAGCCCCTCCACCGCCACCAAAATCCGCACCCACTTCAACACCGACCCAACCACCCCCGCCGAACCCGCCCTCCCCATCCTCCATTAGCCATCCAAAACCTCGCGCGCGAAGCCACCTCCCGCATACCCCCCACGCACCCATGACCCCCGCTACCGAAACATCCGCTCGTCATAGTGAAACGCCGCCGCCCGCACCACCTCCACCCGCCCAAACTCCCCGTGCGCGGGGTTCAGGAGCACATTCCACTCCCCCTCCACCACCGCCGAAGGCACCCGCAGCATCACCGTCCGACCCGACCGCGCCCACGCCGTCCCGATCCCCGCCGTTTCCACCTCCGTCGCCCTCCACCGCGCCGGCAGCGACCCGGCCTCCACCATCTCCACTGCCAGCGCATCCGGTGCAAAAATCTCCACCGCCACCAGATCCTCCGGCGCCACCGAAGGGTCCATGTGCACAAACATCTCCATCGCCGCTAACGCCAGCGACGTAGCCGTATACACCATCGGAACCCCCGCCTCATTCCACCGCCCCGAGTACAGCCGCGCCCCATCCCCCGACATTGCGCTTCCGCTATACCTCTCCTTGCAGATCCGAAACAGCCTCACCGCTTAGCTGAACACCCCGTACGCAATCCGCCCCAGCACCGTCTCCACCGACTGCGCGCCCGCGTCCGTGTCCAGCCGGTCGAACGGCCGCTCCCCCGCCATCACCCGGTTCGGAGTCACCATCCAGTCCCGCGCTTTCCCATCCGTTCCCAGCGTCTCCCGCGCCATCGCCAGCAGCCGCGCCATCCGCACCACCCGGTCCGACTCAACCGCCGTCATCCGCGCCTGCGCATGCACCCGCCGGCTCAGCGTTCGCCCGGATATCCCCAGAGCCTTCGCCACCGCCGCCCGGCTCAGCTTCATCTCTCCCGCCAGCGTGTCGAGCGCCCCCGCCGGCAGCCCTTCGCGTGTCAACTCCACCAGCTCCCGCTGCGTCCCCACCTTCCGCCGCAGCGTCGAGTCACCGCCCAGAACCGCCGCAATCGTCGCCACCGTCATCTCGCCACCTGTCCTCCAGTATCTCGCCATCTGACCGAAATTACAACCCCCCCTGAAATGTATCGCACTCCCCCGGTCTCCCCCCCTGCATCCCCCGCGTAAACCAGCTCGTCCGCTGCGCCGACGTCCCATGCGTAAAGCTCTCCGGACTCACCGCCCGCCCGCTCATCCGCTGCAGATGGTCGTCCCCCACCGCCGCTGCCGCCTTCAGCGCCCCCTCCACATCGTTCTCATGCACAATCCCCCGCTGCTCCGTCGAGTGCGCCCAAACCCCCGCATAGCAGTCCGCCTGCAGCTCCAGGTCCACACTCAGCGGATTCCGCTCCCCCGGATCCTGCTGCTGCAGCCGCCGCACCTTCGCCTCCGTCCCCAGGAGGTTCTGCACATGGTGCCCCAGCTCGTGCGCAATCACATACGCCTGCGCAAACTCCCCCGTATCCCCGCCCAGCCGCCGCAGCTCCTCCCAAAACCCCAGGTCGATATACACCTTCTCATCCGCCGGGCAGTAGAACGGCCCCGTCGCCGCCTGCGCCGTCCCGCATCCCGAGTACGTCCGATCCCGGTACAGCACCAGCTTCGCGTGCCGGTACTGCCG
>JAABUZ0100003971.1_pt1 | contig 21018 bp, 3 predicted proteins | sample 5562091 | NCBI WGS metagenome assembly JAABUZ01 (sample SAMN12813069, study PRJNA571459) | rock metagenome | isolation source: Antarctica rocks | place: Antarctica: Victoria Land, Linnaeus Terrace sud | collected 2015-12-21
TGAGTATATTCTATTTAAAAATATATAGAGAACTAATAACTCTAAAGCAATAATATAATTTTTAAAAAACCAAATATATTATTCGAAAAATTAACTTAAATTGTCAAAATATTAATATAAATTTAAATTATATTTAATAAATTTAAAATCTTAGTCTTATATTTTACTTAAATTGTTTAATTATAACTTAATAATATAGTATAATAATACAAAAAAGTAATACAAGTAGCAACTAGTCTAAACAAGTTCTTTTAAGATAATACAAGCAAGCGTAGCTTTTGTGTCGAAGCATACTACTTAATACTCTAGCGAAAAATCCAAAATTATAATAATATATATTCAAAAATAGAAAATCTTAATATAATAATATTATTTTCAGTTTTTTAACAATTCGATTCGATTTTTAATATTAAAATCGAAAATCGAGTTAAGTCGATTTAGATTAATTTTAAAATAATAGAAATCGAATTAAATTTCTAATTAATTTCTAATATTAAAATCGAAAATCGAGTTAAGTCGATTTAGATTAATTTTAAAATAATAGAAATCGAATTAAATTTCTAATTAATTTCTAATATTAAAATTGATAGATTAAATCAATTTTTGAAGTTAAAATCGAAATTTAATTTAACAATTAATCTAAATATTATATACAATATAAAAGAACAATAATTAACTAAAATTTAAACTATTAGAGTTTAAATCTACTTTATTAACTGTTGTTTTGCGCTATTAATTATAATCTTAATATTATTAAAAAAAAAAATATAAAATTCTAAAAGTTATCTATAAATTATTCTTTTGCGCAATATATTTAACAAAATTGCAAAATTTATTAAAAAAAGATAATATTTGTTTGTTGTAATTCTTTAAATTCTTTAAGTTTCTAAAAATTAATATTAGCTTGTATTAAATAGAAGCAATCGTAATATATACTTTGCAAAATTGATAATTTTATATTATATTAGTATTTGCAAAGCTTATATATATTTAGATTTATTGTTTATTTAATATTATAATTTGTTGTACAAGATTAAGATATTTCTATTGCATAATTGTCTACTTATATTTATAGAAGAAATTGTTTATAAGTTAGTTAATACGTATAGTATTGTATAATTTAATATTGTAATTTAAGTCTATTATTATAGAGATTATATTATATTCGAAGTTATTGTTACTTATTATATTCAAGAAGGTTTAATTATTAGCAAACTTTATGCTTAAGTACTAAGAAACAATAAAAAATAAATAGAAAATATATCAATTTATAAAATAGTAAAAGTCGATAGAAAATTAAAAATAAAGACTAGAAATATAAAGATAAAAAGATAAAAATCTAATAAAAGTTATATATTAATTTCCATATTTCTAAAGTAAAATTAAAAAACAACTAATATTTTTATACAAATTTTAATTTTATATCTATTCTTTGCTTTTAATATACTTAAGAATATTGCAAATAATTTAAAGTATTTAACTTATACATTGATTTTAACTTTAAGTTATTTTTTAGTTTTAACAATTAGCACTTAAAACAATAAGTATTATAGAAAATAAAAAATAAATGTTGTTTTAATTTAATTTGCTAAAAACAATATATCTTGTTATTTATAATAAAAAGATAAAATTTAATTAAAATTAAGTCGAGAAACAATACAATTTTATTGCGCTATATTATAATTTTTTTAGAAGAATTAATATAGACTTGTATAAGCAATAAAGTTGTTTACAAATTAATTATTTGCAATACTAGATTGATCGCGTCGAATCGAATTATCAAGTCTAAATCGAATACTCGATTCAAATTTTAATAATTCGTATTAACTCGACTCGAAAGTCTTAACAGTTTGATTTCTAAAATTGAATCGACAATTTGAGTCGATTTCTATACTTGAAATCGAAACTTAATTCGAAAAAATTAACTCAGATTGTCAAGACTACTATTTTTAGTAAATTTTATTACTTTTAGTAACAATTAATTGATAATTTAATAAAAACAATTAATTTATTTAAATTAATTAATAAATATATTAGAAAGTTCTCTTTATAAATGTATTACTATTGTGCGTTATTTAGTTATTAATAAAAAATCTAAACTTAAACTTAATTTATACTATTTTTAGTATTCTTAACATTCTTGACAATATTCTTAACATTCTTGATAATTCGATTTGGTTTCTAATATTGAAATCGAAAATCGAGTCGAATCAAGTTGAGTCGATTTCAAAATAATAGAAATCGAATTGAGTTTCGAGTTAATTTCTAATGTTGAAATTGTTAAGTCAAGTTGATTTCTAAAGTTAAAATTAAAATTTAATTTGACGATCAATCTATGCAGTACAATCTTAATTAAGTTGCAAATTATATTTTGCTTATTCGACAACTTATAAATAGTTAGACGCTAAGTTTTTTAGTTATAAATCTCTTCATTTAAGATTTAACAAAAAAGTATTCAAAAATTAATATTAAGAAATTGCTCGAAATTACTAATAATTATAAGTATATTTACAGCATAAATTGCAAACTAATTTATATTTTCGATATTTCGAAATTAATTAATATATAATAGTTTTTGTTCTTTTTAACTTTGTTCTATATATCTTTTAAATAAAGATACAAATTGAGATAAAATTTTAATTAAAAACTCTCTTAAAAGAATACTTAGAAATAAAAAACAACTTAATTATTTTTAACAAAACTAAATACTTACTTATAAATTAACAGATAAAATACAAACTTGTATTAGATAGATCTTTAATTGCAACAAATACAAATAAATCTAAATATAGCAATTTGTTAATATCAGAAACTCGAAACTTTTTATTTAAAATTTCAAAAATTCTATACTAAATTAGAAAATCAGTTTTAGAAAAAAAGAATTATAAAAATATTTGTAATATTCTAGGAACAAAAATAAAAAAGTTAACAAAAACAAAAAAGAATTTCAAATACTATTAATTAATACTTAAAGATTTTTCGAAATTCTTAACTATAATATAAGTAATATCTAGTAAAGACAAAACAATTGTTATAATAGTTTTGTTATTAAAAAACAACAATATCGAGAGTTTGTTAATAAATATTAAGAACAAAAAAGAGTATATATAGATTCTAAAAAACAAATATTAATAATATAAATATTGTGTAAAGTAGAAAAATTACTTGCATTTTAATAATATTCTAAAGATCTTAAATTAATCTGCTATCAAGTTAACAATAAAAAATATATGGATATTAATAAATTTAATTAGTTAAATCAGAAGATAATTAAAATTAAACAAAAATTATTTGTTAAAAAAAGAGTATATTTTAATTGAAAGTTAATTTAAAAAAAATCACTAAGTTTTTTTAACATTTTATACAATATACTTATATTTATTAATTATTCTGTAAAATAATATGTTAAATTATGATTTTATATTAATACTTTAGTTTGTTTATAATATTAGAAGAAATCTTAAAGATAATTTGTTTTTTAGTTTTATAAGTTTGTTATACAATTATTTTGCTATTAATAAATTTAAGCTTAGTTATATTATTGTAACTTATATAGATATATTTTATATTTTGTTTGCAAATATTTAGAATTTTTACTATTTGTAAAATCTTTTTTATACTTAATTTTTCGATTTAGAACAGAGCTTAATTGTAGAATAATATAGAGAATATAACAATTAAAATATTGTTTAACAATTTTTTTAAATATAGTCGAACTAATTGTTACGTCAATTAAGAGTAAACAATCTTAGCTAAAAATTAAATTATATATATAAATATTAATTAAGGAAAAATTTAAAATAACAAAGTTATTAAATTTATTGCTAAAAAAAAGCAGATTTTAACTGCAATCTATATTTAGACAAATAAAATATTAAGTCTAAGTTTTGTATTAAAAATTATAATAAATATATAAATAAATAAAACAATAAATTAGTTCTTTGTTGCAACAATAATTGCAGAACTAATACTCGAAATATAGAAATTAATAAGATTATTATTAATATATATATAAAGAAAGTTTAAAAGATATTTTGTTTTATTACAAATATTATTAAATATTTTGCAAAGTATTTACTAAAAAACTTGTATTTACAATAAATATATTGCAAGAAAAAACAATTAATACTATCTTTAAAAAACTGCTAAAAGAATCTTTTACAATAAATTATAATATTAGCAATATATATATTAATATTTAAAAATACTGAACATTTGCAAGAATTGCTTTAAGATATCTAATCTTTTTATTAAGATTTTGTTAATTTAATTAATAGAACTAAAATAATTAAGTATTGCAAAAAAATTCTTTAATAATAAGATTATTAATATTAGAATATATATTATGCATATTTTTATAATTATAAGTCGAAACAAGTCTAGAAAGCTCGAATTATTATTTATATTGCAACTTGTTTTTAATTTTCTATATTTTTTTAATATATTTATAAGATATTTAACTAATTATAGCTAAGAAGTAATATTAGATATACAGTTAAAGCTGTTAATATAAGTATTATTGCGTTTAAAGATTGCTATAACTTCTATAAAACACTTAATTATATTTAATAAGTTATTTGTTTTAGTTAAAATATTTGTTGTATTAATATTAGTGTGATCGTCGAGTCGAATTTCAATCCAATCGGGTTAATTCGCCCAACTTTGATCTTAAGATGAAGCAAATTTCCTAGCCCAACAAAGTGAGACGAGCGAAAAATGCGCATCGAGTGTCCAACCCAACTTACTCGATCACGTGACGTCACGTGACGCGCTAATTATATGCGATTAGCTTGGACCTTGTGCTAGCTCAATCGAGTTAGCGTATAGATAAAATAAAATAAAATAAGCAAATGCTAACGCGACGAAGTTAGCTTAAATTCTTGGCATTAACTCGACAAAACTCGATTCTAGAATCGGGTTCGCGCCTTAACCCTGGCCCAACCCTACGAGGCCCAAGAGAGTGGGTCGGGTTAAGAAAAAAGTATTCGACTTAACCTAACAATCACACTAAATAGAACAATTATAGTTTCTACAATAGATATTATCTTACAATTCAACAAAAGTAAAGAGATATTCTTAACAACTAGTTATTTGAATTGAAAAAAATGCGCAAATACAACAATATAATCGAGCAATAGAAAGTCTTCTTATATTTTTTAATTGTTTGCAAATTAGAGAAGATTACTAATACAAATAGATTCTTCGCTAGCAAGTCGAAAAATATATATTATTACTAATAAGTTGTTTTGTTACTATTAAAATTGTTAGAACTTAATACAATATAGATTGTACTAAAACTTAATTGACGCTTATATTAATTAAATAAGATATATTATTGTTGTACTAAACTATTTGTTAAGATAATTGCAACTTAGAAAGATTATATAATAAACTTCAATAAAAGTTATATAGAAAAAATTTAATCTTGTCGATTAATATACTAAAACTAACTCTTGTCTTATAATTATATATTATTAATATAAGAAAAAGCAATAAAAACAAATATTTTTTTGTTAATTAAATCTCGAAATTAAATTAAATAGAACTACAATACAAGATATTTTATTTAAGTAAAAATAAACTAATTGTATCGAATTAACTTATCGAGTTCAAATCAAATATTTAATTTGAATCTTAATAATTTGTAATGTTAGCGATTAATAATCTAATAAATATATTAGTGTTAAGCTCTTGTAGTAGCGACTTGACGTTGTGCAAAATTTTCTTTTTAAGAATTTTCTTCTAAAATTCTCACAAATTAATGTCTCTCTAAATTATAATTTTATATATTATGTAATTTTGTTTTGTGTGCGTTAATGTAACAACGTCTTGTTACACGTTTGTACACAATCTTATAATATTAATTTGTTTTAATTTATAAGAACAATTATTCGACAAAATAATTAATGCAACACGCAATACAAAACAAAATTTAAATAATAACAATGATGTTGCAACATTTTAGCAATCAAAAAACAAAAACAATGCGAAAATCTAACTTGCGTCAATTACGAATTTCGAAATTATATTACAAGAAAAATCTTCGCAAAACGATAACATTATATTATTGTTATCGTTCGATAAAAATATTAATTATAAAAAGTTATTTGTTAAGAAACAAGCAAAGAGACATAAACTTCAAACAAAACGAAATTTCTGTATTGCTTAAATAAAAAATAAATATCTTAAAAAGTCTTTTTGTTAAAACGAAGTTAAAACGTCTAGTTCGCATTGCTTTTGCAAAAATAATTTTAATAACAAAAATAACAAATTGATGCTTAAGAAGCAACACTTTGCATAATTTATAAAATTGATTAATTTAAATTTATATTATAAAAAGAATTTTAAAAAATTAAAAAATTAAATTCGAAGTACTAGAAACTTTTTCGAAATTAATAAGTAATGATTTCTTAAAAAAAGTTATAAAGATTTGTTAAACTTAATATTTTCTTCGCAATACGTTTGCGTCGCGATAAAAAAATTACAAGAACAAAAATAAAAACAAGATCAAAAAATAAAATTAAAAGCAATTTACTAAATATTTGATCAATCTTATTAAGAATTTAAAGAATTGTTATTTTATTTTCTTTCGAAAATATAAGAACGTTAAACAACAATTGTCACAAAGCGTTAACAACTTTGTAATATATTTTGAAATATTCGAAGCAAATCTCGACAAATATATTAAATGTTAACAACGTAATTATTTCTTACATAAATTAAAAAAAAAAATTCGAAAAAAAATCAATAATATAACTTAAATTTTCGAAATAAAAAATACGCTTATTGCGCTAACGCAACGCATAAAGAGTATAATATTTTTAAAATTCAAAATACTAAATAAAATCTTTAAAAGAAAATTATTCTTCGAATTTCGCAATTTTAAAAAAAATTCTTATAATCGAAGATAAGAAAAGATTGTGTTAACAAATAAAATTTGCGACGTCTTTACAACAATAAATTGTTAAAAAAGCACAAACAAGCTTCTTTTTTATAATTTAAAAAAAAGTTAACGATATTACGCAAGATAAGCGCATTTGTTATAATTGCGAAAAGGAAAAACATATTGTAAAAAATTGTTTTAAATCTTTTAAAAAAACGCAAATAAATATAATAAAGAACTTTTAATTAAATTTTGCGACAAATGCTTAAAATGCGCTCTTGTTACAATTTATTATTAAGAAAATCTTTAATAAGTTAAGAAATTAAATAAGTTTGCAACAATTGTAATTACAATTGCGAATTAAAAGTATAAAACAAAAATACTCTTCGCAAAGTTATTAATATTTGTTAATATAAAGTAACATAAACAAAGAGATTTGCATAATAAAGACGTTTACATTAGTTGTATTAATAAACAACTAATAAACTTGTAACATCTTAAAGAAATTTAGTGGTTTGTTATTGAAGCGAAAGTATTTACAATTTAGAAAATTTAATTTGCAAAATTTTATATTATAGAAATCAAAATTTGCAATAATAATAAATATATATACGTTTCGAAGCAAATTTTTTACGTCTTTGACGACGTTGTACACGATATTATTATCGATCTTTCTTAAATAATTAACAAATTTATATCTCGATTAATATACGCTAATTTAACGCTATCAAATTATTAAGAAAATAATTGTGTTAAAATTTTTAAAAGATTTTTTGAAATTCGAGAAATTCGTTTTTGTGTTTACTTTTATTTGTTATAACTTTAATGCAAACAAGAAGTTTTAATTGCGCAATATTCTTAATAAGATGCGAAACATTAAGAATTATAATAACGTTTTTAATTCAAAGAACGCATTTATTCTTCTTAATTATAAAAAAAAGAATTATAATATTAATTTATTATTAAGTAAAAAGTCTTTTTACAAATTATTATACTTTTTTTTCGAAAAAAAATTAAATATTTTATAAGAGTATCTTTTGAAAAATTTGACGCTAAGCAAAATTTGTTAATATATCAATGTTGTTCGTATTAAAAAACAATAATAGCTTAAGATTATATATCGATTATTATAATTTTAATATTATAATTATTAAGAACAAATGTTCTTTATTTTTAATCGAAAAAACGTTAAATTATTTAATTAATGTTGCTTACTTTACAAAGCTAAATCTTAAAAACGCTTATTATCGAATTTACATTTGTTAAGACAATAAATAAAAAATCGCTTTTTAAATACAATACAATTATTTCGAATACGCGATAATATTATTTGAATTAACGAATATATCATTTATTTTTTAATCTTAAATCAATAAAATATTGCGAAAATTAATTAATTATATTTGTGTAATATATCTTAACAATATCTTAATTTATTTAAAGATACGAAAGAGATATTAAGATTGCATTTGTTAGATTTTTGAACGCTTACAATTATATAAGTTTTATATTAAGTTGTCGAAATGCTTTTTTATAACAATTTTGATTAAAGATTTGAAATATATTATAAGCAATTACAATATATTAATAAATTCGCGTTATATAAACTTTATTACAACGTAATTTAAATTAATTACTCTTTGTAAATTTTAAGTATTTCTAAAGTTTGCAAACTTTTATAAATAATCTATTTAATATTATGCAAAAATTATTCGAACATTAATAGAGTTGCTAAAAGATAATAAGCAAAAGAAACAAAATAAGTCTTTTATATTTAACAAGAACGCTATAATAGTATTTAAGAAACTTGTTTTTGTCTTTACGCGAATATTTATATTAGTATATTTTAATTTCAAGAATTACATTTGTATTAAGACAAACGTCTTAAAATTTATTATTGTTTTTTTTTAACTAATATATCTTGTAAGCGAAGTTGAAGAAACGACGTAACATTTAATTGCATTCTACTTAAGAAAAATAATTCTCGCAAAAACATAATACGAAATTTATAATCAAGAGTTGCTCGCAATTGTTACAAAATTTAAACAATAAAAATACTATTTTAAAGAGAGTTATTATTTAATTATTGTACTAACAAATTATAACAATTTGCGTTACTTTATAAAGATAACAACTTTAAATTGTCGTTAAACGCGATAAATTTTTTTTTTAGCAAAATATAATCTCGAAATTAAATATTGCATAGAAAAATTCAATTTCGCAAATAAATTGTTTTGACAATCTAATTATAAAAGAGATGCGAATAACAAGATTTGCTTACTTATTTTTTAAAATAAGCTAAAAAATATTACAATTGCAATTATTAAAATAGTTTTAATGCTAATTCGAAACGTTGTTAAAGCGCAATTTTCGCACTCTTAGAGCAAAGTTAAGACTTTCGTAATTAAGAAGCTTAATAATAAATTATTTAAAAAATTCTTTTATAATATATTTACAAATAAGAAAATTACAAACACTAAAATAACAAAAATAGAAATTGTAAAAATTGCTTAAAGCGCTATAATACAATAGTTGCGTTAATTTAACATTCGCTTAATATATAAAAAGAAAAATTACTTAAAAAATTTCTTCTTTTTATTGCTAATCAAAATTAAGAAGTTTTAAAATAAGAACTTAACAACTTTTAAAATTAGAAAACAATTAATGTTAAACAATACGCGTAATGTTTGCGCTAAACAAAAGTAATTAATTTACAAAAAAGTATTATTCTTTTTTTACGCAATTTTTATTTCGAATAAAGTATTTTTTAAAGAAGAATTTCTTAAATTACATTATAATAACTTGTTAACAAAATACTTTAAAATCAAGAAAACGAGAACTTTAATAAGTAGAAAATTCTACTAATTCAAAATAACGTCGAATATTGACGTATATACTAAAAAATGCAATATATATTAACGTAACAAAATATCGCATTATTGTTTATACAATAAGTTGACGTCGCTATTAATTTTAGCTCAATTTTGAACAAAAATCTTTATAAATTTTATTATTAAATTGTTTTTCAAATTGTTGCGACAACAATATTTACAATGCTATCTTAATAATTGTTAATTAATATTCAAAGATATCGTTATATATATTCGCAAAGTGTATATAAATTGCGAAAGATTTAGCAAATATATTGTTTAAAAAGATGCTACTTGTATATTTCGAAATTCGAAAAATTGTTTTTAATTAAGAATTGCTCTTTATTAATAATTATTAATTCGCGATATATTATTGCATTCGCATTAAATAAAAGTTAAGCACAATTTTTTATTCTTAAATTAATAATTAAATTAAACAACAAAATTAAATATTAAAATATTATTTGCGATGTTATTGCAATTATAAACAAGATAATTAAAATTTGCTTCTAGCTTTAATTTAGTATATATACAATAGCGTTTCGCATATGTTTATCGAATTTTTGTTTTTTAAAATAACATTTAATGTTATCGCAAATTTTAGATTTAACTAAAATAACAAAGATTGTTTTAACGTTTTAATTATTTAAGAACAAATTTAATTTTTGTAAAACAAACAAAATTAATTTGTAAATTGTTTTTAGTTCGCACAATAAACGCAAATTCGCATTTATAATAAATAAAATTATTTCAAGAAAGTATTAAGTAAGCGATAAGATTATACTCTTAACAAAAAATCTTTCGAACGCTTATTTAAAAAAAAATTTGTTTTATAAATTTATAAAATTGTTCGAAATTAAAGATATTATCGAAAAATAAATATATTGTTTTTGTTTTTTTTAAAAAGTAACAAATTAATTTTGTTTTTTATATTTTATTGTTAAAATTATATTATTAAAATGCGAACACAATTGCATTAAAAAACATAATATTTGTTAACAAAAATTAAAAGTAAAAAGTCAAAAATATTTTCAATAATAAACAAAAATATTATAAATTATAATATTTTGTTTAATAAAAAGAATTTTTATTATATTAAAACAATTGAGTTTCGAAAAGTTACTTAATATATACGTAACAAAACCTCAAAAAATACAAAACAAAAAAATCTTTTAATAAAAAAATATTAAAGATAAAAAAGTTAAAGTTTCGCGTTTGCAAGAGATGCTTTAACGAAAATAAATAACGTTGATAAATAGTATAGAATCGCGCAATTAAAGCAAAAGAGTAACGCAAATAACGTGTAAATTAGATCGATGCTCTCTTAATAAATCTATTAAAATATTAGAAAGCTATAAGAAAGTTGCATAAAATGTGCTTAAATTTAATTATTTCTCTTATCTTTATTTGATTGCTTTTCTTACTTTACTTTATTAACAAAGATCTTCGCATACATGCTATACAATGCGAATAAATTACATTAATTAATTGTCTCGCTTCGTTTCGATAATTTATTACTTTTATTTTTACTTTTATTTGTTATTATTTATAAAAAATGCGAAAATGCAACGTTAATAAAGCGCATAATTAAATCGATATTTGTTGTTTAAAAAACTTGTTAAATCGACTTAATAGATTGAAGAAGCAATATATTTTGAAGTTTTTAAAGCAATTAAATAGTTTAACAAAGATTTAAGTGTTAATAATACGACAAGAGCTTAACATAATAAGACTTGCAATGTAATAAACTTATTAAACTTTTTACAAATTAGCAATTGTATTTCTTATTTCAAAAACAACTTATTTTAATTGTTAATTTTATTAATATGCAATTTATATTGTATAAAAGTTCAAGTTATATAAGCTATAAAAATAGCTTATAATATACGAGAGAAATCTTGTCTAGATATTTATGTCGCTTTTTTTTATAAAAATTCGATTCGAAAATTAAAAACAAAACAAATAATGTTATTATTAGTAAATTCTTCGAATTACGCAAAATTTACGATGTTTTTATATTAAAAGTAGCGTTATCTTTCGCAACAATTAAGTTAAACTTAAACTCTTTGTTTTTATTTAATTTTTTTAAAAAAAAAGTATTAAAATTGACGCAATAACGTATTACACTTTTGGATTTTTTGTTAATCTTTACAAAGATATTGCAAATTCGCATCGATACAAATTAGCAAATTCTTTTAATTTAAATGCAAAGTTAAATTGTTTTGTTTAGTTTATGCGTATATAAATTATAAATAGCATCGAACTTACAAAGCAAATTCGAATTAATTAATTTCGATATTCTTGTTATCAAGAACATGCACGCAAAAAATTAGTAAAATGTTAAATTGTTTAACAAATTGTTAAGAAATTGCAATATATTAAATCGTAAACTAAGTATGCAATCAAAAAATAAAACATACAATTTTGCGCTTTTTAGCGCAATAATTGCAACAACAATTCTTTGTCTTACAATATTAAAAATGTAAGCAATTATAGAAAATTAAGAGCAAATATTTACTATATAATTAAACTTCTTTTTAAAATAAAAGAGACAACAAAGACAAAAAGAACAAAAGAGCTTATAGAAAGTAACGAAGACACAAATAAAAAAATTTGACAAAAATATATTTGTAATAAAATGCTATATCGTTAGTTTTATATATAGCGAAGTCGAAGTATTTGCATGCAATAGTATTTACATTAATTAAGTCGCAATTTACAAAGCGTTAAATATAATAATATTATTTTAGGTTATTAACGAATGCAAAGAAAAGTTTAAAGATACTTACTTAAATCTATTTTATTGCGCGCATTATTATTGTTAATAATATGAACAACAAAAGAAGTATTTGCAATTATTTATTGCTTTGTTATAGAAATTAATATGCGAAAAATAAAAAGTCAAAATTATAAATAAATATTATTAACGCATTAACAACGTTAATCGAATTAAATAAAATAAAAAAATTTCGATTAATTTATTAAAATAATAAACAATACTAAAAAAAAAAAATTAAATTAATAGCGTCAAATATTGTTACGTTGTCGTAACATTAAAATAGCGATATAATAATAAAAATAAAGTTAAATATTTTTGCTAAGAACTTAAATATCTTTTTGCTTGTTAATATATAATTAATTTACAATAAAATTCTATCAAAGAAAACAAAACGTCTTATAATAGTATACGAGAAAAGATAAGATTATTGTTTAATCTTTTTTGCATAAAATGTTAAACAAAGATAAAGAAAAAAAATACAAGAAGTTTTTTTATAAATACGATTAGACAATTAAGATAAATGCGCAAATTCGACGTAACAAACAACATTTATTAAGAAAATAAAAAAAGTCTATAAAAAGATTTTTTCAACAATTTAAATTCTCTTTTTCTTTTATATAACAATAAATTGAAGCAAATTATTGTTGCATGTTTTGCGAAAATATGCGTTTACAAAAAGTAAAAAAGCAAAGCATTATTATTGTAACGTTTAAAGAGTTATTAATATTATAAAGAAAGCAAAATCGCAATGCAATTGCGACGTCAAATATATATTTTAAAAATCAAAATTTTAAAAAGAAGAGCAATTGTAATGTTAGCAATTAATAATTTAATAAACACGTTAATATTAAGCTCTTATAATAGCGACTTAACATTGTTTAAAGTTTTCCTTTTGAGAAATTTTTTCTAAAATTTTCACGAATTAATGTCTTTTTGAATTATAGTTTTACATGTTATATAGTTTTGTCTTGTGTGCGTTGATGTAGCGACATCTTGTTACATGTCTATACATAGTTTTACATAATTTGTATTAATTTGATTCGAAAGTCTTGATAATTCGATTTCTAAAATTAGAATTGATAATTCGAATCAATTTTTATACTTAAAATTAGTGTAATTATTAAATCGAATCGAATATTTTTTTTAACTTAATTTATTCTCTTAAATCTTGTAGAATTAAATTAAGATTAAGACGCGAACTTAATCTTAAAATTAAGTTTCGTCGAATTAATATCAAGAATTTAAGCTAACTTTGTCGCGTTAGTATTTGCTTATCTTATTTTATCTTATTTACGCGCTAATTCGATTAAATTAGCGCAAGATTTTACGTTAACTATATGCAATTAACGTAAACTTTGCGCTAGCTTAATCGAATTAATGCGTTACGTAACGTTACGTAATCGAATAAATTAAATTGAGCGTTCGACGCGTTCTATGCGTTCGATCTACTTGATTAAGTTAGAACTTTTGTTCGATTTTAGAATTAAAGTTAAGCGAATCAATTTGTTCGAATTGAAACTTAACTCGTCAATTACGCTACTTAAAATCGAAACTTAACTCGAAAAATTAATTCGAATTGCTAAGACTACTAGTTTTAATAAATTTTATTATTTTTAATAATAATTAATTAATAATTTAATAGAAATAGTTAATTTATTTAAATTAATTAGTAAGTATATTAGACTATTTTTATATTATATGTTACTAATATATATTATCTAGAAAACAATTAAAAAAATCTAAATTTAAACTAAATTTATACTATTTTTAGTATTTTTAATATTCTTGATAGTTCGATTCAATTTCTAATATTAAAATTGAAAATTAACTTAAATCGAATCGAATTAATTATAAAATAATAGAAATTAAATCAAATTTCGAATTAATTTCTAATATTAAAATTGACAAATTAAATTAATTTCTAAAGTTAAAATCTAAATTTAAACTAAATTTATACTATTTTTAGTATTTTTAATATTCTTGATAGTTCGATTCAATTTCTAATATTAAAATTGAAAATTAACTTAAATCGAATCGAATTAATTATAAAATAATAGAAATTAAATCAAATTTCGAATTAATTTCTAATATTAAAATTGACAAATTAAATTAATTTCTAAAGTTAAAATCAAAATTAGATCCAACAATTAATCTAAGTAAAAATATTAATTGTTAGAGCAAATATGCAAATAATTAATAACAATAAGTATAAAAATGCTATTTACAAAATTTCTTTTTATAATTTTTTTAGATCTCTATAAATACTAAATATTAAATACTAATAATATTGTAGAATATATAAAATTATACACAAAGTTCTATTTATATATTTGCGTTTATTATAAGTTAAAATATTAATAACTTTTTAAGCAAAAGTAATAGCGTACAAACTTCTAAGATACTTTTATTCGACAAAATATACTTCTTTAGCTTTGCAAATATATTAATAGAAATTTTTGCAAAAAATTTACAAAACAAATAACAATATAGAATAATATAAATAATATCTTTGCTTTTAAAGTTGTGATAAAATTGTACAAATATAATATAATAAATTTTGTAATTTTTTTTTCAAAGAAGTAACAACTATTGTAATTACAAAAAAGATATATATTATAAAGTTACTTGTTACAACTAATTAAAATATTAATAAACTATTCTCTAATTTGTAAGAATTTTTTTTAATAACAATAATTGTTTTGTATAAATATCGCAATATTGTAAAGCTTTTTGTAAAAAAATATAATACTAATACAAATAACATAAAATCTTATCTTCTTTATATTATTTTACAAGAATAGCAATTGTAACAATATTTATTAAACTTAAGAACTAATATAAATTATAAAAGAGAGAACAAAATATATTTAATAAATATTATTTAATTTGTGTTTAATCGAATATCTAAAATCGATAAGTTAACAAATATAACAAATATTAATATTAATAAGAAAGATAATATATATAAGAGTTTACTTAATGTTGCAATAGAAACTAGATACAACAATATTATTACAATATTATTAAATTATAAAATTAATATTTATAAGAGTTTTTCTTTATTAAATGCAATATAGATCGATTTATAAAAACTTATCAAATTTCTTCTAAATTAAGAATTTAATATCTATAAAATACTTTATAAACTTTTTAATACAAATAATTTAAACTATGTTAAGAAGATACTATTAAGACTCTTAATTGCTAAAAACAATATTAATTAAATAATATTAAAAAGCTTTTTAATATATTAACAAAGCAAAAAAGCAAAAACATATAAGGGTAAAAACAATTATTACTCGAAGTTCTAATATAGAAATCTTAATAACTTATTACAAAATAAAGTTAATATTAACAATAATTTTAACAAAATTTTTGCGTTAAGACTTGTTTGCAAACTTGACAATAATTATAGATCGATCTTAATAAAAGTATTGTTATGTAAGTATGTTAATATAAATATTTTCAATAAGTAAGAGAAAACAATACTAATATCTAGATATCTTACTAATATTAATATAAAAGAACTAATTATTTACAATATTACAATTAATATTGTTAATTTTAATACAAAGAGTACTTTGTATTTAACTTTTAAGTAATAAGTTAATTCTACAATAATAAAAACGCTTCTTCGAAATAATTTTAATTTTATTATTCGAGATCGACAAAAATATATTGCACAATATTATATAAAATTTGTTAATAAAATATTACTAGAAAAATCTTTAATTCTAGATTTAAAATTCTTATATTGTTTAAAAGATAAAAAATAGAGCACAATTTAATTTAAGATAGAAATTGTAATATCTCTATAAAGTATACTCAATTTACAAACTATTTAAATAATCTATATTAATAAATATTTCTTAATCGAGAAAATAAAATCTATTATTAAAAACTTTTAAATTTTTAATTTGTACAAATTTACAGTTTCTATAATTTATTTTTTATATAAAATATAACAGTTTGTATCTATTAATATAATAGCAAATATAATTTTGTTCTAAATGTTGTTTTAATTTTGCTATAATTTATTAATATATTTATATAAGTCTTTCTAGAGTAAAGTTAAATTAAACTTTTGCTTCGCTTATTTTAATAAAGCAATTATATTATTGCAATTACTTAATAAAGTAATATTAAATACTTGCTTTAAATTTAAATAATTGTATTTGTTACTTATACTTTAACAATATAAGAAAATTCGATTATTAAATATTTTATATTAGAAACTTTTATAATTGTTCTAATTATTAGAATTGTATTAATTAAATTTTGCAAATCTTTTTTAATTGTTTCTTTAATAAAAATTTTGTTCGAATTAACTATTCTATATAGTACAATTTAAAATTTAAGTTTTTTAATATTTTGTAATCTTTTATTTTTAGTAATTTTTCTTGTTGTAATTTTATTGTAATGCAAAAAGATTAAAATGCTTATTTTATAAAACAACTCTAATATAAAGAAGTTCTTTAAACAATATTTTTAATACATTATTGTTCGAAAATATCTATATAGTTAATTGTTTTAAATTTTTATTTCTTCGAGAATATTAAAGTATTATTAAACTTTAAGTACAATAAATTATTTCTAATATAATTAATATTTTATATATAATATTGTACAAATTAATTAAAAACATCAGTTCTCTTTACAAATATAAAAAAATATAAAAAAATTATACAACAATTTGTTGTACAATTCTTCGATTATATAATAAAAGTTACAAGTATTTTTGTTATTATTATATATAGAGATGTCGAATAATCTTTTTTGCAATTAATACAAATTAATTTTGAAACAAAAGTCAAGAACTAAAAGAAAGATTGTTAGTTAATATAATTTATAAGAAGCTAAAAATCGCTTATATTTTGCGTTAACTAATATATTAATATTGCTAAATACTACAATTTACAATTTAATATATAGTAGTTCTTAAATAATATTGCTTGCAATTTTTGAGAAAGTATTAAAAAGTTAATTTAGATTAGATTTATTACAAGTATATAATCTAAATATATTTAGATTTTGTAATTTACAAGACGCAATTATACTTTGCTATTCTATTATAATCAAACAAAAAGAAAAAATAATATATAGATAAAGAAATAGAGATAAAGTTAAAAAAACAAGATAATTACTTTTAAGAAATTCTATTGTTCTAGATTTTTTAAGTTGTTGCTAAGTTAATAGAGAAGTCTAAAATCTTAATAATTAAAAGAGCAATAAAATAAAAAAAAATAAAAAAAAATAAAAAAAAAACAAGAAAAAGTTGCTTGTTGTTACAAGATTTGTATCTAATATTCTTGCTAAATAACAAGAGGGCGTTTAATATCTATCGATAGCGTCTACTTTTAAATAATTTAGTATAACTTAATTATTAATTTAGTTTTTAGAGAATTATCTTTACAATTATTATAGATATTTGTCTTGTTTATTTGCGTGTCTTTTTATTTTGTTTAGTTGTTTTATCTATCTAACTATTATTCTTCGTCTAGTAAATAATAGCTTTAATTAACAATTTAAGTTAATTGTTTGTCTAATTTAGACAAACAATACTAATTGTCGATTTTCTTATTTAGTCTTGTATTTATTACTAGATACTAAATTATTATATTAGAGTTAATATTTGTTTGCGTTTTGCAATTATTAAATACTAAGTTATTGTATTTTTTTTAATTTGTATTTGATTTAACACTTCTAAGAATTTATGCGAGTTCTATATATTTTTTGTTATCTATCTTAATAATGTTTTAAATCTAGAATCTTTTAGTTCCACTATTGTTTTAAAATATCTTAACAAAGTTCTTGTTATTTAACAAAATAAATTTGCGTCTTTAAGTATTTTAAATCTTGTTTTTTCATTTGTATTTTCTATCTTATTTGCGTTTTTAACTAAACAATAAACAGCTAATTCTTTTAACAAACTAAGAAACGACAAAATTAACAAATTAAACAATAGTAAATTGCGCAAAAAATATATTAGCAAATATTAACAATCTATATTGTTAAGAGCAAGTTTTCTTTCTTAAGAAAGATATCATAAATTGTTGTTGTTAATCTAAAATTAATTAGACAAATTTCGAAATAAACAATAAATTCAAAATAATAGATTTATGCTTTAATAATTTTTTGCAAAGTAATTAATAATAGTTTAATTAATTTGAGTTTGTTGCGCAGTTGTATAATTTATAGCTATCTAACTTATTTAACGCTAAATAATATACTTAGTACAATTAGTAACAAAATATTAAATTTAATACTTTATAGTCGAATATTTAGTCTATTTATTTTTTGCTAACTTAATCGAGTATAACTATATTTAATAATATAGATTTGTAACAATAGTAAAAATTTGTTTAATAATCTTTTAACATTTAAGTTAATTTAGTAATTTTTAAATAGATTTTGTCTTTGCAATTTAATTCTACAATCTTTAAGTAAACTTTAATTTTGCAATTTAATTTTTCAACTTTTAAACAAACTTTATTTTTTGCAATCTTCGATCTAGATTAGTTGCAAACTATATTGTATAAAAAAGATTAATATTTTTTATAAAGCAAATATAGTATTTGTCTCGAAATAAATCGACTAATTTTTATTGTATTTCTAGATACTTTAATAAGTTTTTATAGAAAAACATAGATATATTTTCTAGTTGATTTAAAATATTTGATTTAAACTTTTTTTATTTAGATACTTTAGACAACTATAGATTAGACAATATTATTTTTGCTTATAAAAAAACAATATATAGAGAAGTCTTTATCTTTGTTAAGCGTATAAATAATTATATATATATTGTTAACAAAGTTATTATTCGAGACAATCTCTCTTTTTATTTTTATAAATTTGTTATAATATAATATTTTAAAAAAATAAACAACTTTAAATATCAAATATTTTAAAGTCTATTTCTTTTAAATTTAATTAATAAATTATAATATTGCTTTAATATAAGAATTAGCAAGATACTTAATAAATTAATATTAAAGATCTTTATTATTAAAAATGCTAAAAACAAACAAAAGATTATAGAATATTTGCAAAAGATTATTTTATATATATAATTGACAAGTATCGAAGAAATTTATAGATAATTAATCTAAATATAAAGTTAATTCAAGATAGAACTATATTCTATTGTTAATATATTTATTGCTTATATATGATTTTAGAAATTTATTAAAAAACTTAACGCAAAGTACAAGATATAGAAAACAATATTTACTTATTATTCTAATTAGCAAGATTCAAATTAATTGAATAAATAATTAGAAAAACAAACTATTTGTTAGTCTATATTATATGTATTTTGTTTAATCTATTTTTTTTGTATATTTTTTTATTAGCAATTCGACTATATATATTTCTTTTAATAACAATTTGTAGATTATAAATACTTTAGACAATTTATATAGAATTTGCAAGATTTTAAAAAACAATTTTGTTAATTAATATAATAGATATTAATATTGTTTTAAATATTAAATTTTTTTGCAAAACTTACAATTACAATAACAATAGATTTTTTTGCAAATAATTAGAGCAAAAACTTTTATTATTAAAATTAAAAAACAAAAGATAAATAAAATAATATATAGCAAAATTGAGACAATTATTAAAATAAATATTGCAAAAATTATTGTAATAGTTATTAGAACAATTACAAGCAAATAGCAATCTATTAAGTTTTTGTTGTAACAATATACTTCGCAAATTTTGCAAAATATATAGAATTTATTTATTATTTTATATTCTGTAAAGATCTTATAAATTGCTATAGCAATTCTTGTGCAAATATAGTAATATATTATGTTGTTAACAATTAATCGAAAAAGATATCTTATATCAAGAAAAAAGTATTTACAATTATTTATATAGTTGACTTGTTATAGAAAACAACTTATTAGACAAATACAATATATATTAAGTTAATATTAATATCTTTTTCTTAATTCTTTAAGTATAAAAGTTGTGTTTTAATTTTTTTATTAGAAGACAAGCTTTTTCAATATATTAAGGACAAACATAACAAAATATATTGTCGAAAATCTACTAAAATATTTTATATTAATTTTGTCTTTGTTAAAACAAATCTTATAGACTTAGAGCTAATTAAGTTAGATACTCTATTATTGTATTAAAATAAATTGATTTTTAAATATTAGTATTATACAATATATTAAATAATATTTTTATAAAAAGATATCTTGTATATTGTTTGTATTAATAGCAAATATACTATATTATTAATTAACAATAACTTTTTTAGTAACTTAAGACTAAAATATCTTATAAAATAGTCTAATATTATTGTATTTGTACGCAATATTAAAAATAACAATTATTTAATTAACAATTATTTAATTAACAATTATTTAATTAACAATTATTTAATTAACAATTATTTAATTAACAATTATTTAATTAACAATTATTTAATTAACAATTATTTAATTAACAATTATTTAATTAACAAT
>JAABUZ0100003973.1_pt1 | contig 21009 bp, 24 predicted proteins | sample 5562091 | NCBI WGS metagenome assembly JAABUZ01 (sample SAMN12813069, study PRJNA571459) | rock metagenome | isolation source: Antarctica rocks | place: Antarctica: Victoria Land, Linnaeus Terrace sud | collected 2015-12-21
GTCGACCCTGGGCGCCAGGTGTCCCGTAAGACCAGTTCGGTGAATGGTTCCGGTGAAGGGCGACAACCGGCACACCGCGGAGCCGGGCCCGAGCCCCCGTCCGGTCGCCAAGCTCGCCCAACGAGCTAAGCAGGACACCAACGTTGGGCGGCCGCTGCCCTCCTCCTCGCCAGAAGCACGACTGCCCTCCCCCTCGGCCCCGGAGGTCAAGGCAGCGACGCTCTGCCCTGTCCTTGGCGCAGACGGGCGGGAGACCCGCCGCGCGGGGTTGCTCCGGAACCCCCGGAGCGGCCCGGCTGGGTCAGTGTGCGGCTGGAGGTCTCTCACGAGCCATCGGCGGTGCTGCTCGGTGATATCGAGCAGCAGCTCGTAGATGTTCGGACAGCCTGACGGCGACCCTCCGCTGCGTTCCTATAGGTTGCCGGCGGCCATCTTGCGCAGGTCCATCGCCTCGTTGTAGGTGTCCTCGTCGACGCCCATCTCGTAGGCCACCTCGCGCAGCATCCGGCCCGAGCTGGCCGCCTCCTTGACGATCTCGGCGGCCTTGTCGTAGCCGATGTAGGGGTTCAGCGCCGTGGCGGCCGCCAGCGTGGCCTCGGCCGAGTGGAGGCAGCCCTCCTGGTTGGCCCTGATCCCATCGACGCACTTCTCCATCAGCGCGCGGGCGGTCGTGCTCAGCAGGCGAATCGACTCCAGCAGGTTGCGAGCGATCAGCGGCACCCGCACGTTGAGCTCAAAGTTCCCCTGGGTGCCCGCGATCGTGATCGCGGTGTCGTTGCCGATCACCTGAGCCCCGACCTGGAGCACCACCTCCGGGATCACCGGGTTGACCTTGCCCGGCATGATCGAAGAGCCCTTCTGCAGCTCCGGTAGCAGCAGCTCGCCGATCCCGGCTCGGGGCCCGGATCCCATCAGCGCCAGGTCGCCGGCGATCTTGGTCAGCGACACCGCGATGACCTTGAGCGCTCCTGATAGCTCCACCAGCGCATCGCGGTTGCCCTGGGCTTCGAACGGGTCCTCAGGCGGTCGGATCTCCAGATGGGTGGAGCTCGTCAGCAGCCTTCGGACCCGGTCGGCGAACTCGTGGTGGGTGTTCAGGCCCGTGCCGGTGGCGGTACCGCCGAGCGGTATCTGCGCCACCTGGGGCAGCGCGTCCCGAACCCGGCGGGCGCCCAGTCGCATCTGCGCCGCGTACCCGGCGAACTCCTGCCCCAGGGTCACGGGAACGGCGTCCATCAGGTGGGTGCGTCCCGCCTTGACGATGTCCCTGAACTCGTCCGCCTTGGTGGCAAAGGCACGCTCGAGCAGCTCCAGCGCCGGCACCAGGTCGTTGCTGGCGGTGTCCAGTGCGGCCAGGTGGACCGCCGAGGGGAAGACGTCGTTGGAGGACTGGCCCATGTTGACGTGGTCGTTGGGGTGCACCCCCTCACCGGCCAGCGTCGCGATCACCTCGTTGGCGTTCATGTTGGTGGAGGTCCCCGAGCCGGTCTGGAAGACGTCGATCGGGAACTGCTCGTCGAACTCCCCCGCTGCGACGCGGTCGGCGGCCGCGGCGATCCGCTCGGCCAGGTCGGAGTCCAGCAGCTCCAGCTCCGCATTGACCCGGGCGGCGGCGGCCTTGATCCGAGCGAGCCAGTGGATCACCGGCACCGGCACCGGCTCGCCGGAGATCGGGAAGTTCGACATCGCCTTGATGGTCTCCCCGCCCCAGAGCTGCTCGTGCTCCTCCACGCTCATGCCGTTCCTTTCGCCGTCGTTTCCGATTCACGGCGACACGCTACAACGCGCTTCCGGGAAGGCCTCTCGCGACCCGACCGGCGCCCAGCCCCCAGGGAGGAGCCAGTGGCCGGGCTACCGACGCGGCTGGGCGGCGCGGGGAGCTCGCAGGGTGCGGTTCACGTGCTCCGAGTGCCGGTTCTCCAGGCGCCGTGCGAGTAGCCTGGCGGTGCCGAGGGCGAGGAGCGCCAGCAGGCCGAGCGTCAGCAGTGCCGCCACGATCCAGGCTCCGAGGGTGGCGCTGCCCAGCAGCGGCAACACCGCCAGGAAGCCGACGCCCGCCCATGACGGCGATCAGAACGCCGAGGAGGAGGCGTGAGCACGCGCGGGAGCTGCGGCGCTGGGATCGGCGAACACGCAGGACCAGGCGCCGGCGGAGGGGGTGGCGGCTGCGTAAGCGGGGCAGGTGGTGGAAAGGCTGGCGCTCTGCCCGGCTTTCAGTCTGTGACCGGATCTCCGTTTTCTCGTACGCGAAATCGTAGTGATGCCGACGCGCTCCAGGCGCGGCGCAGATCTCCAGTAACCGGTTCGCTCATCCGCAGAAGGAGATCAGCTCCCGCGCCACCCCCACCGGATCGTCGTAGGCCATCAGGAAGCCGGTCCCCGGCAGGGTGCGGAGCTGGCCGTCGGGGAGCAGGTCCAACGCCTCCTGGGCCACCGCCAGACGGTAGTCGGGATCGTCCTGCGCCCACAGCAGCAGCACCGGCACCGTGATGCGGGAGTAGGCGTCCAGCAGGTGGTGCTGGGGGGCCACCGGCCAGCGGCGGGCAAACCGGGCCCAGGAGCGGGCTCGATTGCCATTGCCTCCGACGTCGGCGAAGGCGTGGCGTACGAGATCACGAGCGGCAGGGTTGCGCTGCGCGGACAGGCGCTCTCCCGTGGCGGGCCGGAACACGAGCTTGGCGCCGTGGGCGAGCATCCGGTCCAGTCCCGGAAGGGTGCCCAGGCTGCAGGCCGCCCGCCACGCCACCCGATTGCCGCCCGGCTGCTCACGCCGGTGCATGCGGTTGGACATCAGCACCAACCGGACCGGCTCCAGCCGGCCGCTGGTGACGGCCCGCAGGGCCAGCTCCGCGCCCAGGTCGTGGCCGGCCAGCAGCGGACGGGGGCCCGCCACCTCACGGCAGAACCCGGCGATCACGTCGGCCAGCCAGTCAGGCGTGTACGGATGCCGCGGCCGATCCTCGGAGTCGCCGTGCAACGGCAGATCCGGGAGGATCACGCGGAAGCGCTCCGAGAGCGGCCCGGCCACCGGCTCCCACTCCCGGTGCGAGAGCCCCAGCGAGTGCAGCAGGACCAGCGGCGGCCCCGTGCCCGACTCCCGGTAGGCCACTCGTGCGCCGTCGGGATGGTGGTAGAGCCGCAGGCGCATCGGCATGCATCGTCTCATTCGTCGCCATCGCGCGGCCTCCGGGACGAAGACTTGTGCAAAGCCAGCTCAGCCCGGAGCAGATCCAGCGCTTCCTCCTCTCTCTGCAGAGCGATCACCGGCCGGTCGGAGATCGGTACGTCCGCTGATAGAAGCGACCGTCCAGGTTTCGGAGCGTTCTGCCGATACCCCCTCCGTGCGGGTTCTGAAGACCAGCGAGGCAGCCGCTCTGCTCAAACGTGAGCCCCAACACGCTGCGCGCTTGGGAGCGCCGCTTCGCCTTTCCCAAGCCCCAGCGCTCAGCGGGCCAGCACCGACCTTCACCTACGGCGAGGCGGCCGCGCTGCGCGATGCGCTGCACGAGGGACTCTCGATCTCCTCGGCCGTATCCCGCGCCCGGGAGGGCCTGTCCACCGACAGCCACTCCCTCGCCGGCGCGCTCGTGTCCTTCGAGCGCGACCGGGCGGACGTGGCGATCGAGGCCGCGCTCTCGCTGCGCTCGCTGGAGCGCTCGGTGATGGAGGTGCTGCTGCCCACGCTCGACGGGATCGCCGCTCGCCACGGAACCGAGTCGGCGGCTTGGGCGTTCGCCGCCGGCTGGGGCGGAGTGGCTGCAGCGGGCTCGGCGCCTGGCTCCGTCCCCGGTGCGCCCGGCTTCGATCGTGATTGGTGACGCCTCGCGGGACGCCCTGGACCCCGACGCTGCCCACATCCGTGCCCTGGAGCTCTTCTGCCTGCGGGCCGGGATAAAGGTGCTGAGCCTCTCCGCCCGTGCGTGGGCGAGGCCGCCAGCCTGCACCATCCGGATGTCATCGTGCTCGCCGGCAGCCACCTGGACGATGACGCCATCGCCCGCTGGGCGTATGGCGTCAGGCTGGCGGTGGGAGCGCTGCCACTGGCCGTCTATCGCCGCTCCCACCAGCGCGAGGCGATGCGCACCACCGGAAGCTACCGTATTGCCCGCCTGCGCCCACGCGGCCCAGTACCGCCTGCTGGAGCTGATCGACGCCCGCCACCTGGCCCACCCCGAGGCTCCACTCCGCCCCGCCCGGACGCTGCAGCCGGCGGGCCGGCACCTGAGGACCGCCACCGGCACCCTCGACGCCGGCTGAGCGTCGCGCTCGCGGCGCGCTCACCTGCGCCTGCAAGACACTGTCCCCGCTGCACGGCGACTTGCGGAGCTTGCCAAGCGGGCGCCGACAGACGATAAATCCGAGGATCGTGAGCGGCATACGAACCAACGCGGCCGCAACGATGCTGGGCGTCAGCCCCAACACGCTGCGCTCGTGGGAGCGTCGCTACGGCTTTCCCCAGCCGCTGCGCTCGCCCGGCGGCCACCGGCAGTACGCGTTGGCCGAGATCGAGTCGATGCGGCTGATCCTCGCCGAGACCCACAATGTCTCCTCGGCGATCTCCCTGGCCCGCGAGCGCGGCGACGGACCGCCATCGCCGGCCCGGCTCAGCAGCGCCTTCTGCGCCTTTGACGAGGGGGCGGCCAACGCCCTGCTGGAGGAGAGCCTGATGCTGCGCTCGCTGGAGCGCACCGTGCAGGAGATCCTGCTGGAGGCGGTGGGCAAGCTGCACGACGCCGAGCATCCAGGCCCCGAGTACGAGTTCGCCTGGCGCCACGCCACGGGCTGGATGTCGGCGATGAAGCGCCTCTGCGGACCCGCGAGCCACACCGAGGGCATCCTCGTGCTCGACGGATCGCTCACCTGCGACTTCGACGGTCTCCACGCTCAGGCACTGGAGCTGATGCTGCGCAGAGCGGGCCTGCGGACGCTGACCCTGAGTCCCGCGGTCGACGCCACGCGCCTGGTCTGCGCGCTCCGGGCCCTGACCCCCAAGGCGCTGGTGCTGACCGGGCGAGGGATGCCGCTGGACTGCATCGGCCGGCTCGTCTACTCCGTGCGCCGCTTCGACGGCGAGATCACGGTGTTCGACTATCGCGGCGCCGTCCCGGACACCGGCGCCAGCACCGTCTGCCGCCTCGGGCCCGCCCCCGCGGCGGCTCGCGACGAGCTGCGAGCGTGCCTGGAGGTACCGCGGATCGCCGCCCAGGCCCGCGCCCCCGAGACCCAGGCGCTCGCGGCCACCGACAGCGGCTGAAGCTCCGCGGGCCGGCCGGATCGGCCACCTACAATCCCGCGCCGATGTCCGCCCCCCACCGGCCCGTAGATCCGCGCGCGTCGTTCCCTGCACTGGAGGAGGCCGTGCTGGAGCGCTGGCGCGAGCGCGGGGTGTTCTCGCAGTCGCTAAAGCGCCGCCGGGACGCCCAGCGCTGGGTCTTCTACGAGGGCCCTCCCACCGCCAACGGGGCACCCGGCACCCACCACGTGCTGGCTCGCGTGTTCAAGGACATCTTCCCGCGCTACAAGACGATGTGCGGCTTCCTGGTGGAGCGCAAGGGCGGCTGGGACTGCCACGGCCTGCCGGTGGAGCTGGCGGTGGAGGCGGAGCTCGGGTTCACCTCCAAGGACGACATCGAGCGCTACGGGATCGCGGAGTTCAACGCCCGCTGCCGGCACAAGGTGCTCAGCCACGTGGAGGACTGGAACCGCCTGACCGAGCGGATCGGCTTCTGGATCGACCTGGACGACGCCTACAAGACACTCGACACGGGCTACGTGGAGTCGGTGTGGTGGGCGCTGAAGACGATACACGAGCGCGGCCTCCTCTACGAGCGGCTCAAGGTCGTCCCCTACTGCGCCCGCGACGGGACGACCCTGTCAAGTCACGAGCTGGGGCAACCCGGTGCCTACCGGGACGTGCACGATCCCTCGATCTTCGTTCGCCTGCCGGTACGCACCGGCAACGAGGTCGTAGAGCCCGGCGACAACCTGCTGATCTGGACCACGACGCCCTGGACGCTCGTCTCCAACGCCGCCGTGGCGGTGGCGCCCGAGCTCACCTACGTGCGCGCGCGCGGGGCGCAGGGCGACGTGGCGATCGTCGCGCAGGAGCTGCTGGAGCGGGTGCTCGGAAGCGAGGCGCAGACCCTCGGCACCTTCTCCGGCGAAGAGCTGCAGGGAGTGGCCTACGAACCGCCGTTTTCGTTCATCCCCGGCAGCGATTACGGCCCGCGAGCGCACACCGTCCTGGGTGCCGACTTCGTTACCGCCACCGACGGCACCGGCCTCGTCCACACCGCGATCGCCTTTGGCGAGGACGACTTCCGCTTCGGGCAGCAGTACGGCCTGGAGGCCGTCAATCCCGTTCGCCTCGACGGCACCTACGACGAGCGGATCGCTCCCTACGCCGGCCGCTGGGTCAAGGACGCCGACGCGGATCTGACCGAGGACCTCCGGCGGCGCGGGCGCCTGCTGCGCGCGGAGACCATCGAGCACTCCTATCCCCACTGCTGGCGCTGCGGAACGCCGCTGCTCTACTACGCCAAGCCCTCGTGGTACATCGCCACCAGCCAGGTCAAGGACCGGATGCTGGCCGCCAACGAATCGGTCACCTGGCACCCCGACCACGTCAAGCACGGCCGCTTCGGCAACTGGCTGGAGAACAACGTCGACTGGGCGCTCTCTCGCGAGCGCTACTGGGGCACGCCGCTGCCGGTGTGGCGATGCGCGCAGGGGCACGTCCACGTGGTCGGGTCCCTGGAGGAGCTCGCGGAGCTCTCGGGCACGCAGCTGAGCGACCCGCACCGCCCGTTCGTCGACGAGGTCGACTTCGCCTGCGCCCAATGCGGCGAGACGATGCAGCGCGTGCCGGAGGTGGTCGACGTGTGGTTTGACTCCGGCTCGATGCCGTTCGCGCAGTACCACGCGTCAAGCCGCGACGACGCGCGGTTCGCTGAGCGGTTTCCCGCCGACTTCATCTGCGAGGCGCTCGACCAGACGCGGGGCTGGTTCTACTCGCTGCTGGCCGTCTCGACGCTGCTCTTCGACCGCTCCTCCTACCGCAACGTCGTCTGCCTGGGTCTGATCCTCGACGAGGAGGGCCGCAAGATGTCGAAGTCCCTGGGCAACGTCGTCGCCCCCTGGGAGGTGATCGACCGCTATGGCGCCGACGCCCTGCGCTGGTACTTCTTCACCTCCAAGCAGCCCTGGGACGGCTACCGCTTCTCCCTGGAGACGATCGGCGAGGCCGTGCGGCAGTTCCTGCTGCAGCTGTGGAACACCTACGGCTTCTACGTGCTCTACGCCAACGCCAACGGGGTGGGATCGCCGGCCCCGATCGGCGCCGGTGAGCTGGACGAGCTGGACCGGTGGGCGCTCTCCCGCCTGGAGGCCACCACGGCCTCCGTGCGTGAGCACCTCGACGCCTTCGACGCCACCGGCGCCGGCCGCGCCATCGCCGAGCTCGTCGACGAGCTCTCTAATTGGTACGTGCGCCGCTCCCGCCGGCGCTTCTGGGACGGAGAGCCAGCGGCGTTCTTCACGCTGCATCGTTGCCTGACGGTGATGGCCCAGCTGCTGGCCCCGTTCATCCCCTTCCTGGCCGACGAGATCTACGACAACCTGGACGGCAGCGAGCCGAGCGTGCACCTGTGCGACTTCCCCTCGCCCGGAGAGCGCGACCGGGAGTTGGAGGGCGCGATGGCGGTGGCGCGGGAGACGGTCCGTCTGGGCCTGGCGGCGCGGGGCCAGGCCAAGCTCAAGGTGCGCCAGCCGCTGCGGGCGGCGGTCGTGGTGGCCACCGGCTCCGAGCGTGAGGCGATCGAGCGCCTCGGCGCAATTGTGCGTGAGGAGCTCAACGTGCGCGCGCTGCGCTTCGTCTCAGAGGCCGACGAGCTGGGCGAGGTGGAGATCAAGCCCAACTACCGATCGCTCGGTCCCCGCTTCGGCAAGGAGATGCCGCTGGCGGCGGCGGCGGTGGCGGCACTGGATTCCGGCCACGTGGCCGGGGCGCTGCGCGCGGGCCAGGGCGTGGCCATCAACGTCTCCGGCCACGACCACGAGCTCGCCGCCGAGGACCTGCTGGTGTCGATGAAGCCCCTCTCCGGCTACCAGGTGGAGCGCGAGGGCTCGCACGCGGTGGCGCTGGAGACGGGAGTCGACGACGAGCTCCGCCGCGAGGGGTGGGCGCGGGAGGTCGTACACGCCGTCCAGGCCGCCCGCCGCGCCGCCGGGCTGGAGATCACCGACCGGATCGCGCTGACGCTGGACGGCGACGAGCAGCTGCTGGCCGCGGCGCGCGCCCACGAGGACTACCTCATCAGGGAGACGCTGGCGGTGCGGGTGGCCTACGAGTCGCTCAGCGACGAGGTCCAGGCCGCGCAGATCGACGGCCTGGCTTTGCGCGCCGGCGTGGCGCTGGCCTAACCGGCGCTGAGCTCAGGCCAGCACCGGCTCGATCTCGGCCTCGAGCTTGTTCTTGGGGTAGGCCCCGATCACGGTCTTGGCCACCTGGCCGTGACGGAATACCATCAGCGTCGGGATCGACATCACGTTGTACTGGACCGCGGTCTGCTGGTTCTCGTCGGTGTTGAGCTTGACGACCTTCAGCGCCTCGCCGCGCTCCTTGGCGATCTCCTCCACCACCGGGCCCACCCGGCGGCAGGGACCGCACCAGGGCGCCCAGAAGTCCACCAGCACCGGGACCTCTGACTCGATTACCTCGGCCTGGAAGTTGTTGTCGGTGACTTCGGCGACGGTGCCTGCCATGTTGGCTCCTTGCGTGCGATCGGTTACTTCAAAAAGTATAGCGGCCGTTTTGGACCGCGCTTGATCATGACAACCTAGCCTCTCCGGGAATGGCTGACCCGACCAACGGTGAGATCGCCGCCGCGCTGGAGGAGCTCGGCGACCTGTACGAGCTCGACGGCGCGATCATCCACCGGATCGTCGCCTACCGCAACGCCGCCAAGGCGGTCCGGGAGGCTCCGGTTTCGATCTGCGCCCTGGCTCGCCAGGGCCGCGCCACCGAGCTGCCCGGTATCGGCGCCACCATCCAGGAGAAGGTGCTGGCGCTGGCCGACGAGGGCGTGATCCCGTCGGCGGCGCGGTTGCGGGCGAAGTTTCCGGCGGGGTTGATCGAGATCACGCGCCTGCCGGGACTGGGGCCCAAGCGGGCCCGGCGGCTGTGGGAGGAACTCGGCATCGAGTCGCTGGCCGGACTGCGAGAAGCGGCGGAGCAGCACCGGATCCGCGCGCTCAAGGGCTTCGGGCCCAAAGCCGAGGACGCACTCCTGGCCGCGGCCAGCACCGCCGCTGCGGGGGAGCGGCGCGTCCGGGTGGTGCTGGACAAGGCGCTGACGGCGGGCGAGCAGCTCGTGGCCGCCCTGCGCGCCCATCCGGCCGCCGAGCGGGTGGAGCTGGCCGGTTCGGCGCGGCGGATGACCGACAGTGTCAAGGACCTCGACGTGATCGTCACCGCCACCGACGCGCTGGCGCTGGCGCGCGCCGCGGCCGCACTGGAGCTCGTGGAGGCGGCGGGCACCCCTACGGAGGCGGGGTTGCGGATGCGCACGCACACGGGTCTGAAGGTGGACCTGAAGATCGTCGCCCCCGACCAGTTCGGCAACCTGCTCCAGCACTTCACCGGCTCCAAGGAGCACAACATGGCGCTGCGCGACGCGGCGGTCCGCCGGGGCCTCCACGTCTCCGAGTACGGCGTCCTCGACGACGCCACCGGAGAGACCCATCGCTGCGCCACCGAGGCCGAGGTCTACGGCCTGCTCGGCCTGGGCTACATCGAGCCCGAGCTGCGCGAGAACCGCGGCGAGCTGGAGGCAGCAGCCGCCGGCACGCTGCCCGAGCTGATCGAGCCCGGCGCGCTCCGAGGCGACCTGCACTGCCACACCACCGCCTCCGACGGCACCGCCTCGATCACGGAGATGGCCACTGCGGCTCGCGCGGCGGGCTACGAGTACCTCGCCATCACCGATCACTCTGCCAGCTTCGGGTTCGGCGAGGACCTCTCGCCGGCCCGCCTGCGGGCGCACATCGACGCCATCCGCAGCACGGAGGTGGAGGGAGTGCAGCTGCTGGCCGGCTCGGAGGTCAACATCCTTCCCGATGGCTCGCTGGACTACGACGACGACGTGCTGGCCGAGCTCGACTGGATCATCGCCAGCGTGCACTCGTCCTTCCGCATGGCCTCGGAGGCGATGACGTCCAGGATCGTGCGCGCCGTGCAGCATCCGCTGGTCGACGCCATCGGCCACCTGTCCGGGCGCAAGATCGAGCGCCGCCCGGCCTACGCGTTCGACGCCGAGGCGGTGATTGCCGCCGCCGCCGGGACCGGGACGATGCTGGAGATCAATGCCAGCCCGGACCGTCGCGACCTCGACGAGGTCAACGCTCGCGCGGCGGCCGCTGCAGGCGTTCCGATCGTGATCAACTGCGACGCGCACCGCACCGGCGGATTCGCGGTCGCGCGCTACGGGATCGCGACGGCTCGGCGGGCCTGGCTGACGCCCGCGGAGGTGGCCAACACCAGGCCGTGGTCGGAGCTGGCCGGGATGCGCAAGCGCGCGCCCCGGGTCTAGGCGCGCGGCTGAGCCCGGCCCGGACGACCCGAGGCGCCGCCCAGCTCGAACAGGTTGGAGCGGAAGCCCGGCGTGCGCACCAGCCGGATCGGTCGCAGCGGCGAGGTCCGCTCGATGTAGAAGCGAGCCCCGTCGCGCTCCTCGATCGCCCTCACCGCCGGCGCCTGCCGGCGCCAGGCCAGCGCCCAGATGATCGCAAAGCCCGTCGCCACCGCGGGCACCTGGGGCAGCACCAGACCCAGCGCGCCCGCGCCGATGGTGGAGAAGAGCAGCGGCCACAACCGGTTGAGCACGGTGCGCCCGGCCTGGAGCTCGGGCAGCGTCGGCTGGGTGCGAGCGCTGGAGAGCAGTGACGCGATCGCCGGCGAGGCGGCGCCGCGGCGCCCGAGCCAGCCGCCGGCGAAACCCGCGATCAACCACCATCCGGCGGCGACGGGGACGATGAGGTCGTCGCCGGCGTCGCTGGCCGCCGCCAGCGTGACCGCCGCGAGGGCGGTGGCCGCCCCCGCGCTGATGAGGACGGTGATGCGCAGGAAATCCGAAAACCGCATCGCTACTCGATCAGCATCGCCAGCAGATCCCGCACCCCGTCAGTGCCCTCGACCACCACGTCGGCCTGCGCTGCGATCTCCGGGGGCCCGTCGTCTGAGCCCACGCCGACCAGCACGGCGTGCTCCAGCGTGCCCTCGGCGACCAGTTGTCGAAGCATCGCAAAGGCGTCGAGGTCGGTGACGTCGTCGCCGGCGTAGAGCGCCATGTCGATGTCCTCCTCGCGCAGCAGCTTGGCGATCCCGACGCCTTTGTCGATCCGCACCGGCGGGCGCACCTCCAGCACCTTGCGGCCCCAGTGGGTCTGGAGCCCGGCCTCCTGGGCGCGCGCGGCGACGGCATCGATCGCCGCCCGCGCCGCTTCCTCGTCACGAGCACCCCGCCAGTGGAAGGCGACGATCGCGCCCTTGTCCTCCATCCTCACGCGGCTGCGACGCAGCTCCGAGTTATCAGCTTCACGCCCGAACTCGCGGATCCTCCGCGCCCACTCCTTCAGCCCCGGGTCGAGCATCGCCTCGGTCCAGCCGGTGCGAAGCAGCTCGGCGCCGTGCGAGCCCAGGTAGGTGATCGTCCCGATCGAGACCATCGCCCGCGCCTCGGAGGCGCGGCGACCGCTGACGCAGGCCACCACCGCGTACTTGCGCGCCAGCGCGATCAACTGCTGGCGCGTGCCCTCGGGCACGTTGGCCTCGGCGGCGTGCTCGACGATCGGTGCCAGCGTGCCGTCGATGTCCAGCAGCACCGCTGCCCGCGTCGGGCGGTTGCGCAGCGGCGCGAGCGCTTCGGAGAAGAGCGCTGGAGTCACGGCTCCTAGTATGCCGCGCATGTCGGGTGACCGGTGGCTCAAGCTGACCGTGACCGTCACCGTCGCGGGCCTCTTCAGCGGACTGTTCGGCGTCGGGGGCGGAACGGTGATCGTGCCGCTGCTGGTGCTATGGCTCGGCTACGACGAGCGCACCGCCACGGGAACCTCACTGGCGGCGATCGCCGTGATCGCGGTGATGGCCACGATCATGCAGGGCGCCTTCGGCAACGTCGCGCTCGGCAAGGGCCTGCTGGTCGGCCTCCCAGCCGTCGCGGGAGTGCTGGTGGGCACCTGGCTGCAGCAGCGGGTGCCGGCCGACACGCTGGGGCTGCTGTTCGCAATGCTGCTGATCGCCGTGGCGCTGGACCTGGTCCTGTCGTGATTCTGGTGATCTCCATGGGCGTGGCGGCCGGCGTCGTCAGCGGCCTGCTAGGCGTCGGGGGCGGGATTTTGTTCGTGCCGACGCTGACCCTGGTCCTGTCGCTCTCCCAGGTCAGGGCCGAGGCCACATCGCTGCTGGCGATCGTGCCCGTGGCGATGGTGGGAGCCGCCCGCCAGCACCGTTACGGCAACCTGGTCATCCGCGACGCGCTCATCGTCGGGGGCCTCTCGGCCGTCGGCGTGGCGGCGGGGACGACGCTTTCCACCTTGCTGCCCGAGCGGGTGCTAAAGCTGGCCTTCGCCGCGCTGATGCTGTTAGTCGCCAGCCGCTTCCTGCGCCGCTCGCTGCGACATCGACGCGGAGGCGACGATGGGAGCTGACCCGGTCCTCCTGCTCCACGGCCAGCCCGGCGCGGGAGCGGACTGGCGCCAGGTGCAGGCGGCGATCGATGGCCGGGTGCGCACGATCGCTCCCGACCGACCCGGTTGGGATGGGCGCAGCGACGCCCGCGGCCTGGCCGGCAACGGAGCGGCCATGCTGGCGCTGCTCGACGAGGACGGGGTGCGGCGGGTGACGGTCGTCGGCCACAGCTTCGGCGGCGCGGTCGCCTGCTGGCTGGGGGCCCACGCTCCCGAGCGCGTGAGCGCACTGGTGCTGGCTGCGCCCGCGGCCAACCCGGCGTCGATGAACGATCTCGACCGCTGGCTCGCCGCCCCCCTATTCGGAATGGCGGCGGCCGCCGCGGTGCTGGGAGGGGCCAGCGTGGTGCTGTCCTCCTCCCGCGCCCGGGGGCGGGTGTCGGCACGGATGCGGGTACCGGAGGTCTACCTGGGTGAGGCGGGGCGGATCCTGCGCTCACCGCGAGCTTGGCGCTCGTTCGCCCACGAGCAGCGCGCGCTGCTACAGGAGCTGCCGGAGCTGGAGCGTGCACTGGACGCGATCACGGCGCCGACCGCGGTCGTGGTGGGTTCGGGGGACCGCGTGGTGCCGCTGCGCTCGGCCGAGCTCCTGAGCGCCGAGATACCTCACGCCGAGTTGCACGTACTTCCGGGGGTCGGGCACGTGCTGCCGCTGTTCGCCGCCGAGCGTCTGGCCAAGGTGATCGTGCGGGTCAGCGGCGGTACCAGCGACGGCGCCCCGTGAGCTCACGCCCGGCGCGCCGCCGACGCGGTGGGGTGCTCAGCGCCCGTCCGGAGTGGGCTCGACGTCGGGCTGCGGGTCCGGATCGATGGGGGTGGACGGCTCGGAAGGCGCCGGCACCGTGGCGGGTTCCTCGGGAGCCCCAGGTGTGCCGGGGTCGGGCACGGCCGGGGATATCGGCGCATCGGGCACCACCGGGCTGATCGGTTCCATCGGCTGCGGAACCTCGAGCGTGGGACTGCTGGCGGAGAGGGTCATGTATTCGACCTACCCTGCCGGCTCGGCTTCTATCCGCGCGGTCCTTGGAGGGTGGCGGGGAAGACGCGCTCCAGCAGTTCGAACAGGTTCTGAAAGTGCCGCTCACGGGCGGCCTCGTCGAAGGCCGCGGTGTCGGCCATCGTGTACCCGTGCCGCACGCCCTCGTAGATCTCGGTGCGGTGTCGCACGCCGGCCTCCTCCAGCGCGCCGTCCAGGACAGCGATCTGCTCCACGCTCATGCTCGGATCCTGGTCGGCGTGACCGAAGTACACCTCCGCCCGCAGGTTGCAGAGCGTGCGATGGGGGCTGTCGGGAGCGTCGGTGACCAACCGACCGGCGTGAAAGCCGCCGAAGGCCACTACGCGCTCCGGATGGGCGACGGCGATCCTCAGGCCGACTCGGGCGCCCATGCAGTAGCCGGTTATCGCCACCGGCCCCCGGGCCACATCGGCGAGGAGGTCCAGGTAGGCCGCGCCATCGGCGGCCGCGCTCTCCGGCGCGAGCTGTGCCATCAGCGGCTGCAGCGCAGCGAAGAAGCTCGCCCGCTGCTCGGGATCGGTGAGTCGGGCAGCGGCAGCACCGGCGCTCGTCCGGCCCGGTAGAAGACGTTGGGAGCGAGCACCACGTAGCCCCGCTGCGCAATCCGGCCGGCTATCTCCCGGAGGGTCGGGCGCAGGCCGAAGGCGTCCATGATCAGCAGCACCGCCGGGTGGTCGCCGTTACCGTCGGGGCGCGTGAGGTAGGCGTCGGCCACGCCGTCGGGGGTGGCGATGTCGATCGTCGAGCTGTGCATGTCCACAGGATCGCACGGTCCACCCGGCGCCCCTTCAGTACCGTCTGAGACAGGTGTCCGGAGATCCCCACGACAGCTCCCTGACGCGCGTGCAACCCTTCTTCACGCGCCTGCTCACCCAGGACGCCTCGGGCCGCTCGTGGCTCTCGGCGCTGCTGGCGGCCTCGCCCCACGGCCGCGAGCGCCTCGGGGAGCTGGTCCACGCCCCCGGCTGGCTGGTGACACCGCTCGCCGTGCCCACCGTGAACGGGCGGCTGGCCTGCTTTGACTTTCCCGTGGCGCCCTCCCGGGAGCTGCTGGCCTGGTTCATCGACCACCCGGGTGAGCTCGTGTGGCCGGGCGACAGCGAGCTGTCCCGCGAGTCGACGATCCTGCGACGAGCGCTGCTGCGTGACGATCCGCCGGGGTCCCAGGAGCGGGCTCAGGAGCGAGCCCGTCAGCTCCTGGCCGCCCGAACGCCGCTGTCCCAGGAGTGGTGGCGTTTTGAGGGCATCGCCAAGCCGGATTGCGTCCTCATCACCGACCGGCTCGTGATCACCGTGGAGGGCAAGCGAACCGAGTCGCTCGCCTGCGCCACCAACTGGTACCCGGCGCGCTCGGAGCTGGTCCGGACCATGGAGGCGGCCCGGGAGCTCGCCCAGGACAAGCGGTGGGCGTCGCTGCTGCTCACCGAGGAGCCGCTGGCCGAGGGAACCGACGAGCACCTGAAGCGTGCGCTATCCCAAGCCGCTCCGCACCTGGACGCCGCCGGGGGGGAGGAGTTGCGGACCTCCTACCTGGGCAACCTCACCTGGCGGGAAGCCTGCGCTGCCGTCGGCATCCCGTTCGAGTCCCTCCCCGAGGCGACCGACGAGCTGGCCGAAGCTGCAGGCTCCTGAGCGCTGCGCGGCGATGCGGCCAGAGGGCAAGCGGCCGGACACGGTCCTCAACGCGTGGAGCCGGATGTCGGTGGAGGTCCATGGCGCACCGTGATCAAGGCATAATCGGCCAGGTGAGCGCTCGGGTGGCAACCGCACCGATAGCCGCGGCGGGACTGATCGCCGGTTACGCCGTGGCGCTGGCCAGCGGATCGCGCCCGCTCGGAGGCCTGGTCCTGGCCGGATTCGGTCTGGCCTGCATCCTGATCTGGTTGCGGCGAGACGGGCGCCGCAACGCAACGATCTTGGCACTCGCCGGACTGAGCGCCTTCGCCCTGTCGCACGTGATCGGGCTGATCATCGGCGCCTGGCCGGCGGTTCTACTCGCCGCCGCGGCGATCGCCACCGTGTGCTGGCGGCAGTCCGACGCGCGTCACCTCAGCCCCGGCCGCGTATCCTCAGGAGCCTGATATGGGACGACTCTCGCTCGCAGCGGCGCTGGCTCAGGGAGCGCTGGCCACCCGCCGCCAATGGCAGGCGCTGCCGCCGGAGCGTCGTGCTCGGCTCCAGGTTCTGATTCGCCAGGCGGCTGGCGGACCCTCCGCCCTGTCCGCGGCGGAGCGCCGGGAGCTGCGAATGCTGGTCGGCGACCTGAAGCTGGGCGAGGTGGTCCGGAGCAGCGCGACGCGGGCGACTGCTCGGCGCGGCTTCCGGCGGCGGTAATCGCGAGGCGCTGACCGGGCCGCGTTGACCCGGCCGGCTCGGGCTCAGCCCAGACGCCACTCGATCGGACCGAGCCCCGGGAAGCGGAGCGCCTCGGCGGCCGCTCCGGTGAGGTCCCACTCCCGGCCCGCGATATACGGCCCGCGGTCGATCACCGGCACGCGGATGGCCCGCCCGCCGTAGCGGAAGATCACCTCGGTTCCGCATGGCAGGGTCTTGTTGGCCACGCCCAGCTCGGGGACCTTCAGGACTCCGCCGCACGCGATCGGCAGCCCGTAGTCGGTGTACACCGAGGCGATGCTCACGTTGAAGACACCCGGCGGCAACTGCGCCGGATTCAGTAGCGCGCCCGAGAGGTTGAGCTGGTCCAGGTGATACCGCGCGACGGCGAGCTGGAAGTGGGCGATCGCCAAGCGCACCTCGGCATCGCTGGGCGCCCCTTTGGACGGAGCGGCGGTGACCGAAGCGGGCGCCAGGAGGGTGGGACCGTGCGCCGGCAGCGCGGCCTGCTGGCTGTGAGCGGGTTGGGCGCTCCTGTGGCCGGGCTGGGCGGCGCCGGCGATGGGCTCGACCGCCTGAGGATGGGCCTGGCGCGCCGTGCTCACCGGATTGGCGGCGACGGTCCCGCTGTGGTGCTGTCCGGCGCTGGAGCCACACCCGGCCAGCACCAGCGCCGTCGTCAATGTTGCGGCCAGCGGTCTGATCGCGTCACGGTAGCCACCTCAGGCGTTCCCCGCGTTGGCCCCGAGGCTGTTGAGCCACGCGCGTATCGATTGACCCGCCGGTGTCGCCTGACCCTCCCCATAACCCGTGGTCGCTTTGGCCAGCGTCACCCCGTTGACAGTGGACCAGCCGTACTCGATGGAGGTTCCCGAGGGGGCGAAGCGCGCGATCGCCTGCCCCTGATGCAGGATGCTGCCGGCGGGCGCGATCTCAGTGATCTGCTCGGCGACGTACTGCACCTTGCCGGCGTCCGGCCCGGCAAGGAGCTCGAAGTACACCAGCGGCTGGCCGGCGTACCAATTGGGGATGATCGCGAGCACCTTGACCGCGCAGGGGGCCAGGATCGGTGCTCCGACCGGCATGCTCGCGTCCACGCCCTGGTCGGTGCGTTCCCACGTCGTTACGTACTGCAGCGGGTCGATGTACCTCGCGTTGGTCACGCGGGCGGCGACCAGCTCCAGCCGCAGCTGACCTTTGACCTCAGTGAGCGATGGTGCGTGGGCGTTGACGTCACCGACGGGAGCCCCACCGCTGAGCACCGCCTGCTCGCCGGCGGTCGGCTCGATCGCGTGCGGGCGAGCCTGGGGGCTCGCGCCGCTCGGGTCCGCTCCGCGCGGTGCGCTGCTGACGGCGCGCGTCCCTCCGCACCCTGCGAGGCCGAGCGCGAGGATCAGAACCGCGGCGCGGATCCTCATCGGGCGAGGCGGAGCACCCGTAGATCCTCTTTCGCTCCAATGCCACTGCTCACTGCGCTGGACGGTATCGCGGTTCCGCCGGGACCGCGCTGGTGTGAGGCTTGCCAGCGTGCCATGATTGAACTCATGAGCGACGAGGATCCGGACCAGGACAGCTTCGAGGAGAGAGTTCGCGCGATCGCGCGGGAGGTCAGCCGGTCGGTCGAGCGAATGGCGGACTTCGACATCGACGAGATCGCCGAGGCTGTCGGCGTCGACGCTGCTCGGGCGAAGGCGTTGGCTGACTCCGTCGGGCGATGGCTCAGCAGCCAGGCCGAGAACCTGGGCGAGGATCTTCCGTTCTGGGGGGCGCTGGGCGGGCGCGCTATGGCCAACCACCCGCCGCGCACGGAGGGCCCCCACCCGCTGGATGTGCCAACCGCGGAGCAGGGCCTCGCGCTCAGTGCCCTGGATTCCGGTCGTTGGATGGTCGAGCCCGGAAGCGACGAGCTCGTGACACACGGCGAGGGACCGGAACCCAGCGAGGCGATGGGGCTGGTCAGTGAACTGCGCGCCCGTGACTGGGTGGCGGCCAACGGTGAGGTCACGTTGGTCGGTCGTAACGCCCTCAGCCGGTGGTTGGACAGCTCCAACCCGTCGTAAGCAACTGGTTATCGCGCGCGTTTGGCGTCGCGCTCGGCGAATGCCTAGAAGTTCAGCAGTTGCTTTCGCATCATCAGGAGGTCCCCAAGAGCAAGCGCTTGGCCCGCGAGGACTGAGCTCTCGGCCCGCGATCACACGCGGCGAGCGACGTCCCGGAGCAGTCGGCGGACGATCAGCTCGTGTCCGCCTGTGCCGATTACGATGGCGCGGTACGCGCGGCCCGGCCTCGGTGAACCCCGAGCCACTGGAGGCCGCCGTCGCCATGGCCACCGCACAGGTCAGCTTCGCGCGCGAGCAGCCCGACGACGCACGCCTTCCCAACGCGGCCGTCCGTCGTTACGCCCGCGACAATCGGAAGCTACCTTCCTGGCTGTAGCACGAGGTCGCTCAAGCAGCTCGTGCTCTCCCGCAGCGGTGACTGGGAGTACGCCGGCAGGTCGGCGTACTCCCAAAGGAGTAGCCGCGCGCCGTTCGCCCGGCCGATGGCAGCTCGTGAGTAGCCGAGTAGCGTCCCAGGGCTATGTTGATCCGGCGCCTGGGTTCCCGAAACATCGCTCTTGCGACGATGGGGGCGGTGGCGCTAATCGTCGAAGGACGGCTGCGAGCAAACGGTGGGCTCTCCCCTGGCGCGTATGTTCTGGCGCTCGCCGCGGCGGCACCGCTGGCTTGGCGAACGCCGTTGGCGGCGAGGCCGGTGCACTTCTCTGCGCCGTCGCCTTTGACGCCAGCTGGGCCGCGACGGGAATGGTGATCGTCGAACTCTACACGGTCGCACTCCTCGGCGACCGGCAGCGATCCCTGGTGATCGGAGCGGTCACGGCGATCGTGGTGGTCGTCGCGATCGTGCTGATCGACAGCTCGCTGGAGCTGACGGCCATCGGATTGAGGTTGCTGCTCGTCTTCGCGTCGCTCGCGCTTGGAGACACGGTCCGCTCTCGCCGGGCGCTGCGTGCGGCGGCCCAAGAACGAGCGAATCGCGAGCAGCGCGAACGTGAGGACGAGGCCCGCCAACGTGCGGTTGAGGAGCGCCTGCGGATCGCTCGTGAGCTCCGCGACACCCTCGCGCACTCGCTTGTCGCGATCAACGTGCGGGCCGGCGTGGCGTTGGATCTCGACGACTCCCAGGATCCCTCTGGCGCGCTGCGGGACATCAAGCAGGTCCCAGCCACCGCGTTGCACGATCTGCGGGCGACACTCGGCGTTCTGCGCGACCGGGCCGACGCAGCTCCGACCGCGCCCGCGTCTGACCTCGACGCGCTTGCCGGGCTCGCGGATCGCGCGCGGTCTGCCGGGCTGCACACGGACGTAGATGTCCAGGTGAACGGGGTGTCGTCGTCCCTTCGGCCATCGGCGGGGCGGCGTTCCGGATTGTCCAAGAGGGGTTGACCAACGTGTTGCGCCACGCGGACGCGTCAAGCGCGCGCGTCGGCATCCGGACGAGGTCGGACACCCTCGACATCGAGATCACTGACGATGGGCACTCCGACACCGCCGGCGTGAGCCCGGGGCTCGGTCTGCGCGGGATGGCCGAACGGACGGCGGCAGTCGGGGGCCGACTTGACGTCGGTCCGCGCGCGGAAGGCGGCTGGCGGGTCCACGCGGTGCTTCCGCTGGGCGGCGGAACCGCTCGTGACTGCAACTCGGGTCGTGCTGGCCGAGGACCAGCCGATGGTCAGAGCCGGCTTCCGCTCTTTGCTGGACTCCCGCAACCCGGAGTTCCGCAGCTCGTAGGCACATAGTTGGGCCCGGGGCAGCGTTTGCCCTGCAAATCGTGGGTTTGGCCGTCGCAGAACCTGTAAAGCTGTAGGCACACGACGAAGACGAGATCGCTTGTGTATGTCGGGAGTGGTGGCTATGGTGGTAGGTGTACATGTATCTGCGAGAGACGAAGCGGCGGAACGCGGACGGGAGCGTGGTGTCCTATCTCGCGCTGGCCCAGAACGAGCGTGACGCGGACACGGGGGTGCCGCGCGCGCAGATCGTGCATCGCTTCGGCCGTACCGACCAGGTCGACCGCGAGGCGCTTCAGCGCCTGGTGCGGTCGATCAGCCGGTTCCTCGATCCGGCGGACGCGGTCGCCGCGAGCAGCGGCGGTGGCGGTGGCGGTGGCGGCGAGGTCAGCGTGTTGGATTCGCGCACGATGGGCGCCTGCTGGCTGGCTGACCGGCTGTGGGAGCGCCTCGGGATCGCCGAGACGATCATCGCGGCGGCCGGCGGGCGGCGGGTGGAGGCCGCGGCGGTCGAGCGTGCGATCTTCGCGATGGTCGCTAACCGTCTGTCGGTCAAGCCGCTGAGCAAGCTCGCCGGCTGCGACTGGGTCGCTGACCGGGCGTTCGTGCAGGGCCTTGCGGAGGTGTCTGATGATGCGTGCTACCGGGCGATGGACTTCCTGCACGCCGCGCTGCCCGCGTTGCAGGAGCGCGTGTTCTTCAACGTCGCGAGCCTGCTCGATCTCGAGGTCGACATGCTGTTCTTTGACACCAGCTCGACGTACTGGCAAACCGACAGCCTGCCTGAGGAGCTCGGAGACGACGACGCCGGCGAGGACGGTGATGTCGCTCCCGACGACGGCGACGGTGAGGACGAGGACGGTCGCCAGGCGACGCTGCTTGAGCGTGGCCGGCGTGCGTACTCGGCGCACAGCAAGGACCACCGGCCCGACCTGCCCCAAGTCGTTGTCGGGATGGCCGTCACCCGCCAGGGGATCCCGGTCAGGGTGTGGACGTTCGAGGGCGTCACACTTTCTGTGTAAGTGCTTGACGTAAGGTTAACAGTTACTCCTGCTCTGTCAAGGTGTGACAGTCAGATTGCAGTGTTGGGTATGCGGTCGCCGAAGTGGATTCGGAATGCTGT
>JAABUZ0100003977.1_pt1 | contig 20986 bp, 22 predicted proteins | sample 5562091 | NCBI WGS metagenome assembly JAABUZ01 (sample SAMN12813069, study PRJNA571459) | rock metagenome | isolation source: Antarctica rocks | place: Antarctica: Victoria Land, Linnaeus Terrace sud | collected 2015-12-21
CAGTCACACCCGCATGACACTCGCCAGCCTCTTCGCCACCTGGCAGGCCCGCGGCCTCAATCCCTTCGACCAGTGCCGCGACCTCCTCCGTCACCCACATTCCTTCCTGCCAGTCTGAACAGTTACCCCCAGCGGGATATTTGACACGTCCCGTGTGAGGCGGTACACTTTGTATGGTTGTCTTGGTGGAGATGTGGGACGCGTTGTTGTACGCTCCGGCCCCAGCCGCCGACGACACCACGGGCTGTAGCGTAGCTTGGTAGCGCACTTGAATGGGGTTCAAGAGGTCGTGCGTTCGAATCGCACCAGCCCGACTCCCCCCCTATTTCTGCACGTGAATCCTTTCCACACCGATTCAAGTTGCGAATCCGTCCGTTTCACCACTTGGTTTTTCGGAAGGATAGGCACTTGTCTACCCCTCTGGCGACTCTGACCTCGGCGCGCCTCTCCTGGCTGGAACTCCGCCGCCGCGTGTTGTGAGCGTCATCGTGCAGGATGCTCGCGCTTCCCGGTGGCCCGAAGGCGGTAGCGTGCGCCATACTGGTCGGCAGGCGCCAGCAGTTCTGCCAGCACCTCGTACACCGTACGGTCCGTGAACTCCTCGGTCAGTGCCGACGTCGCGGCGTCCTCCAGGTCATGAGCTTCATCGAGGAGGAGGCCGGAACACGCTGGAAAGCTATCAAGGGCCGGGGAGAGCCAGCGTGCATGGTTGACAATGACCAGGTGGGCTACTGCGGCTCGCGCTCTGGCCTGCCCGCGACAACAGCCATGCGTGTCGTGACAGCGGGTGTCGTTACATCGATGGCGTTCACCCCGCACAGTCGCGATCAACCGAGTCATCGCGCGGAAACGCCGCCTCAAGCCATGCGAGACCGAATCAAGATCTCCATCACCAGCCGAAGCCGCTTGAGCGACCGCCCATCCCGCAAGCACCGCCGGGCAGGACCGTTCGGCAAACGGAAGTGCGTCTCCCGTGCTCGCTATCGCGTCACGGATGAGTCCGCCCGGAGCGGTAACAAGGTGTTCCGCCTCGGAAGCCATACAACGTTACCCGTATGAAGACACAAGTTGATGTCATGAGGATAGCTATCCAATCATACGACGCACATGTTGTAACGAAGCATAGTACTTTTGGTGCTGTTCCTATCGCCTGAACGACATGTAGGATACTGCCGGTAGAGCCTCGCTTCTGGCTGTAGGCCTGGATTGACCAAACTCTACCAACGGGCATGTCGACTACCGCTGGAAGACGCGTGCCAGTCTGGCGTGTCGTCCGGAATCTGTTGGCGGAGTTGAGCCTTCGTTGCGTTCGACGCAAGCCAGCACTACAATTCCGTCACGCCCTATCGTCCCCACCGTTATGAGGTCACCTTGCTATCCGGACTGCACGAGGAGCTTGATGGAGACCGAACGACCCGACCACGAGGTTCGGCCACGCCGTTCGCGATCCGCTCGGTCACCACTGGGCCGCGAGAGCGGCCGCTGGAGTGCGCGAAACCACTCACGTGGGGCTATGTTGACGGAGACGGTGCGGGCCCTTGAATATCTTGCCGCTGGGCATTCCGTGGGGGCCCTTCGGACAGCTATCGTCGAGCAAGACCTTCTCGGCAAGCGAACGTCCCACGACCGCCGCACGTGCTGGCGCTTACTCTCATCGCGCTACCTCCACCCCCCGGTTGGCCCAGCGATCTCGATGTTGACGTCCCTCATGCGAACGGGAGCCGACGATCACGTCGTACGTGGAGCACTCTATTTCCACTTTTGTCTCGCCGATCGATTGGCATTTGAGGTTGCCACTGACCTTCTCTGGTCACTTGATCGGCGCGGCCGAGAGATCGTCCGCCCTAGCGAGGTCGAGGACTTCGTGCGACAGCGAGCAGCGGACCATCCCGAGGTGCTGACGTGGGCCCAGACAACACACCAGGCGCTGGCCACCAAGCTGCTTTCTGCTTTCCGCGACTTCGGCCGACTGACTGGCGTCGTCACCAAGCGACTTGCTCAGCCGCCACTACCCGACACGCTCCTGCTCTACGTCTGTGCATTTCTTGCCGCCGAGGGCCAGAGTGCTCGTGACATCGTGGGAGCCCCGGACTTCCGGCTCTGGGGCATGTCGCCTGGCGATGTGGGAACGCGCCTTGCACGAATGAGCCAGTGCCAGGCGATTCGTTTCGAATGGAGCGGAGATATCGCCGTGCTCGACCTCGGTGAACGAACGTTTCCCGTACATGCCTGACGCACTTGACCTGAAGATCGCGGAACTGGAGCGACGGCTGCTCACCAAACGTGATCAGATCGGGCGTGGTGTCGGTGTGCCGTTTCTGTTATTGCTCCATGCTCCGGCCGAGGAGCTACGCGTGCGCCGCGAGGCGCAGGCGCTCATCGTGCGGCTGCGCGCTCAAGGCCTCACGGTAGATCGTATCGACGGCCACCAGGTGCTCATCGAGCACCTCGAAAGCCAGGGCGAGCTCGAACGGGCGATCCGCGCCGAGCGTCGCGCTCCGGAACGGCTTCGGGAGCTTGGTCTTGGTGAAGGGTTAGCCGATGCCGTGGTCGAGCGCGTGGCCACGGCAGCACGACAGCTCGGTGATACGGACGTTATCATACTGACGCGCCTTGGAGCCCTCTATCCGTTTCTCCTCCCTACTGTTCTCCAGGAACGCCTTGCCGGTCGTCGACTCGGCATTCCGATCATCTTTTTGGTGCCCGCAGACGAGGACCAGAGCGGCGACTACCTGTTTCTGGGCGTCGAGCGAGCCCGCCGCTATCGCGGCACCTATCTTTGAGAGGCGGCCATGCAGATCAAAAACCTCTTCTTGACGGATGTCGAGCGAGACATCAATCCCGTCATCAAGGTTGCGGACAACAGCACGGCGGAACTCCGTAACGAACTCGAAGACTATGTCGTCACCGATGTCATCGAGAAGTATCTGCTCGACTTTCTCGAACACTATACCGACACCCGACGCAAGGAGACTGACCGCATCGGTGTCTGGATATCAGGGTACGTCGGCGCGGGCAAGTCGCACTTTTCGAAAATCCTGAGTCTGCTCACCGCGAATCCCGACATCGACGAACGGACGGCCATCGACCGCTTCTTGCCGCGGCTCGCCACGTGCCGCCAGGCCCGTAACCTCCAGGGATTGCTCCACCAGGTGGCCAACTTTCTCCAGACCGAGGTCATCGCGTTTCAGATCAACTCGGTCACACTCAAGGGCCAGCACGATGACGTCTGCAGCATTCTCTATCGTCAATTCCTGGCCCACCGTGGTCTCTCCACAGACGTGAAGCTCGCGCTCACCATCGAAGAGCCGCTGCTGGAACGTGGCGCCTACCAGACCTTTCGCAACGCCGTTCACGAGGTCACCGGCAAAGCCTGGGAAGACGTGCGCGAACGCCCGATGCTGTACTGGGACGACATCTTCGACGCTCTGGCGCGCGCCCTCCCTGATCGATTCAAGAGTGGAGCCGCGGCGCAGGAGGCCTACGACCGCGCGCAGGTCAGGCCGACGTTTGACGGACTTGCGCGGGAGCTTACCGCCTACGTCGAGCGACAGCAGATGCAGCGGCGTGACGCGGACACTCGCCTGCTCTTCTTGATCGACGAACTCGGCCAGTTCGTCGCGGACAGCGGGCCACGTTTGCTCGATGTCCAGTCCTTTGCTGAGGAGGTCGCGACGCGCGGCAAGGGCAAGGTGTGGATCGTGGTCACCAGCCACGAGTCGATGCAGGACGTGGTCAAGAATGCGCGCGAGTTCAAGGGCGACATCAAGAAGCTCGAGGGTCGCTTCGCCAAGCGCTATACCCTGACGACGGAGAACATCGAGCGCGTCCTTGAAGAGCGCCTCTTCAAAAAGTCCAAAGTCGGCGAGGATGCCGTACGGGCGCTGTACACCAGGCACGGCGGCGCGGTGAAGGACGTCGGCGAGCTGGTCAAAGTGGACCGGCCCCTACCCGCATGCGACGAGCAGCGCTTTGTCGCGTGCTATCCCTTCCTGCCGTACCAGTTAATCCTTATCCCGGATGCGCTCCACGGTCTGCGGGTCGCAGGCGGCCGTGGCGAGGCTCTGACAGGCGCCGCTCGCTCGCTCCTCGGTATCACCCAGGGGATTCTGAAGCACGGCTATGCCACGGCCGAGCTCGGCCGACTCGTTGCACTGGACGACGTATACACGGAGATCGAAGACGCCGAAATTGCCAGCGACGTCCGCCGGGAGATCAGCTCGGCCGATCAGCACATGCGGCACGATGGCGTGGCGGCTGGTCGCATTCTCCGGGCGCTGTATCTCCTCCAACAGGTACCGTATGCGCCGCGTACCATCGATAACCTGGTCCGCCTGCTCGCGTCGTCTGTCGATGCAGACCTCCCGGCGTTGCGTGAACACGTGCGTAGCGGACTCGACGCGCTCATCGCCGCCAGCTATGTCGCCAGGTCCGGGGAGCAGTATGAGTATCTCTCCGGCGAGCGCAAGCGCATCGAGGAGGAGATTGCCCAGGAGGAGGTCCGGACCGCACACAAGCGCGACAAGCTCAAGGAGTTCTTCACCGCGTCTACGCTCGAAGTGGGCACCGTCCGCTACGAGGATGCCGCGCGCTTCGATGTCAAAGTCGTCTGCGACGACCACGCGGTGGTGGCCCGTGGTGGCATCGACGTGCGCATGATCTCGCCGTTTAAGGCCCATGTCGATGGCGTTTCCCTCGAAGATCTTGAGGCGGAGAGCATCGCGACTCCCACGACCCTGTACTGGCTCGCTCAACCGTCCGGCAAGATCGAGACGTTGCTCGACCGGGTGATCCGACTGGAGCGCGTCATCACCCGGTACGAATCCGACCCGTCTGCCAGCAAGGAACTGACCGATGTCGTCCGTGAGAAGCGACGCGAACTCGACGAACGGCTGAAACCGGAACTGGTGAACGAGCTCAAAGCAGGCTTTCGCCAGGGGCACTTCGTCTTCCTCGGCAGTGCCCATGCAGCCGATGGCCGGATCGATCGTCTTGGGCGTCTCTTCCAGGCCGAGGTCTCCGCCGTGATTCCGCGAATCTACACCCAGCACAAAAAAGCCCGGCACCAGGTGGCCGATGAACGCAAGGCGCTCGAGGCGATCCTGAGCGGACCGGCCAACCGGCTCAGCCAGATCGAGCCACCACTGGCGCTTTTCGACAAGCAGGGCGGACTTAACCGTACGTCCGCGGTGCTGGACGAGGTCACCAGCTACCTCGAGAACGAGGGACGGCGGGGAAATCCTGTCACTGGCAAGACCCTGGGGGATCGCTACGAGGGCATCCCGTACGGATGGGATGCGAACATTCCCCGGCTGTGTGTCGCGGCGCTGTTTCGTGCTGGCGCGCTCATCATCACGGTCGAGAAGCGAGACTACCAAGATGCCGGCAATGCGGACGCGCAGAAGGCTTTCACGGACAGCCGTCGGTTTGACCGAGCCGAGCTGCGTCTCCAGAGCGACCTCGAACTGACGGTCGAGGAGCGGATGCGCGCGCGCGAACAGCTGCATCTGCTCTTTGGCACGAAGCCGGACGAGACGCCCGCCGCGCTGGCTGAGGCGCTCCGGACGCGGCTGCAAGCACACCGCGCCAAGGTCCGTGAGCTTGATCCCTGGGTGCGCCTTATGAAGTTTCCCACGCCACCAGCTCTGGCGACCGCCGAGGAGAGCTTCCGCAGGCTGGTGGAGGAGTCCCGTCCCAATAGCGGTATCCGCGACTTTCTCGACCGCCTCGACGAAGTCGTCGCACAGGTGCGCGCCGTCGACCACCTCGACGCTTTCTACACGTCCGACCGCAGGCAGGCCTTCGAAGCCGCGCAGCCGCTGCTGGCGCAGCTCCGTACCGCCATCCACGAGGGGCTGGCCACCGACCGCATGGTGACCGCCGTGCGTGAATATGAGGGAAGGGCGGCCGCCCGCGAGGTGATCGAGCACTGGGGCGAGCTGCATGGCTTGCTCCAGCAGGCGCTCGGTGACCTTCGGGGGCGCTACACCGAGCTTCATCGCAAGGCTGACGAGGCATTCCGCACGGTCGCAACGCGCGTTGCGCAGGAGCATACCCTGGCGGGGAGCGTTTCAGAAGTGGAGCGGCGCATCTGTGGTGACCTGACCCCACTCGTGCCGGAGCACGACTACCGCTGCAACCGCTGCCAGCGCGACCTGGCTACGTTGATCAACGCGCCGGCGGAGGCGCAGCGCCTCGAGGCACGGCTCGCACGGACGGCGCCACAGGAGCATGAACGCGCGACGCCATCGAACGGCCCGGCGGTTCCTGCTGTTGCGGTGCAGACCGTGCGCGTGTCTGCCGTGCCGGGCAGTCGCATCCGGAAGTGGTCCGATTGGGAGGTCCAGCGGACACGGCTCGACGACGAGGTCCGGCGGGCGCTCGACCACGGCGCCGAGGTAGAGCTGACGTAATGGAGACCGCCAGAGCCGCCTACGATCGTGGGATGCTCAAACGCAGCACGCTCGCCTTTCGCCACCTGCTGGAAGGCTTCCAGGGGGCGGACGGCTGGAAGCCGGGTGACCTCGAACTGGAGCTGCGCCGCTTCGGCATCTTCGCCGACCGCGCCTGGCTGCACCCCGAGCGTCTGCGTCACCTCGGCGATGACGGGTTAGCCAGACGTGCTCAGCTCGACACGGCCATCCGCGGGCTTGCGCCTGCGACGAACGTGGGCGACGGTGCGACAGCACTCCAGCAGGCGACGCGGCTCTATCTGCGCGAGTCGGCGTATACGTGGTTCAACCGGCTCGTCGCGCTGCGTTGCCTGGAGGTGCGGGTCCCTGGTGTCGACGAGGCAATCCAGATACAGGCAGCATATGCAGGGCGCTCGCTGCGGCACGACCGCTTCCGGCGTCAGTATCCGGAGTGCAGCACGGGAGACGATGACGGCCTGGTGGCCTTTTTGCGCGACATGTTCGCGGAGATCGCGCAGGAACTGCCGCTGCTGTTCGATCCCAAGTCGCCCCTCACCCTTGTGGCGCCATCGCCGGAAGCGCTTCAGAAATGCATACGTGCGCTCTCGGGAGAGGCGGTGCAGTTGACGCCACGGGCGGGTGACCGTGCCGAAGGGCTGACCGCCGCGGTGTTCCAGACGCCTGATCTTCTCGGCTGGCTGTATCAGTACTGGAACGTAGAGGAAAAGGACCGTGTCTTCGAGGCAGCCAGTCGTGGCGTCAAAGTCGAGGGCGCAGACATCATTCCCGCGACGTGCATCTACACCGAGGAATATATCGTCCGGTTCCTGGTCGAGAATTCGCTCGGGGCGCGCAGGGTGGCCATGCACCCTGCATCGCGCCTGCCCGAACACTGGCGCTACTTCGTCCAGGACGCCGACCGGTCCCCCGTGGAGCGGCGACCGCTTACGGAACTGACCTTCCTGGACCCAGCCTGCGGCAGCGGCCACTTCCTCGTCGCTGCCTTCGATCTGCTCTGGGAGATGTATCAGGAGGAGGGCACAGTCACGGAGCCTGAGCAGATCTGCCGGGCCATTCTCGAACAGAATCTGTATCGGATCGACATCGACGAGCGGTCGGTCCAGATCGCCGCGATGGCACTGTATCTGAAGGCGAAGGAGCGCGCTCCCCAGTTTAAGCCCCGCAAGGTGAATCTGGTTGCCGCCAACGCGTCGGTGCCTGCCGACGCACTCCAGCGCCACCTGCGCCACCATCCGGAGGACGAACCGTTGCGTGCCGTGCTGGCGGCCATCTTTGCGAGTCTGGAGCACATGGACGAGGTGGGCAGTCTGCTGCAGCTTGAGGAGCAGCTCGACCACGCTATTGAACAGCTTCGATCGAAAGGAAGCGCAGCCCAGGCCAGCATGCTGCCAGTTCTGGGCGTTCCGGTGCCGCCACGCCAGGAGCCGATGGAGCTTGATGCGCCGAGTTGGGATGACTGGAAGCGGTCGGTGCTCGAACGGCTGCACGCACGGTTCCAGGAAGAGGCGCAGGCGACCGACCTTTCGACCGCGCTGTTCGGCGCTCAGGCAGAGAAGGGGCTCGGGCTGATCGACCTTCTATCGAGACGGTATGACGTGGTGGCCGCGAACCCGCCGTATATGGGGTCGAGCAACATGGGTCCGGTGCTCAAGCGCTACGTCGAGCGGCGGTACCCCGACGGCAAGCGCGACCTCTACGCCGTGTTCATCGAGCGCTGCCTCCAACTCGCGTCGGACGGTGGCCAGGTCGCGATGGTGACGCAGCAGTCGTGGATGTTCCTGCGGTCCTTTGCCGAGTTGCGCAAACGGCTGCTTGAGCAGCAGGCGATCAACTGCCTCGCTCACCTTGGGCCACGTGCCTTTGAGGAGATCACCGGCGAGGTCGTCAATGTCGTGCTGTTCGTCCTGACCCGAACCGTGCCGCCACCGGACCACCGGCTGTGGGCGGCGCGGCTCATCGGCCCAAAGAGCGCCCGCGAGAAGGATGCGTTGCTGCGCGAGGCGATCCAGGCAGGCCAGGTTGAGGGCCGGTCCGAGCGTCATGAACCAGGGGGAAGCCGCCAAAAACAGGGTACTATGGTGCATTAAGGACAACGGTCTCTGGCAACGGGAAGAGGGTGGCGCATGACGAGCACGGAACGGGCGTGTCCACTCCAAGCAGAGGTGCTCACGCGTGACCCCGTGCTTGCTGAGATGGTCGACCGCCTCATCGCCACCTTACATCCGCAACGGATCTACCTCTTTGGTTCACGGGCCAGAGGGGACTCGGGGCCGGACAGCGACTATGACCTTCTCGTCGTGGTCGAATGCGCCGCTGAGCCAACCTATCGATTGTCTCAGCGCGGCTACCGGGCCCTGCGGGGTATACCTGTGGCCGTGGACGTGGTCGTGTGGGACCGCGCAACGTTCGACGCCCGCCTGCATCTGAAGGCGTCATTTCCCGCCACCGTCGTTCGCGAAGGGAGATTGATCCATGCGGCCTGATCCCCAAAAGGTGACAGAGGCGCGCGAGTGGCTCCAGCGGTCGATCTCCGATATCGAGTCTGCCGAGGTCCTGATGAGTTCCACGCCCTCGCATATCGATACGGCGCTGTACCACTGTCAGCAAGCGGTCGAAAAGGCGTGGAAGGCGTTCATGTTCTGGCATGACGTACCTTTTCGCAAGACGCACGATTTGCGGGAACTTGGCAGCGCATGTGCGAGCATCGACCGATCCTTGAGGAGCCTGGCAGAGCGAGCGGAGGACCTCACGCAGTTTGCCTGGGAGTTCAGATAGCCAGGCGGACCCCAAACACTACCAAAAGAGGAAGCAGACGAGGCGCTGGCCACCGCCCGCGAGGTGTACGACGCCATCCTCGCGCGATTGCCCGAGGAGGCACGACCATGAACGACAGCCAGCCGCATCCCGCCGTCTACCGGTCTGTCCAATCGCGATTCCTCACGATCCCCCAGACTCCTCTCAGTTACTGGCTGCGCGACCGCTTCTTCGACCTGCTCGCGGGACCAGTGCTCGGGGATGTAGCAGAGGTGCGACAATGTCCGGCGACGGCGCGCGACCTCTACGCTGTGTTTATCGAGCGCTGCCTCCAACTTGCCGCGGACGGTGGCCAGGTTGCGATGGTGACGCAGCAATCGTGGATGTTCCTGCGATCCTTCGCCGAGTTGCGCAAACGGCTGCTTGAGCAGCAGGCGATCAACTGCCTCGCCCACCTTGGGCCACATGCCTTTGAGGAGATCACCGGCGAGGTCGTCAATGTCGTGCTGTTCGTCCTGACCCGAGCCGTGCCGCTGCCCGAGCACCGGCTGTGGGCGGCGCGGCTCATCGGACCGAAGAGCGCCCGCGAGAAGGATGCGTTGCTGCGCGAGGCGATCCAGGCGGACCAGGCTGTGGGCCGGTCCGAGCGTCATGAACCAGGGGGAAGCCGCCAAAAACAGGGTACTATGGTGCATTAAGGACAACGGTCTCTGGCAACGGGAGGAGGGTGGCGCATGACGAGCACGAGTGAAGCCCGATTGCCAGACGGGGATGTGTCCATTCTAGACGCCAAGCTCGCTGAGATCGTCGACCGCCTCGTTGCTGCGTACCATCCTGAGCGTCTCTACCTGTTCGGGTCGCAGGCCCGCGGCGACGCTGGTCCCGACAGCGACTACGATCTCCTGATGGTCGTGCCAGACGACGCTTCGGAGGCGAGGCGTCGCTCTGGGCTGGCCTACGACGTTTTGTGGGGAACTGGTACGGCCACAGACGTCATCATTTGGGAAAAATCACGCTTTGACCGCCGGGCACAGGTGGTCTGCTCACTGCCGGCCACGGTTCTGCGCGAAGGGAAGTTGATCTATGGTGCATGACTCCGAGCTTTTAGCGGAGACGAGGGCATGGTTCGCGAGGGCAGCGCAAGACATTCGAGCCGGAGACATTGATCTCCGCGTGGTACCACCCCTTACTGCGGATACAGTTTTTCATGGCCAGCAAGCCGCAGAGAAAGCCATGAAAGGGTTCCTTACATGGCACAGCCAGCCGTTTCGTAAGACCCATAACCTGACCGAGGTCGGTGGTCTGTGCGCGGACGTTGACGGGTCACTCGAGCCGCTTCTACGCCGTGCTGCCGTGCTGGCCGACTATGCCTGGAAGTTTCGCTACCCAGGTGATTCGGATGAACCAGCACGCGAGGAAGCAGAGGAGGCGCTGGCCACCGCCCCCGAGGTCTACGACGCCATCCTCGCGCGATTGCCCGAGGAGGCACGACCATAATGACAGACGCGCTGCTTGAACAGGACCCAATCCTTTGTGAGATCGTAGATCTTCTTATCCCAACCTTGCACCCGCTGTCTCGCAGAGGGCCATCACTGATACCTTGTACCTGGCGGAAACCAGAGTATATTGGGTTATGATGGGGTCGCTGACGGCGGAGCCTGTCGTCGCGACAGCAGTGCGTGCCCTTCAAGCAAGGCCGGCGACTCCGGCAAACTGAGGACACCCTGCCGGTGCACGCGATCCGCCAGCGTGAAAGGAGGTACCCATGCAGACCATTGAGACGACGGCAACGGTCGGTCAGGATGGCATCCTGACTGCGCGCGTACCACCCGAGGTACCGCCCGGTCGGCACCGGGTGGTGCTGGTGATCGAAGAGGCGACGGCACAGGAGGAGCAGACCTTGCCCTTCGACTTCCCAGTCGATGATTGGCGCCCTTGGCCGGAAGGTCTGTCACTGCGGCGTGAGGACATGTATGGCGACTGGGGACGCTGACGCTCTGTTCCTGGACACCAATGTGCTGGTCTACGCCAACGTCGCAGATGCGCCCCTCCATGCCGAAGCGCTCGAAGCGATCCAAGCGCGTCACCGATCGGGTATGGCGCTCTGGACCAGCCGACAGGTGCTCCGCGAATACCTGGCCGCGCTCAGCCGACCGCAGACCTTCACGAGACCACGGCCGGTGACGACACGGGTGGAGCGCGTGCGGTACTTCGAGTCTCGGTTCCGTGTGGCAGAGGATGGTCCCCAGGTGACCACGCAGCTACGGGCGCTCATGGAGCAGGCTCCCGTCGGCGGTAAGCAGGTACACGACGCCAACATCGTCGCCACCATGCTGGTGTATGGCGTCCGGCGGCTCCTGACGGCCAACCCGAGTGACTTCGCTCGCTTTGCAGCCCTCGTGACGGTGGCACCGCTGGTGGCTAGCACGTGAGCCACCCCGCCGTCTACCGGCCTGTCCAATCGCGATTCCTGACGATCCCCCAGACGCCCCTCAGCTACTGGCTGCGCGACCGCTTCTTCGACCTGCTCGCGGGACCGGTGCTGGGAGACGTGGCTGGTGTTCATCCTGGCCTATGCACCGGCGATGATAGTCGCTTTGCACGATTTCACTGGGAACTTCTCCCCGCTAGTTGGACACGGTCCCGTATGCTTCGACGATGGATGCCTTATGAGAAGGGAGGGGGCTACGGCAAATGGTTCGGCCATCAGTTTTGGGTTGTGGACTGGGAAGGTGAAGGAGCTAGGCTTCGCTCAGCACTTCTACCCGGAACCAGAATTCAGAACGAGCGGTACTACTTCCGCGAGGGATGGACCTACAGCTACATGGCACGGGGCAGCCTTGGTCTCCGTTGGCTCGCTCCAGACACTGTGTTCTCTCACCTAGCATCCGCAATATTCTTCCATCCCGGTCAACAGGGCACACCATCCGTGTTGAACTGTCGATTTTCGAGTGCAACGATTCGATCCATTAGCGCAAAGATCCAGTTGAACGAAAGTTATGTATCTCGAGTTCCATTACCCTCGATCACTCCGGTCTCCATGGTTGCGACTGAGGCTGCCTGTCTCGCACTCAAGCAGTACCTTGTTGCCATGAAACCCATGGAGCGAAGCTTTTGCGTCGCGTCTCCCACAATATGCACTACTCTGTCGGCCGAGCACCGACAGGAAACGAACGGTGAGACTGCTGTAGCTGCCGTCCTCCACACCCTCGAAGGCATCATTGAGCGCAAGGTCTTCGCTGCGTACGGGATAGAAGGCGACGACATGGCCGCCGTCCTCGATGAGACCGGTACGCCGGCAGGCTGGTTCCCACTCATCCGGGGTTATGACGCGGCGCCGCAGCTTCCCGATGGGCTTTCGGTTCCCGACCAAGCCCTTGCACCTCTGGCAGAGGAGCCGCGAGCCGACCTGTCAGATTCCAGGCTCCTGGTAGTGAAGCGGCGGCTGCGTACACTCTACGAAGCAGGACCCGGTGGCAAGGTGGCGGCAGGTGACGACGAAGCCAACGATGACGGCGCCGAGGCCGATGAGGCCGTCACACCCGGGGCATGCATCCCCATACCCACGGAGACCTTCCTCGAGGAGCTGTCACAGAAGATCGAGGTCCACCCCATCTCCGTCTACTGGCTGCTGAAGGAGCTACGCGAGCAGGAAGGCGTGGTCTGCCTGCCCGAGCTACAGCGCTACACCGAAGATTACCTCACGGTCACCATCCTCCGTCTGCTCGGTCACCGCTGGCCCAGACAGGTCGAGGCCGGTGAATCCGTGCCCAATTGGGCCGACCAGGATGGCATCGTGCCGCTGACCGAGGGCACGGGCGAGTCCACGTTGCTCGACCGTGTCCGCGAGCGGATCGGCGCGGATTTCGGTAACGACCGAATCGATGCCGTCGAACGGGAGTTTGCCCAGATCATGGGGCGGAGTCTGGCGCAGTGGCTGGCTCGCGACTTCTTCCCGCACCACCTCTCCCACTTCCGAAAGCGGCCGGTCGCGTGGCTCCTTGAAAGCGGTCACGCCGTGGAACCGTGCGGAGAGGTGGGTGGCACCGGCACCCGCCAACGGCGTCGCGGTCGCACGGGAGGGCCAGCCTTCGCCTGCCTGGTCTACTATCATGCGTTGACCGCCGACACCCTCACCCGGATCAGGACGCACGTGTTGCGGCCGATCATGCAACGGCGGCGTTACGAGCGCGACGAGGCGCGTAGGCAGGCGGCCCAGAACGACGCTACAGCACGCGCACGGGCCGAGCGGCTCACCGAGGTTGTCGATGAACTTGAGACCTTCGAGGCGGCGCTCGATGTCGTGAGTGAGCGCGGTTTCTGGTCACGAGGTCTGGAAGAGTTGGCACTGAAGGAGCACCTGGACGGATGGACGCGGCGGACGCCTCGTGCCCCCATGCCTGATTCCGAAGGCTTTGTGCGTCAGGAGCAGGCGTACGACCCCGACATCAACGACGGCGTCCGTGTCAACATTGCTCCTCTGCAGAAGTATGGCTTGCTCGCTGCCGATGTGTTGGCGACGAAAGACGTGGAGAAGGCCATCGCTGACCGCGCAACGTGGCGGTCTGACGAGCGCCGATGGTGCCGCGACGGCAAGCTGCCCCGGCCCGGCTGGTGGGACGACGATCATGCGTGATGCGCTGGAGACGGTCGTCCCCCGTGCTTTGCCTGGCTTGAGCGTCGAACATGCGAGCGAGTTGGTGGTCATCATCGAGCGTCTGGTCGAGGCACTACAGCCGGAACGGATCTACGTGTTCGGGTCGCACGCCCGGGGCGACGCCGCACCGGACAGTGATGTGGATCTCATGGTGGTCGTCCCATACTCCGACCTGCTTCCACATAACCGTGATCAAGCGGCCTATCGATCCATCGGCCTGCACGCCTTTGCGGTCGACTTCCTTGTGCTTACCGCCGCGGAGTTCAAGCGCACGTGCGGGGCATATGCGTCGTTGCCTGCCACGGTGCTACGCGAAGGAAAGGTGATCTATGCAGCCTGACGCTCTTCGGGAAGGACTGGACTGGATACGACGCGCGACACGCGACCTCGATGTCGCGAAGCTGTCACTCCAAGGTCCGCCAATGCTCCCGGACATCCCACGGACCCATGATCTTGTTTCGCTGGTCGCTCACTGCCAGGCCATCGCACCCGGGTTCGCCCAGTTCCTGCCCGTGGCGCAGATGCTCACACCGTCTGCTGTGCGCTTTCGATATCCGCCGGGCCTGTTGGAGCCGCCACTTCCCGAGGCAGAGGAGGCGCTCGGGCTCGCGGCGGCTGTGGTCGCGTTTGTACAACAACAGTTCTTGCCTACGAGCACGTCGTGACGGTCGATGAGCGCTCCCTCGCCGCCATCCACCACGTGGCGTGCTCACGAACTCTCCATGCAGCAGCGTCAAGCGCTGCTGCATGGAGAGTTCGTGTATCCGCAATGAGAGCAGACTCAAAGAATGGGGATGCCCATGGAATCGAGCAGTCTGGTAGTGTCTGACCTGGAGGGGCGCGTCCTTGCGGCGCTGCCTGCATTGGCGTGGGACAGCGTGGCGCAGCTGGCCATAGTGATCGCCCGACTGGTGGCCACGCTTCACCCAGAACGCGTCTACGTCTTCGGCTCGCAGGCTCGCGGCGACGCCCGGCTCGACAGCGACATCGACCTCCTCGTCGTCGTGCCGGTTGCCGATCAGCCTGCGCACCGGCTAGCGCAACTCGCGTATCACAGCGCGGCTCCCCACTCGCTGGACCTGGACATTCTGGTCATGTCCCTCGAAGAGTTCGCGTGGCGGAGCCGCGCGCTTGCATCACTGCCAGCGACGGTACTCCGGGAAGGGCGGCTGCTCTATGCCGCGGCCTGAGGCACTTCGAGAGGCCCGGGACTGGGTCGTGCGAGCAACACGCGACCTCCAGGCTGTGGCGATGGCTGTGGAAGGAACGCGCTGTTTGCCTGAGATCGCCGCCTACCACGCTCAGCAGGCCGCAGAAAAGGCGCTCAAAGCCTTTCTCGTTGCCCACGATCAGCCATTCCCACCGACTCATAATGTGGAGCGGTTGGTCCAGTTATGTGAGGCGCTTGACTCAGATTTCGTTCGTCTGGCGGCGGCAGCACGAACACTCACTCCCTATGCGACCTTGTTCCGGTATCCAGGCGGTCTACTCGAGCCGCCCCTCTCCGAGGCTCAGGACGCACAACGGCTGGCGAGAGAGATTGTGGAGTTCGTCCAGCAACGCCTGCCTGGTGACGTGACGACGTGACCATCCTTGATCGCTTCCTCGCTGACATCCACCACGCCGCGCGCGAGTATGGAGGGATGACACTCCTGTTCATCGATCCGCTCCGTCAGTGGGAACGGCTCATGCTGGGCGCTGCCGGACGCGTCGAGCTGCTCACCTACGACGGCAGCCAGCTGGCGCTGCGGGTTGCCATCGAGCGCCACGGGCCCGCGACCACACGCGTTGTCTACGTCCCGCTCGCGCGCGAGCAGCTCACGGTGCTCAAAGAGTACGAGTTCACGCTGCCTGTCTGGGACCGGCGTCTCGTTCCCACGCTGCGTGCGTGGGGCGTGGACGTGGCCACCGAGGATGAAAAGGCGCTTGCTTCCTACCTGCCAGGCCTGGTGGCACGCTGGGCTGATCGCCCGATCGAGTTCTGGCGCAACCTGACCGCACACAGTGTCGGCGCACGCCTGTTCGATGACGAGAAGGTACGGGCATTTCTCGATCGTCCGGACGATATTGCCGCCGACATCGAACACGAGGGATTGCTGCCGCTTTTCCGTGACTTCCTGGCTGAATCGTTCGGCGTGCGCACGAGCCAGACGGGCGCGCCAAAGGAACTGGCACATGCGCTCGTGTGTAACCTGCTCCTGGCCGAGGCGGTCGAGGCGGCGGGGGACACCGGCTTCCCCTATCGTGACCAGCTTCCCTTGCCACTCCAACGGGAACAGTGCGTCCAGTTCCTACACCGCTGGCTGGAAGCGTGGTCACAATCCGCCACGGCGGCCCGCATCATCCGGGAGGGCGAGTCGACGTTCCAGTTTGGTCCGTGGATTGCCAGCCGACATGACTTCCCCAACGTCCAGGCGAGCTTGCAAATCGAGCGAGCCCTTGTCCAACGGGTCCTGGCCGATCTGCGCGATCAGGAGTCGCTCGACGAGCGTGCCTTGCTCCTGACGCGGCTCTTACCAGTGTTTCAGCGGCATGCGACGCACTTCTGGGCTCGCCAAAACGGGGTGCCTGAGTGGACAGCACTTCTGGACGCGGCCACGGCGGTGGAGGCGGCACGCGACGCACTCCAGGAGCTACCGAATTGTCTCACTGCTGCGTCCACCGTGACTGCGTATACCGAACGGTGGTGGCGAGCCGACCGAGCCTACCGGCGTTACCGTGCGATAGGACGTAGCTCACCGGAGCTCGCGCCGGTGGCCGAGACCGTGCGACGGCTCCATCGCCGTTACCTTGAAGAGACCAACAAGCGCTTTGCCGAGGCGCTCGATGGGCACGTCAGTCTCGAGGCAACAGGGTTGCCACCAGGGCGGTCGTTCTGGCCGGTCGAGGGTGCGCGACGCCGAGCGGTGCTCGTGCTCGATGCCTTTCGCTTCGAGCTCGCTCGCGATCTGGAGGAGCAACTTCGCGCACCCGGCGGAGAAACCAAGGTCGAACTTCGTGCGATGCGCGCACCGATACCCTCTGTGACACCGCTCGGCATGGCGGCGCTCCTGCCGGTGGATGACCCTATTGTCGACGTACGTTTGGGAGGCGAGTGGTCCATTCGCGAGCAGGGTGCCGGAAGCGATGCGCCAGATCTGGCCGAAAAGAGTGGGCGTGAACGGCTGCTTGCGTCACGATTGGAAGGCTACCAGTCACTCGATCTGACCGGGCTGATTGGTCTGCCGATTTCAGCCATTCCGGCGGTGCCGTGGCTTTTTGTCTACTCGCAAACGCTCGATGAGGCCGGGCATGCGGGTGTCCTGCGGATGACCATCGAGCACGCGGCGACCTTCGTGACCCAGTGTGCCGATGCGGCCCGCAAACTAGCCGCCGCGGGCGTGGAAGAGCTCCATGTCGTGGCCGACCACGGCTTCTTCGTGCTCGACGACTTTTCTGAGGCCGACCTCATCACCGTGGCGATACAGGACGTGCTCTATAAGAGCCCGCGCGCCATCGTGGCTCCTCGCCTTGACACGACCACGCTGCTCACCTTCCCGCTGCGCGGCTCCGACCTGGTGGTGGGCGTGCCCCGCTCGATTGGCATCTTGCAGGCGCGCGGGGGATACGAATACTTTCATGGCGGCGCCGCCTTGCAGGAGGTGGTTATCCCACACCTGCGGGTACAGTTCCCACGCCGGTCTGTCAAGGTCGACATTGGGTTGCGCGCGCCAGCACGCGTAACCTCGATGCTCTTTGATGTGGAGATCGAGGCCGTTGCGCCCAGTGGTCAGCGCGACCTCTTCGCGGCGGTGGCTCCGCGCTACGTCGAAGTGCGTGCATACGCGCTGCGGGATGGGGTTCCCGTGCAGCCGCCGATCGCAACCGCGAGTGGAGCGGAGCAGTTCGTCTCAGAAACGGTGTCGCACAGATCGATTCGGCTGCGTATTAGCGCACAGGCACGGTTCCGCTATGGGGATACGCTCCGCATTATCGCGTATGATGCCGATACACCGGACATGGAACTGGCGCAGACCACTGTGGCGCTGCATGTCGAGCCCGACGTCTAGGCGTGAAGAGAGGATAGAGCGGTATGGCGGCGACGACAACCGATGTGACGTTAGACGGGTTGGACGTGAAGCTCGCGGCCGAGTTCGGTGGCCGTGTGGTACGCAAGGATCTCGTGAAAGCGACCAAGATCGGCTTCAACGTGCCTGTCTATGTCCTCGAATACCTGCTGGGGCGCTACTGCTCGTCGACGGATCCGACGATCGTGGCCGAGGGCTTAGAGCACGTCAAGACCACCATTGCGGAGCGATTTATCCGCGCCGACGAAGGGGAGCTGGTCAAGTCGCGAACGCGCGAGCGTGGGTCGATTCGCTTGATCGACAAGGTCGTCGTCACGTATCGGGAGACGGAAGATAAGTACTGGGCGAACTTGCTCAACAGTGGCTTGACGTTCGTCCATATCGCGGACGACGTGGTGCGGCAGTACGAGAAGCTGCTCGTCGGTGGCGTCTGGGCGAGTGTCGAGATTCGCTACGACGAAACGCTCCAGCACCGCGGGCAAACTCGCCCTTTTCTCATTGAGCAACTCCAGCCGATCCAGATCGCATCGGCGAGACTGGAAGAGTATGTCGAGTCTCGGCAGCGATTCACGCGCGACGAATGGCTGGATGTCTTGCTCCGTAGCCTCGGCATGGAACCACACCATCCCGATCTGACATTTCGCCGGAAACTGTTGTACCTGCTGCGACTCGTGCCGATGGTCGAGCACAACTATAACCTCGTAGAACTGGGTCCCCGCGGCACCGGTAAGTCATTTGTCTTTCGAGAGGTGAGTCCGTATGTCATTCTGGTGAGTGGCGGTCAGGTGACGGTGCCCAAGCTGTTCATCGAGAACAGCCCGCCTTTTCGAATCGGTCTGGTTGGCACCTGGGATGTCGTAGCGTTCGACGAGGTGGCTGGAGCCCAGTTCCGCCGACCCGAGGACAAGCAGATCTATAAAGATTATATGGAGATGGGCTCGTTTTCCCGTGGGTCAGGTAAAGGCACGGTGCCTGCCTATGCCAGCTTCGTCTTCAATGGCAATCTTGACGGTGACGTGGAGACCATGGCACGAACCTCGCACCTCTTCGCGCCGTTCCCGGAGAGCATCCGGTATGACATGGCATTCCACGATCGCTGGCACGCCTACCTTCCTGGATGGGAAATGCCGAAGATGCAGCCCGACTACTTCACGACGCATCTGGGCTTTATTGCCGATTACACGGCGGAGATCTTCCGCGAGTTGCGAAAACAGAACTTTACCGATGTCGCCGAGCGGTCATTCAAGCTCGGAAATCATGTCGAGGAGCGCGACCGGAAGGCGATCCTGAAGACGACCTCGGGCATGCTTAAGCTTCTGCACCCTGATGGCCGTTGCACCCAGGAAGAGCTGGAAACGTATCTTCGATTTTCGATCGAGATGCGACGCCGGGTGAAAGAGCAACTTAAACGCATGGGCGGCATCGAATACGCGAAAGTGAACCTCTCCTATATCGACCTGCGGTCTGGCGACGAGCACGTCGTCACGTGCCCCGAACTCGGTATCATCCAGCTCATTCCAGAAGGACAGCCAGCCCCGGGCAATGTGTTTACCGTGGGGACAGAGCACGCAGAAGCCCGTTTCGGACTGTTCCGCGTCGAGGTACAAGCCATGCCGGGCGGTGGACATCTCCGACTCACGGGCGCTGCGTCACGATCGGTACGTGACGCGCTCCAAACAGCGTACGACTATCTCCGTGCGAACCTGCGTCGCATGGGATCAGATCGAAGTTTGAGCGATTTCGATATTCACGTCCAGGTTGTTAGTCTGATGCAGGCCAAAGAAGGCTCGGAAGCCGGGATGGCCTTCTTTATCGCCCTCCTGTCAGCAGTCATGGTGCGGCCCGTGGTGCCGCAACTGGTGATTCTCGGTGATATGAGTATCCACGGGGTGCTCCGACGTGTCGACGCACTGGGAGACAAGTTGAAAACCGCGATGGATGCCGGCGCGAAGCGGGTGATGATTCCAACGGAAAACAAACACGACTTTGCTGATCTGCCAGCTGATGTCATCGACAAACTACAGATCGTCTTCTATAGCGATCCCACAAACGCCGCGTTCCGTGCGATGGGTCTGGAGTAGCGGTGGGAGGCGACTGGGCCACCAGAGTTGGCATTATCGAGCTGAACCGTCAACCCGGTCTCTCGATCGCTCCAGGGGGTGCCCACCAAAGTTTTGCGCTCGCGTTGGGCGGGGACCAGACGCGAGAATAAGTGGAGGTGGCGACTGGGATCGAGCAGGCGCTGGGGAGCTGGTGCCAGGCGCATCCACGGGCGACGCTCGACGAGATCGTAGCGGCGGTCGATACCGAGTTGGCGCCGGTGCGGCGACCGTACGTCGAGGATCTCGCCCACGCGACGGCTCCGGAGACCGAGACAGCCGAGCGTGCGATCTGCCCGGCATGTGGTGATCGCATGGGCCGCCGCGGCCAGCGGAAGCGGGAGGTGCTGGTACCGGGGCATGGGGCGCCAGTGCGGCTCGAGCGGACGTATCAAGTCTGCCCAACCTGCAGGTTGGGTCTTTTCCCCGCGATGAGGTCCTGGGGCTTGTGCCCGGGATCCTGAGCCCGCGGACGCTCGACGGGGCGGTGCGGCTCGGCAGCCGTCTGGCATGTGGCGACGCGGCTGAACAGCTGGCGTTCTTCCGGCATCGTGACGTGGGCGAGGAGACGATGCGGCGGGTGACCGAGGGGGCGGGTGCCGCGTGGGGCGCGATCCCGGAGGCGGAGACCGCCGACCTCGATGCGACGCTGCCCGCACCGCCGCCAGGACCCGCGGTGCAGCAACTCAGCGTGGATGGGGCGATGGCGCCACTCGTCGGTGGGGCGTGGGCCGAGGTCAAGATCGCCTCCATCGGCACGGTGGAGGATGCTGTGCCGCATACCGTTGTGTCCCCCCCGTAGGATCCACGCGCCCCGATCAGCCAGAAATCAACTCAGGATGTTCACGGCGCGTGCTGCGACGAGCGCGACCGTCAGGAGCGACGCCGCCGACTGCACGAGCATAAGCATCTTCGCCCAGGGTGTGAGCGGCATCGTATCGGTCGGGCTAAAAGCGGTCGCGTTTGTAAACGCCA
>JAABUZ0100003979.1_pt1 | contig 20981 bp, 17 predicted proteins | sample 5562091 | NCBI WGS metagenome assembly JAABUZ01 (sample SAMN12813069, study PRJNA571459) | rock metagenome | isolation source: Antarctica rocks | place: Antarctica: Victoria Land, Linnaeus Terrace sud | collected 2015-12-21
TAAAAAGTGTGAAAAATGAAAAAATGCAAAACTATCTCTAACTGTTTCAGGTAGCAAGGCCGCATAATATTGGTTCTATTATGCAAAAGAAAAGAATAAATAATAGGAATAATTTTCCTTTGTTTTGCTTTTTATATATTTCAAGCAAAGCTTGAAATATATAAAAAGCAAAATTGCAGGATATAGAATACTTAACGCTTCTTCCTTGCTGGGCTTGTCGTCTTCTCTTTCGCGTTCCGTCTGTAGTGCGCGCCCGGCACACGGCCTTGTGGCTGCTCTGGACGCGGCCCGGCCTGTATAGGTGGAATGGGCCGCGTGACCGCGCCATCCGCAGGCACGGTTATCTCTTCTCCGTGATGCCACAGCTTGAGTGATGAACCGTCAACCAGACTGTAGCGCGCCTCTTTCCCCGTCACCTCGACGTGCAGACGCCCGCCGTGAAACATAATGCGGAAGGTCAGTCGGGTAAGACCATTGGGCAAGCGTGGCGAGAAGGAGAGCGAATCCTTATATAGGCGTAGCCCACCGAAGCCAGCGACCAGCGCGCTCCACGCCCCCGCCAGTGAGGCGATGTGCACGCCATCCCGCGTATTATGCTCCAGATCGTCGAGATCCATAAGCGCCGCCTCGCTGAGATAGTCGTAGGCCAGATCGAGCTGCCCCACCTCGGCGGCCAGCACCGCCTGTGTGCTCGCCGATAGCGACGAATCACGCACGGTGAGCGGCTCGTAGTAGGCGAAGTTGCGCGCTTTAAGCTCTGGTGTGAATGCCTCGCTGTGCAACATCATGGCAAGTACCAGATCGGCCTGCTTGATGACCTGCCTGCGATAGAGCTGGAAGTAGGGGAAGTGTAGGAGCAAGGGATACTGATCAGCCGACGTGCTCTCGAAGTCCCAGACTTGATGCTTGGTGAAGTTCTCATCCTGTGGAGTGACTTGCAGGCGCTCATCGTATGGAATGAGCATATGCTCGGCCGCGTCGAGCCAGCTTGCAATCTCGTCCTGATCCACGTCGAGCACATCCGCCGTATCCATATGCTGCTTTGCCACCTCGGCCGCTGAGCGCAGGTTGTACTGCGCCATAAGATTGGTGTAGACGTTGTTGTCGGAGATGGCGCTGTACTCGTCTGGTCCAGTAATGCCGTCGATACGGAAATTGCCAAGAGCATCATGATAGCCGAGCGAGCGCCAGAGACGCGCCGTCTCGACCAGCAGCTCTAAGCCCACGTTTGCTGTGAAGTCTGAATCGTTGGTCGCGCCAATATATTGAACGACAGCGTAGGCGATGTCTCCGTTGATGTGGAATGCGGCGGTGCCGGCGGGCCAGTAGCCGGAACACTCTTCGCCATGAATCGTACGCCAGGGGAAGGCCGCGCCCTTGAGTCCGAGCTGTTGTGCGCGATCTTTGGCCTGTTGAAGCGTTGAGTGACGCCAGCGTAGGGCGTCGGCGGCGGCGTTCGGCATCGTCAGCGTGAGCACTGGCAGGACGAAAATCTCGCTATCCCAGAAGACGTGCCCATCGTAGCCCGAACCCGTCAGCCCCTTCGCCGGAATCGGCCGCCGCTCTCCGCGTGCTCCCGCCTGTAGAACGTGGAAGAGGGCGAAGCGTACGGCCTGTTGAATTGCCGGATCGCCCTCAAGCTCAACATCCGCGTTTGACCAGAAGGTGTCCAGGTAGGCCCGCTGCTCTTCCAGCAGACGATCCCAGCCCGTCAAAGCGGCGGCAGAGAGCGCGGCGACGACCTGATCGTGCAGGGCGGGTCGTGAGCGCGCGCTCGACCAACCGTACGAGATAAGCTTGACAATGCGCAGACGCTGACCCGGCTGCAGTCGCGCGCTGATCGTCGTACGCACAACGTCTGGATAGCTATCGCTACTGATGACCATCTCGTCTGGCCCCTCGATCTGATGATCCATCGCGGAGGCCATACGCAAGTTGCTCGTCCGCGTATGATGAACCATGATCCCAAGCGTGCTCCCGTTCGACATAGACTCCTCGCACTCTAACGGAGATTTGAGGATGGCCGCCGTCCGCGGGTCCTTGCCGGCCGTCGGAATGTCCTCGTTCGCCACCAGCTCCGACTGCACAACTACGCGCACCGTATCGTTCACCGGCTCTATTTCATAGCTGATCGCCGCGATCGATCGCTGCGCGAACGAGACCATGCGCACCGACGAAATACTGATTGTCCGCCCCGCCGGCGAGGACCAGCGCACACTGCGGCGCAGCACGCCGTTGCGCATATCCAATTCGCGCTCGTGATGATGCAGCTCGCCATAACGAACATCAAAAGGCTCATCATCCACGAGCAGGCGCAGTAGCTTGCCATTGGTCACATTCACCACCGTCTGCGCCGACTCCGGATCGCCATACGCCGCCTCCGCATAGGGCAGTGGGCGCAGCTCATAGAACGAGTTCAGGTAAGTCCCCGGAAGGCCAAACGGCTCCCCCTCGTCCAGATTCCCTCGCATCCCGATATGTCCATTAGAAAGAGCGAAAACGGATTCCGTCTGCGCCAGCTTATCCAGGTGCAGCTCCGTCTCGCGAATACTCCAATCCTCGACCGTAAAGGCGGATTGCTCAATCATGCTAGACCCCTCAATTCAATAATAGATAAAACGATACCAGATCTCGAAACATCATTCATCCTAAATGCTCATCGCAGGCCGCTCCACCCTGCCCACCTCGTAGGTCCATCCTTTTACTTACTCATCAAAAAAAGCTCCTAACTTCCTTACGGTAACAAGCAGCTTTTAGTTTTGGCACCTCTGCACAACCGAATTGGCACTTTGATTTGCAGAGGCGCCAATTCATTGCGCGCAGACCGGCTTCATCCGGAGGGCAACGATCAGCACGCCTCATCACTGAAAACTTCGCCTTTTTTACTTGAATTGCTTATGATGCTCTTTTTAAGAATGAAATTAGTATCTCCACAAAGCAAAGACACTAACTCATTGTATACAAACCATCTTCAGACGAAGACGACTGGTCCGACCCACTTCATGTCACCCTGAGCGCGTAGCGACAATCCCTTGCGGTTGTCGTCATCCACCCACCTCTCAAGCCGATCCACCACGACAACCGCAAGGGATTGTCGCTACGCGCTCAGGGTCAAAGTTCAAACGGATCAGAGTAGCTGATGTTGAGTGGATTTCGGGGCGAGTTGGGTGGTAAGTGAAGTTTACGGATGCGATACAGCCGGGAGCAAGTTCAGTAATGATGAGCTTTCAATCTGGTCTGTACGTTTTCTTGCACTAAAGGGCAGATGCAAAAGCGGGATGCAATAAAATTTGACAGAGCAGTATCGCTCAATATAGATAAAATTATCTGTCAATCGCATAAGAAATGTAGTATGAGCAGATGAAACTTTCTATAAATCTGGATGGTTTTAATGGTTTTACTTTTGTTTTATGCTATACTGTTTGCAGGCAGTACGTTATAGTGATACATTATATTTTCTGTGGAGTTGCAAGAGTTAACAGGTATCGATTGACGCTTGTTAACTATTGTGGCATATTATGGGTAGGTCTTATGGAGGTGGTGAGTATGACACTTAGAGAGTATCGGGCCAGATTAGCCTGGTCTATGTCTGAGTTAGCGAGACACGCGGGCTTGACGTATCAAACTGTTTCGCGCATAGAAAAAGGGGAGTTGACACACTTTCATACCGTTGCAGCCATTGCTAATGCATTAGCGGCAGCTCTAGGAGAGAATATTACAGTTGACGATTTGAAAGGTGTGCATATCATTAGTTAAACTTTTCTTTGTAGCAAAATGAAACGCTCAGGTTGCCAGACCCGAGCGTTTCAAAGGTTTTCTATAACTGATACTTACTTGCAAACCTGCATCAGTTATAGACAGTTTATATTGCAACGGCCTAGCTTAGTAAAGGCTGTTTACGGTCGTGCAATGTTCGACAGGTTCAGGCTGTCTGGTAGCATTATCTCATTACCATGCCTGGCTTGTCAATCTCATAAGGAATGTAGTATGAAAAGACAACAGGTTCGGCAAATGACCTCTTTTGCAAGCTCGAATAATTTTAAGGGCTTGTCGTATTCTCCTGCACTGCTTTTAGATGCTCATTTGAGCGCGTCTATCACGGATCATCCTCATTTTCCCTACGCCTGCCAGCTTGGCTTTGAGTCTTATTATGAGGCGATACAGAAGCACAAGGGCAAATCTCTTTATAGCCGTTCTCAGGTAGTTGATTTTGTCTGGGATAATCTTTTCGATGAGAATGGAAAAGGGCTTATTCCCTCCGACAGCGTCGGCTTCGACGCGCTGCATGCCTACTTCCTTGACCGCCTCGTGCCCGTTTGCGCCCAGTTGCTCGCCGCCGCCGCTGAAGCCGGCGAGATCAGCGCCGATATTGATGCCCTCGAACTGATGTATGGCATCGGCAACCTCTGCGTTGGTGCCGACAACGATCCGCGCTACAATGCCCGCCGCATGGTCGAGCTACTCATCGCGGGACTCCTCCAATCGCGCTCGACCTGATACTGCTGATTCAGAGAAGGAGCACCTGTAGTACTTCGCCTGCCGCTCAAGCTCGCCCCGAAATCCACCCCACATCCCCGCTTTCAACACATCATCAAGCTTGACAAAGCAGTACATTTAGGCAAGAGAGCAGAGAGAAAATATCTCCAAAACCCTTGCCCTCAGCACGTTTTTCATGTAGAGTAGTAGCAGTCAAGCACAGACAACAAGGAGGTGCAGGAATGGCAGATCTGGAGCAAATGAAGCTACTCAAGCAAGGCGTGGAGGACTGGAATGCTTGGCGGCGAGAGAACCCTCGTGTACGACCGAAGATGAGCGATGCCGATCTGAGCAGTACTAATCTCAGTCGCGTCGATTTGAGCGATGCCGATCTGGCTGATGCTAATCTCAGTCGTGCCAACTTGAGTGGTGCCTTCCTGAACAGTACTAACCTAAGTCGTGCCAACATGAGAGATGTTGATCTGAGAGATGCCCTTCTGAACGATGCCGACCTGAGAGATGTTGATCTGAGCGATGCTCTTCTGAACGATGCTGATCTAAGCGGTGCTAACTTGAGAGGTGCCTTCCTGAGCGATGCCAACCTGAGCCATGCTGATCTAAGCGGTGCCTTCTTGGGCAGTGCCTTCCTGGGTGGTGCTGAGGTATATCGGACCGTTTTTGCCAACATTGATCTCCGTAACACAAAGGGCTTGACCGAGATCCGACACTTAGGTCGATCTCACGTTGAACTCTACTCAGTTCAACTTCCCCAGGATGGTAGCGCGCTCCATTTTCTTCGTGGTGCGGGCGTGCCTGATGAGTGGATTGATGAGTATCGTGTCCGCATGATGCATCCTATTCAGTATCATTCGCTGTTCATCAGCTACTCTAGCAAGGATGAGATGCTGGCCACTCGTTTGCACGCGGATCTACAAGCTGCCGGCGTTCGCTGCTGGTTTGCCCCCGAAGATATGAAGATTGGGGATAGGATTCGGCAGCGCATCGATGAGGCTATTCATATGCAGGACAAGCTCTTGCTCCTACTTTCCGAGCATGCTCTCCCAAGCAACTGGGTTGCCAACGAAGTAGAGGCAGCGTTGGAGAAAGAGGATCGGCAGCAGCGCGAAGTGCTCTTCCCCGTGCGCCGCACTCGCCACATCGGTGACTTCACTCACTGGACCGATCCCCAGGCATACCAGGTCGCCTTTGATCGCTTACTTCGTGACTTGAAGCAAAACTGATACCTTCCACTTTTTCTCTTCTCGCAAATCATCAAATGTGCTAAATGGATAATCTCTTAGAGACTAATACTTTCGTGTTCAACTTGACAACTAATCTTTCTGTAACTATAATGATTACAGATAGTTTGAGTATCCTGTTAACTTTTACTTCTCTGACCCGGCTCATTTTACGGCTGGCCCGCGTAGCAACAAGGGGTGGGGATGGGGGGTGGTTGGGCCCTTGTGGTTGTCGTGCTACATCCCCTTGAGAGGACCATGTAGCGACAATCCCTTGCATGTCATTCTGGCTTAAAGGGGTGGAGTTCGGCGAAGTGGGTCAAAGCATTATTGCTTTGTCGATCTTGATAAAGACTGGTTAGTAATTTATACAGAAGAGGATATAATTATAATGGCATCGACTCAACCGAAACAGCCCGCCACAGACTCAAAGCCGCCACGCCCGCCCGCTTTCCTGAATCAAGTAATGGCGGGTCTTTTGCGCTCACCTCTGCACGGGCTTATGAGCGCGAATCTGATGTTGCTCACCTTCACGGGCCGGAAGAGCGGCAAGCAGTTTACCACGCCCGTCACCTATTCATACCTCAGCCCTGACCGGTTGCTCGTCTTCACCAGTAGCTCTTGGTGGAAAAATCTGCGCGGTGGCGCACCCGTCTCTCTACGCATCAAGGGCAAGCTAGTGCAGGGTACCGCCGAGCCCACCGACGACCGGCAGACCATCATTGCTGAGACACGTGCCTACCTCGCCAAAAAAGGTGTGCGCAACGCCCGCATGATCGGCCTGCAAATCGATCCCAAGCGCGAACTCAGTCAGGAATACCTGGACGAGGTTACGCGGGGGCGGGCGGTAATCTACATTCAAATAGTACCAACTGTATAACGATAAACCTTATTCATCCCTCATCTCCCGCAAGAATTCCTGCTCCATTGCCTGTTTCTCTTGCTCGGACATAAAGCTGTGGCGCACGCCGTTGAGCAGGATGTTGTTGATGTCCTTGATCTCCAGGTGGAACGGGTCGGCGAGCAGGGCGACTTCTTGATTGATGCTGGTATTGAAGAGTGGGGGGTCGTCTGAGTTGATGGTGAGGGGGACGCCGGCAGCGTAGAGTTGGGGTAGGGGGTGCGCGGCGAGGTTGGGATAGATGCCCAGGCAGATGTTGCTGGTCGGGCAGAGCTCGATGGGTATATGCTGCTCGGCCAGGTAGGCGACGAGCTCAGGATCTTCGATGGAGCGCACACCGTGCCCGATGCGTTCAGCTCCCAGCGCACGGATTGCGCCCCAGACGCTTTGGGGTCCATCGAGCTCGCCCCCATGCGGCGCACTGTGCAGGCCCGCCGCCCGCGCCCGACCAAACCACGGCTCGAAGTGTTCGGCTGGATAACCCAACTCCTGCCCACCCAGTCCCAGCGCCACCACACCCTCATCCCTATACTCCAGCGCCAGGGATGTTGTATAGTCAGCCGACGCACGGGCGCGTTCAGGATCTGCAATGCCGCGCACAACATCAAATATCCAGCGCATCTCCACTCTAAACTCCGCCCGCGCCCGCTCGCGTCCACGCTTCAGCCCGCTCAAAAACGCGTCCTGCGGCACCTTCAGCCCATAGTGCGTGCTCGGCGAAAACGTAATCTCGGCATAGCGCACATGCTGACGCGCCATATTTGCCCCAAACTCGTATGCGATCAGCTCATAGTCCTCGGCCGTGCGCAAACAACGCGTAATCGCCACATAGATCTCGATAAAGTGATTGAAGTCGCGATACTTAAACCAGTTTTGGAACTCAGCCAGATTGTGCGCCGGCAGATCCACCTTGTTGCGCTGCGCCAGCGTCAAAAGCGTCGCCGGCTGTATCGCCCCCTCAAGATGCACATGCAGCTCCGCCTTAGGCGCACTGAGTAGATAACTCTTAACGTCCATAAATCGAATATCTCCTATATATATAAAGATGTCTCGAAACTGTTGCTCTAAACATCCCTTTTGTGTCAAACTTCGGCTAGCAGAGGCGCCGTATTCATCGCGCGCAGACCGGCTTCAGCCGGAGAATCGCCACTCAGGCTCCTCCAAACCGATTCCTTCGCCTTTCAAACGGAGCCGATCACGGAGGAACCTCCACGAGTGGACCTGAGCATGCTAAAAGGACCTGATCAATATCCTCCCCGTGAACGGGGCCTGTGCGCGATGAATACGGCACCTCTGCTTGTTAATGGTCTTCATAAATTTGGTTGAAGTCAACGCTACAAAGGACTGTCCTTCCACAAACTTCTCAGACTTATAGTCACCACTTCAGTGGTGAATACTATAGTATATAGTAGAGCAAGAATTATTACAATACAACGCGTTGTCACCTGGAAAATCTTGCTGAATTAACCCTCCAAATGGTTTTCAATCTGTACGCACCTACACTACTTTTAAATTTATTTGTTAATAAAAATGCTGAATCGATACAACTCTCGAATTACATTAGGGGCCTGATTTATCGCTCCCGGTTTCCCCCGCGTCTCCTAGCTCCATTCGCCCGACCACTTCCCTTTGTGAGCATACATTCTTCCTATCTGCTTGTTTAATGGTAAAACTTGGCATATACTTTTAGAAAAGGGTTGTTGCTGCTCATCTTAGAAATGGTATGTGCATATGTTTTGTGGTACTTGTGGCTCGTTACTGCCTAATGGTGCGACCGTATGCCCGCAGTGTGGTAGTGCGAATGTTGCTTCTAAATCCTTTGGTTCGCAGGCGGGGAGTTCTGCCGATCATTTGAATGGGCACCGGGCTCAGTATGCGCCTGCGACGAATTATGGTGCGGGACAGAATCCCTATGAGGCACCGCCGCCGCTACCTCCTCCTTATAATATGAGTCCCTATGATGCTACGGTTCGGGCTTCGTACGCACCCACACCTACACCCACACCGTCGCCTCATATGCCCCCTCTCTCCTATCCATCGCCCCAACCTCCAGCACCACTGCGCAAACGGGGAGGTAGACTCTTTCTCATTATCGGCGGCATCCTGGTCGCGTGCCTTGTGCTCTGCGGTGCCCTGGTTTACTTCACATCGGCACTTGCCAATACTGGTAGCCGTCAGGCGGATGCAACGCCGACCAGTCAGGCAAGCCCGACCATCCAGCCGAGTCCGGCGGCGGACCTGAATCCATATCCGCCTCAGACGGGGACCCTGATCATGAGTGATCCTATGCACGATAATAGTAAGGGCTATAAGTGGGATGAGGCGACGATGAACGGCAAGGGCGGGAACGGCTTCTGCGGGTACAAGCAGGGCAGCTATCATATTGCAGAGAGTGCTGTTCAGGCCGGCTCGCAAGCGACCGTCATCTGCAATCCAGAGGCTCCGCAGTTGAATCTGTCAAATGAGACCTTCGAGGCAAACGTGATGGTATCTAAAGGAACGGGCGTGGGACTTGCCGTGCGCCTCGACCAGACGAAGGGTACAGGCTATATATTTAAAGTCTTCACAAACGGTCAATATGCGATAGGTAAGGCAGATCTAAATAATACAGATACCAATAAGCAATTTGTTTCTCTGCGTACAGGCACAAATGGAGCTATAAAGCAGGGCCTGAATCAGAGCAATCTCCTTGCCATTGCCGCAAACGGAAACACAATCAGCCTCTTTATAAATGGGCAGTTCATCGACGGCGTGCAAGATAGCTCATTTATGCAGGGACAGCCAGGCGTCTGCGCCTTCGGAAATGGCGATCTGGATGCGACCGCCCAAAACGCCAGAATGTGGCGCATCTAAACATCGAAAAGTGGGGAGCTGGACGCAATGATGATTGTTGACAAATACATGCGGCCACGCCCTGAGAGCCCGCCGCTTCCAGCGGTCGAATCCACGCTTCAGCACTGCATACTCGCTGGCCAGACTAAAAAGTCAACCATCATCATTGTGTCTGGCTCCCTACGCCTCTCATGCTCACACAGTGAAGAAGATGAAAAGACCTTCGGTGCAAAAAGTATGTGGAATAGCGTTTACTCTTTTGACGTGCTCCTCGTGTTCTATTACAATATGTTGAGGAATAGGCTTCTCTTCTTGTAAAATCGAGAATATATATTGGCTTCTTGTTGGAGAGAGAAAAGATTTTTGATTACTACGACTGATTCTGCTTCAGCAGTGCGCATCTGGCATAAGGACGGAGGTGTGGTGGGGGCGGGCTTTCTGGTGGATGGGCGTCATATTCTTACATGTGCACATGTCGTTGCCCGCGCGCTTGATTATCCTGAGTTCTCGGCTGAGCCGCCGTCAGAGCTTGTTCAGCTCGATTTTCCTCTGCTGGCGCGCGGCAGGATGTTGATGGCTAGAGTGGTTTTGTGGCAGAGGACGCTTGAGAATTGGGGCGAGGGCGATGTTGCGGGCCTGGAATTGCTGGAGGATACGCCGATGGGGGCTGAGGCGGTCGCATTCGCGTCGGCGCGGAATGTATGGGGACATGACTTCCGCGCCTTCGGTTTTCCTGATGGGCAGGATGATGGGATCTGGTCTACAGGGCGCTTGCTGGGACGGCAGGGGGGCAATCTGATTCAGATTGAGGATACGAAGATGGGAAGCATCCCTGTGCTGCCCGGCTTTAGTGGGAGCGCGGTCTGGGATGAGCAATTGGAGGGGGTTGTGGGGATGGTGGTTGCTACAGTGGTGCCGCCCGCAGCGCAGTCGCGGAGGCCGATGGGAATTCCGTCGGGGACGCGGGTAGCGTTTGTCATTCCGCAGGATGTGCTTCTGTCGGCATGGCCGCTTATCCAGCCTGCCCACCAGGAGTTCGCGACGACTCCTGCTGACCCGTCCTCGGATCGCTTGCAGGCTGACGTAGATCCACGCAATCCATATATTGGACTGCGCCCCTTTACCGCGAACGAGACAAAAGACTTCTTTGGCCGCGAGACCTTTGTGGAGGATCTACAGCACGAGATCCAGGCCCTATCCCAACCCTCCTCACCGGGCGAGCAGACGCGGCTACTCACTCTCATCGGCGCGAGCGGATCGGGGAAGTCCAGCGTGGTGCAGGCCGGCCTCTTGCCACGCTTGCAGGCCGAGATGCAGGACTGGATCTATTTACCGCCCATCGTGCCGGGCAAAGATCCGATAGCCGCCCTCGTCGCCGCCCTCAAGCCCCACTTCCCCGACACCAGCTACAAGACGCAGCGCGAGAATCTGACGAGCGATACTCTTTATGGCCTGCATTATCTGATAAAAGAGATCGTAGGACAGCGAAATACCCGCGTCGTCCTCTTCATCGATCAGTTCGAGGAGCTTTTCACGCTCACTTCTGACGAAGAGGATCGCCAGCGTTTCCTCGACCTGCTGCACGTCGCCGTCACCGAGCCCGCTGGACCATTGATCGTCCTGCTGGCCCTGCGCGCCGACTTCTACTCTCACCTGCTAGAGCACAAACGCTTCTACACGTTCATCGCGCCCACCCTGCATCCCCTCTTACCTCTGGAGACCGAAGAGCTGCGCGCCGCCATCGAACGTCCCGCCGCCCAGCCCGATGTGCAGCTCACCTTCGAAGGCAACCTCGTCAACGACCTCCTCTACGAAGTGCAGGGGCAGGCGGGCGCGCTCCCGCTGCTCCAATTCACGCTGCAACAGCTCTTCGAACGCCGCCGCGGACAGCAATTAACGCAAGCGGCCTACAAAGAGATCGGCAGAGTTCGCGGCGCGCTGGCAAAACACGCTCAGACCACCTACGAGAATCTGCCCCAGGAGCAGCATCCTCTTGCGCGCATCCTCTTCCTGCGACTCCTCGAACCGGGAGCAAGCGAGCAGGACACCACCCGCCGCCGCGCCACCCTCAACGAATTCACCTTCTCCGATCCAGCCCAGACCCGCCTCATGCAAGCCACCATCGACGCCTTTATTCGCGCCCGCCTCCTCACGACCAGCGCCAACGATCAGACTCCAACAATCGAAGTCAGCCACGAAGCGCTGATCCGCGAATGGCCCCTATTAGCCGATTGGCTGCGCGAAGCTCGCAAAGACATCCCCCTACAACACAAGATTAGCCAGGACGCCACCGGCTGGGAACAAAACAAAAAGTCTCACGACCGCCTCTATCGCGGCGGCCAGCTCAAAGAAGCCCAACGATGGGCCACGCGCAGCCCCCTCAGCGTCAGCAAACAAGAGCAAACCTTCCTCTCCGCCAGCACCACCAACCGCCTGCACTCCATCATCACAACCATCGCCGTAGCCCTCTTCATACTCGCCTCATCCAGTATCGCCGGCTGGTTCGCCCTGCAACAACCACCCAAAGCCAATTACGTTACCAACGACAAGGACGACGGCAGCGCAGGATCACTCCGTTGGGCCATCGGCGGCGCAGAATCAAACAGTACAATTACCTTCGATCCCGCCCTTGCAGGTAAAACCATCACACTGACAAATGGCGATATACATATAACACAGCATGCCTTGTATATTCGAGGTCTATATAGTAGCTCTACTAATATTAGTCCTCTTATCGGTATTAGAAGTAAGAGCTGGGGTATATATATAGATGCCCTTGCTACAGTTATTATTTCAGACTTAGTATTCCTTAATAGTAGTTATACAAAAGGTTCAAACATTATTTTCAATTCTGGAGGACTTTTACTCGAAGATTGTCCATTTCATAATAATGAGATCAATGGTACAATTATCTATAATGCTGGTCGAGATTTATTCATTAGTGATAGCAACATTTCAAATAATACTGTAGGTGTCGGGCAAATTATCTATAATGCTAGCGGGTATATGCAAATCATAGATAGTATTATTTCAAATAATAAATCTTCTACATTCGGTAGTATTGGAAATAATGGTGATCTTACTATATCTGGAAGTACAATATCTGGAAATATAAGTGGATTCAACAGTAATGGTGGTGGAGGTATATTCAACAGTAACAATCTTACTATATCTGGAAGTACAATATCAGACAATAAATCGCTGAGTGGTGAAGGTGGTGGTATTTTGAGTGCTGGTACACTCTTTATGGAGAATAGTACTATTTCAAGAAATAGTGCTGGTGTTAATGGTAACGACATTGCATTTTATCGTACAAAGCATAATTCAAGTTTGAGTTTTTGTACTATCTATAATGACATCCCAACTAAGGATAATAAAAGTAGTATCTTTCTGGATCATACTGATTCTGAATTTGTACATATGAAAGCAACTATTATTGTAGGTAATGATAAGAATCCTGCCATCGTAGGAGGAAAAATTACATCAGATGGATATAACATTGTACAGAATATGTCTACTGCGAACTTTGTATCAAATGCAGCGCATCAAACTGACTTATCAATAGATGATGACACAAAGATATTTGTTCATGCTGCTGAAATTCAAAAGTATAATGATACCGTTGCAATATATGCTTTGCGTCCTAATTCAGACAATCCTGCTGTTGATGCAATTCCTCAGCAAGACTGTAATGATGCTAAGGGTCAGCCTGTCATTACTGATCAACGGGGTATGCCGCGACCGCATAAAAATAGAGCAGGGAAAGAGTTCTGTGATATCGGAGCGTATGAAGCGGCGGATTGAGTAGCACTCCTGCCCACCAGTACTATATATCTTTTGTATTCTGACAGTCATCATCATTTTGCTCTATAATCCACAGTGTTCCATCTGTATTCATCTATATGGCAAGGTCGTTCTGGCATAGCAAAGGCAGCACATCTTTGTTGCTATGGACAGTTAGAGAAGCGAGCAATTGGCAAAAAGCATGAGGAATCAATGCTGGTTAGATAAGAATGCTCTGGCTTATTTCATTTCATAGCGATGAATAGGCACCAATACACATTAACCTAAAGAAGTCTGTTTCTGAAAAGAGAAAGGAGGGCCGGGAAGATGGGTGTTTGCATGGGAAGATGAGAGTAGAGCAAGCACCCATCTTCCCGGCCCTCCTTTCTCTCGCAAGGTTATCCTTCCTTCCCTTGATGTGTATTGGACGGGAAGCGCTTCGGGGCATATTGGTTGTTTCCCTCCGGCTCAAGCCGGTCTGCGCGCAATGAATTGGCGCCTCTGGAGCAATTGACTGTGAAGAGTGATCGTTGCGTGGATCTGGCACATTTTCAGATGACCCGAAGAGGTATGTTCTTTAAGATAAAAGTACTTCTATGTAGAAATGTGTAAATGAAAGCGTGTGTAATATCAAGGAGAGATAATACGCGCTGAAGAAAAGAGTTGCTGTCCGGCGCAAAGGTTTTCGCTATCGTTCGGGCGTGCGCTTTTACGATATGTCACTCATCGATGGATGGAAATATACAGATGTTTTTGGAAGAACTGTATCGATATTAGAGGAGGAACAATGTTAAACTTTAAGCGTTCACTACTACTCATTGTGGGCCTGTTGTGTGCCATCTGCTTTGCCGCCTGTGGTAACGCGGCCACGCCCACCAATGGTGTTGCCGCACAAGGCGATGCAAATAATAATGCGGCCACTGTGACTGTGGTGCCGACTGCGCAGCCGCAGAAGACGGCTGAGGCTGTAAAAGTACAATCGCAGAATCAGAAACCGGCTAACCAGAATCAGAATCAGCAGGGTACTCAGAATCAAGCTCAGCAGAGTGCTCCGACTCCGGTCGCAAACAACGGTAACCAGCAGGCGGCTCAGAGCAATGCTCAGGCGGGCGATCAGAATATGCAGCAGAATCCAGCTCCACAAAATAATGGTGGTAATGGTGGTGGCTCAGGCACGGTTGTATCAAGCATACAAATAAGCGTAAATGGTCAGCTGACGAATGTGCTTACGACGGGCAATGGTCTTGCGCTCTACTATCGTACGACCGATCCAGCTCCAGGCTCGACGTGCACTGGTGCTTGTGCGAAAGCGTGGCCCCCATTCATTGCTCAGGGCAATGTGATTCCGGCTGACAACTTCCAGGGCCAACTCACGGCCCATGCTACGGCAAATGGCAATCAGGTTGAGTACAATGGGCATCCTCTATATACCTATAGCGGCGACAACGCTAAGGGACAATTAAATGGTCAGGGCGTCGATAATGGTGTATGGAATGCTGTAACTGTCATTCAACAGAAGCAGCACTGGTAGGCCGTTAGATTAAAAGGAGATGGGGAAGCTTTTCCTCATCTCCTTTTTTTTATAGTCGTGTTATAATGTTGATACCTCGAAATGGTTTGATCATTGATCATCGAGGGTTCTTTTTTTGCCTTCTTTCTGAAGGAGACTGTTTTGCAAGACAGTCTTTCTGAAGGGGCCAGCAACGTGAGGCCGAATAAACGTTCCGAGTGGAGGAACGGCGTCCGACCTGTAGTGGCGATTGTCAAAATTTTTAACAATTCGCCCATTTGATTTCAAAATGTACAAGCTAACAAGCTAGTAAGATGCACGAAGCTTTATGAGTCAAAGTACGAAAAGAATATGACAAACAATAATACGAATGAAGGAAGGTATGATGACGACCCGGCATCTTGTTGATCCTGAGCTTGTTGCTCTCCTTGACCAGGTTCCTGTCTCAGTACTCACCGCTGAAACTCTGGGGCGGGCGCGCGCCATGATTTCTCAGGCATCGACGAACTTGCCCCAGTCTTCTGCTCTTTCCGTGAGCGAGCGCTTCATCCCTGGCCCAGAAGGGGCACCCGCTGTACGGGTGTTGGTCTACCTGCCGACCCCCGTGCAGCAACCGCTTCCGACCCTGCTTTGGCTTCACGGGGGCGGGTATATTATGGGTTCGGCTGGCGCGGAAGATCTCACGGTCAAAAGCATCGTGTCAGCTATCGGGTGTGCTGCCGTTTCGGTGGACTACCGCCTGGCCCCTGAGACGCCCCATCCTGGTCCGATCGAGGATTGTTACGCAGCCTTGAAATGGCTTTCTACTCATCCCGACGAGCTGGGTATCGATCCGAAGCGGATCGCGGTTGGCGGCAGTAGCGCAGGAGGGGGGTTGGCCGCTGCATTAGCGCTCTTGACGCGCGACCGTGAGGAATTTTCCCTGCTGTTCCAATTCCTGCTCGCTCCCATGCTCGATGATCGCACGTGTACGCTGTCGGAACTGCATCCGTACACGGGGGAATTCATCTGGACACCACAGGCCAACTGCTTTGGCTGGACCTCTCTGTTGGGCCAGGAACCCGGGGGACCCGATGTTTCGCCCTATGCCGCCGCGGCACGTGCAGAGCATCTGGAGGACTTACCCGCCACCTTTATCAACGTGGGTGCTCTCGATCTGTTTTTGGAGGAAGATCTGGAGTATGCTCGCCGCCTGATGCGAGCAGGTGTGCCAACGGAATTGCACGTCTATCCCGGTGCCTACCACGGCTTCCGTATGGTCGCCGACGCCCAGGTGACACAGGCTGCCCAGCGAGATCAGTTAGCTGCCTTAAAACGCGCGTTTGATCCATCCCACCACTCAGACAAGTACCGCTCCTGATCTCTCGCTAGCCGGAGCCTGAAGCGTTGCAATGACCTTGTTGGTCACGAGATCGATTGTTCTATAAACCACTGTAGGCCATGATCAGGCCCCTGATAGTGCTGAAACCAGCGGCTGATAATAATATACGCCGTCGCAAGCCTGATCTCCCACTCCTCGTGATGCGCTGGGCCATCATCTTCCTGCTTAGAGAGAGTCCAACTTTCCTCTTCGAAGCTAGCGCTCAGGCGGCAAACCTCCCAGAACATATCGATGATCTCTAAATCATCTTGTTTCTCGAAATCGAATTTCAAGATATCGGCCAGCTTGATACGCTCCAACGAAATTCCCGCCGCCGACCGCGTCGAGCCAAGAATCGGGAGCCGGCTCTTGAAACGCGAGTTCCTCATATACGCCTCTATATCGGATAAAAGCAAAGCGCCATTATTCTTATAGATAAAATGAATCGTACTCGACTGTATATCAATTGGATACTTTAATTCCAGAAATTGAGAATAAGAATTTTCAAACGCGATTTTATCTATATCTCCAGAACAGAAGCGAATTATCAAGGAAAGGAGGGCTAGATTATATGTATATGCTGTAGATCTAATGTGGGTTGGTGGCAACCACTACAGAATCATCTTTGTACCCGTCTGCCAAGAAAACGTATAAAGACGATTTCACTTCGTAGCAGTTGCCCATAGACATACAAATGGAAACATCCTATCTGTATGCTTAACGCGCCATAATAAACCATTATGACCCGTAACCGGATAGAAGGGACTGAAGTAGCACCTTTGTGATCCCTGCCCTTTAGTGCAAGAGAGTATACGGACCAGATTGGAAAGCTCTCGCTGACACGCTCCGGCCTTGCTCTATCGCGTCCGTAGACCTTGCCTGCCTCCCATGCTCGCCCCGACATCCACTCAACTACACTTATTTGGGTCCATAAAGCGTGAGAAAAATCTTATTGTGCGATGACGCGGTCGGGGACTATTTTGCAGATGACGCGTATGTCATCGGGCTGGCGATTAGGATACGTGTCCACGCCAATGTATTTCTTGGCCATTTTGTCGATGTGAGCATCGGCACCCTGCTCGGTGATCTCGGCGATGTGGCCACGGACGGAGAGCCAGTGGAATGGATTCTCGTTATCGACGATGTCGAGGCCGACCTTGGGCTGCTTCTCCATATTGAGGGTCTTGCGGCGTCCCTTCGACGTGTTAATCAGGACGTGTGTGCCGTCAAAATCGACCCAGACGGGCGTGACCTGTGGTGTGCCATCGGGCATGATGGTTGCCAGGTGTGCGAGGACGGGCTTTTGAAAGAGGTCGAGGGCCTTCTCTGGAATTTGCTCACTCATATAGTCTACTATTTCCTTCCAATATAACTGTTTCCCTTTGTAGGGGATAGAGAGTGTATCGACATATCATCTCATTGTGTGAGGATGTATGCTCACCTTATTATATGTCTTGAGGCTATGCTATTACTAGAGGCTGCATGAAATCTAGAAGATGTTGGCGACGCGGCTGACTACGATTGCTACAAGCATGAGCGAGATGATGCCCTCGGCCATCATTAAAAGCTTTGCCTGCCTGGTGAGGGGGTAGGTGTCAGTGGGGCTAAACGCTGTAGCTCCTGTGAAGGCGACAAAGAGGTAGTCGAAAAATTCGGGTGTCCATTTATCATGATTCGCCTGCTGCGGAAATAGCAGGTCCTTTGGCTGAAAATCGGGCTGGTGCCGGTTGCGTGGCCCGCCGCCGTCCGTATCCCAGTACCAGAGCGCGAAGACCAGAACATTAAAGGTCCACAGTAGCGCGGCCGTTTGTAACAAGCGTAGACCGCTTTTAAAAGCTGCGAGATGCTGAATAAGGAAGAGGACGCCAACAGCCAGAGCCAGGGTTACAACGCCCAACAGCACCAGGCTGGAGCGCCGTGTGACACGAAAGGGCAGGGCGTGGCCTGTGAGCCAAAATATCCATAGAGGCAGGAGCAGCACCACCTCGATCGCCAGCAGTACCCAGGGAGGACCAAACGTGAGTTCATCGGGCAGGAAGAAATAGATGATGCCGGTTAAGAGAACGCCAATGGTTGCCTCCCATTTAGGGATTCGTCCCGCAAGATGTGGACTATTCTCAAATGGTTTTATAGGTGTGAGAAATGTTGTCTTTTCCTTCTCTTCCTTCTGATCTATCATTCTGTATTTACCTTTTCCCTCTTGTTTCATCTTCTGGTAAGAGGATTATAGCTCTATTCGAACGAAAAGGCAACTAATAGTTTTACCTTTTTTCATTTTGCATACTTTTTTGTGCAGAGCACAAAAAAGTATGCAAAATGAAAAAAGGTAAAACTATCTCTAAGAAGAAGGGCACGCCGAAGCGTGCACGTGAGCTGGAAAGAGAAGAAAGTGAAGGCGATGGGCGTCCGGCGCTCCCAAGAAAAAAGAGAGATTCTCTGGCGCGAACAGGATCAGCGTGCTGAAGCGCGGGCTCTTGATTAGAAGTCTCGCTTCGTGGTATAATAGCTGTATACATGTGCAGATATACAATTTATTGAGACATAGATTCATTTATTAGGAATAGGGAGTGTGGAGGAATGAACCTTTCTCCAAAGGAAGTGACAAATAGTCCGCTAACTGAGATGGCGGATGTCGTGGGGATCGCGGAGGTCCGCCAGCAAGGGTGTATCCACCCTGAGCATGCTTTGGCGGTACGGCGGCATTTGTTAAGCGTGGATTCTGCTCGTAGCACGGCTGATCTGTTTGCCGTACTCGCAGATCCGACGCGGCTACAGGTGCTGTATGCGCTGTTGCACGCTTCAACAGGGGAGCTGTGTGTGCACGATCTCGCGGCGGGTATGGGACGCGACGATACGACCATCTCGCACCAATTGCGCGTTTTGCGCAACCAGCGCATTGTCGCGATGCGCAAAGAGGGACGCGTCGTCTATTATCGGCTGGTGGACAAGCACATACGCCAGTTACTGAACGTCGGCCTCTCGCACGCGCAGGAGCCGGCGCTTACTGGAGTGCAATCTGAAACGGAGGCATTAGCATGAGTGCAAGTCACGCTGGTCACAACCATACGCACGGAATGGCAAAGCAGACGTTGCGTCTCGCCTTCTTCCTCACCCTGATCATACTCGCCGCCGAACTCGCTGGTGGACTCATCTCGCACTCCCTCGCCCTGCTCTCCGATGCTGGCCACGTCTTCACTGACATCTTCGCCCTGGGGCTCGCCTGGTTCGCCACCGCGCAGGCTGAGCGGCCCGCGAACGCCCAGCGGACCTTCGGCTATCACCGTGTAGGAATTCTCGCCGCCCTCATCAACGCCTTTACCCTCATCGGTATCGCCGTCTGGATCACCTTCGAGGCCGTGCAGCGCTTCCAGCATCCAGAGCCGATTCAGCCGCTCGTCATGTTCGCGTCGGCCGCCATTGGTATCGCCGTGAACCTCTACATCGGCTTCGGCCTGCAAAGAGAAGAGGAGAATCTGAACGTACGCGCCGCAGCCCTTCACGTCTTCGGTGATGTCGGCGCCTCCGTCGGCGTCATCGTCGCCGGCCTCGTTGTCCTGCTCACCGGCTGGACGCCCATCGACCCCTTGTTGTCGATAGGCATCGCCCTCCTGATTGCCTTTGGAGCCTTAAACATCCTTCACGAGACCGCCGACATCCTACTGGAGTCCACGCCGAAAGGGATCAACCTGGGGGCGCTCGTTGATGATATGAAGCGCGTACCCCAGGTCAAAAGTGTCCACGACCTCCACGTGTGGAGCATTACCAGCGGCATGTACGCCCTCTCCGCCCATGTCCAGACGGCGAACCTGCCCCTCAACGAGTGCGCGCCCGTCATGCAACAACTCGAAGGCATGCTCCACGATCGATACCGCATCGGACATAGCACCCTACAGTTCGAGTGCAACGACCATAAGGGCCGCTGCAGCGAAATGGACGGCTTGTATTGCCAGATGGAGGAGGCCCACAACCACTCACACAGCCTGGAAGAGATGCGACAATAGCCATAGCCATGAATAGCTTATATGAGCATTAGCTATTCATGGCTGGAACCCTAAGAATAAAGGAGGGGGACAAAGGTTTATTGTTAGTGGTTTTGTTGCCTGTTAAAACTGCATTCAGCTAAGTTTGTGATTCTCAAATGTCAGCGGTGTTTCGGGATTTTTTTTGATAAAATCGCGAGCAGTAGTAATTGGCACAAAGGTAAAATTATACGGAACAACTCCACAAGCGAGCGCGAAGTCGACGTAGCGACGTAGCGACATCGTGCCATCAAAGTCCGCCTCCAGGCGTGCAATTGCTGATTGCTTCGTATGCAACTTTTCAGCAACTTGAGCCTGTGTCAGCCCTGCATCAAATCTAAGCCTAGAGAGTGAAATGGCAGCAGACGCAAGAAAGTCTGCTCGGAGATACTCTATGGTTAATTCATTGCTATGCTCTTCATTCAGTTTTTGTACAAGATGCTCACTTACCGAACCTAAAATTTGAACATCTTCATCGCGTTCCATTCTCGTTTTTCCTCTCTAACTCATTCCAGAATCTTTGTGCGAGATGCCGAGCTCGCTTCATATCATCCGGCTGCTTATCTTTCATTTTCTTGAAAATATATACCCAGTAAGCTCCTGAACTTCCATCCAAAAACATTACTGAAGCACGATATCCTTGCTTAGGCCCCACACGTATCTGGCAAAGTCGGTAAGGATCATCTATTTTTACGTATGCTTCAAAGTGAAAACCTGGAGATAATTCTCCATCATGTCTACTTGCTCTCCACGCTCTTTGAAATTGTAGAATGTGATTCTCGATAATCACGATTACAGATGGATCAAATGCATCAAGATCAGCAGTAAAGATGGCTAGCCTGCGAAATACAGTGTCTTTTCT
>JAABUZ0100003980.1_pt1 | contig 20979 bp, 17 predicted proteins | sample 5562091 | NCBI WGS metagenome assembly JAABUZ01 (sample SAMN12813069, study PRJNA571459) | rock metagenome | isolation source: Antarctica rocks | place: Antarctica: Victoria Land, Linnaeus Terrace sud | collected 2015-12-21
TCAGCAGCCCGTGCCGCGCCGTCAGGTACCCAACCGCGATCACCTCGTGCAGCAGTTGCAGGCCCTGGGTTTCGACGTGACCATCGCTCCCAGAGCCCCAGCCGCGTGACGCCCTTTTCATCCCAGATAGAGAGCGCCGTATCCGTGTCCACCGTTCACCCAACACCCCGCTTCGGCCTATACGCCGGCGTCGACATCGCCGCCGAGACGTTCACCGCCGCGTGGATGGCCCCTTGCCCCAACGCGACGCCCGGCCGCGCCGCCACGTTCGACCAGACGCTCCAGGGTTTCGCACGCCTGCAGGAACGCCTGTGCGCCTTCGGCCGGCAACCGGCCGACATCCTGGTGGTGATGGAGGCGAGGGGATGCTATTGGATCGCGCTGGCCACGACCCTAGCGCAGGCCGGCTTCGTGGTCAGCGTGGTCCATCCCGCTCAGGCGCACCACGTCGCCAAGGCTCTGTTGCGGCAGGCCAAGACCGACGCCATCGACGCGCGCACGCCCATGCAGGGGGCGGCCCTGCTGCAGCCCGCCCTCCGGGACGCCTCCGCCAGCGGTCTACGCGGAACTCCAGCAGCGCCTCGCGCAGCGAGACACACTCGGCGGGCTGCGGCAGCAGGTCCGCAACCAACTGCACGCGCTCACACACCTGCCCGTCGTGATCGCGGCGGTCCGCGCACGCAGGGAGGCCCTCATCGCGACCCTCGATGCGCAGATCGAGATGGTCGAAGGGGAGATCGCGGAAGCCATCCACCTGGATGAGGGCTAGGCCACGACCGCCACGCTGCCAATACCGCATCTAACCATTATTCACGAGGGGACGGTCACGGCCACCGCATCCGTCATCAATAATCCAGGCTAAGTAGGTGTTGCTAAGTTCGTGCGGATTATTTGCCCTGATCGACGCTCAATCAGGCGCGCTAATCGTGCAAGAACTTACCAGTGTCTACTTAGCTCGTCGCGCTAGCCGTCGCTCTTGACCTCGCCGCTCTGGATCACGCCGCGCCAGGCGCCCGTCTCCCTGCCCTGCGACTCGATGAAGGACTTGAAGCGATCAAGGTCGCCCTGGATCTGGCGGTCGACGAAGCCGAGCGCGGCGCCAGCCGTCTCCACCACGCCCTGCGGCTGATAGGTCAGCGACAGGGTGACGCGCGTCTGGTCGGGTCCCAACGACTCGAACGAGACGTTGCCGCCGTTCGGCGCGCCGGTTGTGCTGTGCCAGGCCATCACCTTATCGGGGACCTGCTCGGTGATCTCGGCGTCCCACTCCTGCTCTTTACCCGCAATCTCGGCGCGCCAGTGTTGGCGCTTGTCGTCGAGCTGCTTGACTTCCTGGACGCCCTCCATGAAGTGCGGGAAGTCCTCGAACTGCGTCCACTGGTTGTAGGCGACCCGAACGGGGACGTTAACCTCGATCGACTTCTCGGTGTTGGCCATGCTTACCCTCCATGCTCTGCACGATCCTGCCCTATTCACTAGAACAGTCTTATGTTGCCGGCGACGGGGCGTGCCTGGTTCCGTCATCAGCGACTGCAATAGCCATGCCAGGCGGTCAAGCTCACGGTCTGGCCCAAGCGTCCCGCTCCCCACCCCGAATGCTGAACGGCCCCTATGCGCGGTGACAAATCTCAGCGACCCATGTCGTGGTCTGCGCGTCGGCGGCGGGACGCCAGGTGCGGCCGGTGACGCGCAGGAACGAGATTGGCGTGGTCAGGCCGTCGTGGACGATGTGCAGCTCAATGGAGCGATCGCCGTGATAGGTCGGCTGCGCCTGCGCGAGGGGCACGTGGGTGGTCTGCGCCCAGCCCTCGGCCACGGTTGGGCTGCCGGGACGCCCGGTCCCATCCGATACCAGGCAGACTGGGCTCTGGTACAGGTCGTGCAACTCGCCGCTGGGCGCAACGTGCGGCTGGTTGGTGCTCCACCAGATATAAGTGATGACGAGGACGGCGGACATAGCGCCGGCAAGGGTGCGCAGCAGGTGTGGGTGGAAGCTGTTAGTCATGAGTGACGAGTGGCTAGTGGTTAGTGACGAGTGAAGATAGATGGGGACGAGAGCGGGCATACTACGGGCATACTACGGGCATACTAACTACGGGCATACTACGGGCATACTAATGGTAGCATGCAGAGGGCATAGATGCCCCTGACCATCGGACCACTGGCCACGTTGAGAGGACGCATCGCAGTGCCTACCGACGATTTCCAACTCGATCAGGGCGCGAAGAAGAGCGTGCTGCGGCTCTTGACGTACGGCCTGTATGCCGTGACCTGTGCGCATGGGGGCGACGCCAACGTTTTCACGGCCAACTGGCTGACGCAGGTCTCGTTCGAGCCGCCGCTGCTGGCCGTCTCGGTCGAGAACGATAGCGCCTCGCTGCCCCTGATCCTGGCCTCGGAGCGCTTCGCCGCCTGTCCGTTCGCCACGGGCCAGCGCGAGTTGGCCGGCAGGCTGGGTCGGCCGCGCCGGAAGGCGGGCGACAAGCTGGCCAGCCTGGTCCACGGCGCCACGCCGGGCGGGCTGCCGCTGCCCGCGGACACCCTTGGGTATGCGGAGTGCCGCGTGACCGGCTATCTGCGCACGGGAGACTCCACGCTCGTCGTGGGCGAGGTGGTCGGGGCAGGGTTGCAGCGCGACGGCGAGCCGCTCACGATGCGCGAGGCCGGCTTCCGCCATAGCGGGTGACCCGCGTCCGCGACACCACCGTTTCCGTCGCCCCGGCCTGCGCCTGCTCGATCACGGTCTGGGACGCAGCCGGGGCCAACGCCTCTCTGCCCACAAGTACAGATGCGCGCCCAGCACCAGCCAGAACGCGCCGGTCAGCGCGCCGCCCACCACGTCGCTGGGCCAATGCTCACCCTCGAGCACGCGCGACGGTCCCATCAACACGATCAGCGCGATCAGCACCACCTTGATCGCCCATAAGGCCCATGGCCATAGGCGCGACGACTGCGCTCTCCCCGTGGTCGGGCTCCAGGATCGGAGGCTGAGGAAAAGCAGGAACCCGAAGAAGGCAAACGCGTGGACCACGTGCCCCGAGGGGAAGCTGAAGTAGTTCGTGATATGGCGCAACACGTGTACCCCATACCCATCTGGTCGTGGACGTTGCACAAGCTGGTTGAGCAGGTAGCTGGATAGGTCGCCCAAAACGGCTGTCATCACGCCGAACAGGGCGTCAAGCCAGCGGCGCAACACGAGCAACACCAGCACGATAGCGACCAGGGCAACCGCCGAGGGTTGCGGCCAGTTGACCGTGCTGACGCCGTCGATTAGCGCGGTCAGGGCCTGGTGCGGGAGCAACGCGCGCTGCACGTCCAGCGTCGCGCCCACGTCGCCGGGCAGCGGGCCGGGATGTCCCTTGACCGTCAGGGCCAGCGCCGCGAGCAGGACCGCCAGCAGCACTTCCCCGACCAGGAATACGCCGTGTCCGCGCGTCCCCAACGCGCCCTGTCGCCCAGCCGGCGTCGGGACAACGCCTCTGTCCGCCGGCCCGCGTGTCTTCGCCGTGGTCGCCATCGCTTCCTCCTCGCAATCGCCGGTGCTGCGCCAGGCAACATCATAGAACGGACGCAATCGGAGCAAAGCATGGCAATACGCATGCCAGAAGCCTATGCGCCGCTCGCTTGAGCCCGTCGTTCATCGCCCATTCACGCGCACAGGATAGAATGGCAGTGCGTCCGGCATGAGACCGCGACGACGTCGTCGGCGCAATCCGGCGCCAACCAGACCATGTGCGCCCCGGACCGCCACGCCAGGACCACCCCTATGATAGACGAGCATGCCGACGACCTCTATGCCAAAGCCCTGCCGTCGCAGCGCGCCGAGCGCATCCGCGTGCGGTCGCGACATCGCCGCGCGTCCCGGTTGGCGATCCTGGCCATGGCCGGCGAGACCGCGTGGCTCGACGGCATGATCGTCTGGCGCGACGGTCGGGTCGCCTGGCAGGTCGGCGAGCGGTTCGTGACCCCGGATGGGCCCGCCATCTCGCTGGCCCAGCGACGACTCAACCAGATCGCCCGTCATCCTCACGCCGCCGCGCGGGCGCTGGGAGACCCGACGGATTGGTTGGAGCGCCGCCGCCTGCGCCTGGATCTGGCCAAATGCCTTCATACCAGCGTTGCGCCCGACCTGCCGCGCCTCGTCGAAGCCGCGCGCACCGGCGACGCCTCCGCCGTGCGACGCCTCGTGGCGCTGCTCCCGGCGGAGGCGCTGTGCCTCGACGGACTGCCACGCTCGCCGGGCGCGGCGCTGGTAGCCTGCGGGCGCGCGGCCATCGCGCCGCTGCGGGAGGCGCTGCGGCGCGAACAGGTCCCGGACGCCGGACGCGCCCTCGCCGCCCTGGTCCTGGGAGCGATCGATCACCGCACAGGGGAGCGGACGTTCGGGATGGTGGGGACGCCGGGCGGGGAGGCGGCCCAGCTGCCCGACGCGCTCCGCGAGCCCTGGCCGCGCCGCGCCTACACCTGGGGCCTGCGCTGGGGCTATGACGAGTATCCCGCCCTCACCACGGCGCTCCTCGCGCACGCCAACGGCTCCGGCCTGACCGCCCGCTGCCTCGACGCGCTCGACCGCGGCGGCCAGTGGCGCCTGCCACCACGCCTGCTACGCCACTTGCTCGACCGCCGCGTCGCTCCCGAGCGCGTGGTCGCGCTGGCCGAGGCCGCCGCGACCTGCGGCGCCGACCTGGAGGAACGCCTGCACGCGCTCCCGCTCGCCCGACGGCCGACGGACGCCCTGGCCGCGTTGCTGCACGACTACGCGTCCGCGACGGCCGACCCGGCCACTATCCAGGCCGTCGCCGGCTTCAGCCACATGATGCTCACCGTCTGCGCGCCGACGATAGAGCTGGGTGAGGCCATCGTGGCCACGCTGCGTCATGGCGCGCGCCTGCCGCCGGAGCGACAACTGGCCTACCTCGCCATCCTGTGCGCGCAGCACGAGCGCCTGTGGGACCGTTCGACCCTGCCCGATGACCCCAAGGCGCGCGTCCACTGGTGGCAGCAGCGGCATGGGCGCACGGTCGCAACGCTGCTCGACCGCACCGCCGACCCGCGGTTGGTCGCCGAGGCGGTCGAACTGGGCATCGACGAGCCGCTGTCCCTGTTCACCTGGCGCGACCAGGACATGTACCGCCTGCTGGTCACGCTCGTCCGCACCCACGAGTTGGGACACGACCACACCCTCGCCGTCGCCCTCTGCAACGCGCTCGACCGCCTCGGCGCCGTGCGCCGCGCGCGGCCCGTGCTGGGTCCATTCATCCAGGCCCTGCCGCCGGGCCAGCGACGCCACCTGCTCCGTCTGGCGCTGCACGACGTCGACGACGTGTCGCGCGACCTGCCCCGCCTGATGCCCTACCTGTCGCGCCTCGCGGCCGTGGCCGAGCGCCGCACGGACGGGCAGTGGCGCCGCGGGCCGCTCGTCTCCGTCATCCTGGAGCTGGATCACGCCGTGCCCGACCGCGCGGGGGTGTGGCTGGACTGGCTCCTGTCCTACCAGGACGAGATGAAGGACACGCCGCAGGAGGGCCACGTCACGGGCTGGACGCTGCAGGGCTGCGTGCGGTTCGGGCTGGCCATCGCCGACAGGAACGTCTCAGCTTTCCAGGACGCCGTGCGCGCGGCGGCCCGCCACCGTCTGGGCGATGACCCCGTCGCCGTCGACGCGGGCATCGCGGCGCTGCGGCGCGTCCCCACGCTCCGTCCCGTGCTGGCCCGCAATCTGCCGCGGCATCCACGCCGCTGCCTCGACCTGCTGCAGCGGCTGGCCCAGGCGACGCGCCTGAGGGCCGCGGCGCCGGCATCCCTGGCCACGCTCGATAACCTGCTGCGCGCGGACATCCCCGCCTTTCCGCCCGCCTGGCAAAGCGTGCTGGACACGGCGCCGGGACTCGCGCCGCTCGTCGCGCGGTACCTCCACGCGCGACGGATGCGGGGCTCAAGCGTCGACGTGCCGCCGGGCGTCCGCCGCGCGCTGGAGCGGCCGCGCACGCTGGCCCATGAACTGGCGCACCTGGAGCGTCTGCTGGCGGAGCAACCGGGCCACCCCAGGCGGACCCACCTGGCCCTGCGCACCGACAGTCTGCGCCGCCAGCTCTCTGGACCCGACCACGCGTCCCTCCTTGCAGCGGCGCGGACCGACGCGGAGGAGTGTCTGGGCGGGCTCACCGACGAGGCCGAGCTTTCCGCGGCCGAGCACGCCGTGCTGGAGCCCTTCAGGGTGCGCCTGCGCGCCCTGGTTGGCGCGCTGCCGTCGGGAGACGCCGCCTTGAGCGACGACGTGCTCAACGCGGTCTTGCTGGCCGGCGAGATCCGTCCCAACCGGCGTCTGCTGCTGCGGCTGCTGCGCGCCTACGTGGCGGGCGACCGCCTGTGGCCGCGGAGCCAGCCAGCCAATGTAGCCTACCTGGACGGGCTGCGCGCGCGGGGAGTCGACGTCTCGGCCTGGCTGGGCGATCACCGGCGCGCCTACCGCTGTGGTGGGGTCGCGGGCGGGCGGGTGCGGCTGCGCGTCGAGCGCGACCCGCTGCGTATCCTGCAGATGGGCAACATCTTCGGCACCTGCCTCAGCTACAACGCCTTCAACGCCTTCTCGACCGTGGCCAACGCCTGCGAGCTCAACAAGCGCGTCATCTACGCCTATGACGGCCATGGACGGGTCGTGGGGCGCAAGCTGATCGGCATCGAACGGAGCGGGCGGCTGGTCGGCTTTCGCACCTATACCTCTCTCGACGACAAGGAGAGCAACGCGCGGCTGCGGTCCGTGGTGCGCGACTACGCGCGGCGCTTCGCCGCGGCCTGCCATCTGGAGCTGGCCGACGAGGGCGAGGTCCCCACCCTGCTCGCCTCGCGCTGGTACGACGACGGGACCGTCCCCTGGGAGGACGATGACGGCGATAGCCACGGGCCGTTGCACTCCCCACCTACATCGACGGCGGGCTAACCCGGCGGCCCGGCGTGAACCTTGTACTAATCGAGCGATGTGTGGCAGACTTGGGATAATGTGACGCTGCCGCCGGTCGAAGTCGCCTAAAGGGAGGCTACTACTTGATCAAGGGAACCTGCGGCACGCTTGGCGTCGTCAACCTGCTCCTACCCGACATCACGTCCATATCCAATTGGCCAAAAGAATATCTGTGCAAGCGGAGTAACGATGGGCGACGGCGAGGCAAACAGTGCGGCCGGGACGCGAACGACTAATGGCTATGACACCCACCCCAGCACCCAGTTTCTTTCAGCACGAATGGGTCGTCATCACATTGTGTGGGGGGTTAGGCGGGATTGGCGCGACGCTCTTCGCCGATTTGCAATCGCGGCCAGCCAAGCCGGACGTGAAGCCGCGTCCTCAACCCTCGAAAGAAAAGTGGGCATGGTTCTTTTTTGAATGGGCTCGAACTGGAAATGAGGGGGAGCACCATGGACGAACAGAGACTAACCATCCGTGAGTTGACGGAACGCATGCGCCGGACGACCGACTCCCGCGAGGCGCTTCGTATTTCGATCGAGATGCAAAAGGTTGCGCACAGAATTAGGGAGGAACGATCCCGACCGCGCGAACAAACCGCGCAAACGAGGCAATGAGGCGATCCCCTATACTCTACGCCGCATACCGAACAGACAAGAGGCCCGAACGATAACCGTTCGGGCCTCTCTCTACCGCAAAGCCGGTGTATGCACGCGAGCGGGAAGGAACAGCACTCTGCTGACATCTCTCCGAAAATGGCCTTTACGCTGCGGTAGGGACGGCCGACTGTGCGGTGACAGCGGCCTGGGCGGCCTGCGCCAGCAGCGCCTCGCGGCGCGCGCCGAAGCCGTAGAGCTGGCGGATTCGGCCGCCGTGGGCCGCGGCGATGAGCTCTTCCGGGGAGCCGATGCGCAGTTCCTCGTTGAGCCGCAGCGCCGTCTTGGGTCCGACGCCCTCCAGTGCCATCAAGACCTGCATCGCCGGCGGCAGATCCTCCAGCAGCTCCTCATAGTAGGCGAGCGAGCCCTCGGACAACAACTCGGCCAGCTTGCGGCGGATGCGCGGGCCAACCCCCGGCAGCGGCAGCGCCTCGCCGCGCGCGACGATCGCCGTCGCTTCTTCACGCAGGGCCAGGAGGCGCCGCGCCGCGCGGCGGTAGGCGCGCACGCGGTAGATGTTGTCCTGCGCCATGTCCAGCAGCGTCGCGATATTGAACAGGATGTCGGCGATTTGACGATTAGTCATGGGTCTGAACCTTCATGGTATCCCCCGGTAGGGGTGTTCTTTCTACACGTCCCCCTCCTCTATTATAGGACATTTGGCCTAATATGTCCCGGCAACGGCGCGAGGCCGGCCTGCGTCAGCAAGCGTGACGCGCGCTATCGCGCTATGATGAAAGGACACCGGCGGCGTCACGTCGATGATGGCCAGAATGATGATAGACGACAGACCGGATGGAGGGGTTCGATGCACGACGCGCGCGAGGGTCACGGGGGGCACAAGGGGCGCGAGGGTCACGGGGGGCACAAGGGACACGAGGAGCACGAGGGTAAGGCGCCCAAGGATCTCCTACGGACGGCGGACCTGACCGCGGGGCAGTTCACCGCATTGCTCGACCTGGCGGCGGGCTTCAAGGACGCGCCGCTGCGGCACGAGCAGGCCCTGCGCGGCCAGTCCGTCGTCCTCTACTTCGCCAAACCCTCGACGCGCACGCGCTTCTCGCTGGAGACGGCCGTCTACCGTCTGGGCGGCCTGCCCATCACCGTGGGTACCAGCGACCTGCAACTCGGCAAGGGCGAGCCCATCGAGGACACCGCGCGCGTCACCGGTTCGTACGCCAGCCTCTTTGTCATCCGCACCTTCAGCGACCGGGATGTGCGCCGCTTCGCCGAGGCCGCGCCGATCCCCGTCGTCAACGCCCTGACCGACACGCATCATCCCTTGCAGAGCCTGGCCGACATGCTGACCCTGCGCGAGCACTTCGGCGGCCTGCGGGGACTGCATCTGGCCTACGTCGGGGATGGCAACAACAACGTCGCGCACAGCCTGATGGAGGCCGCGATGCTGCTGGGTGTGGACATCACCCTGGCCTCGCCGCCGAGCTACGAGCCGCGGCGCGACGTGGTGGCCTGGTGCCGGGCGCAAGCCGAGGTCACGGGCGCGCGCTTGACCCTCACGCACGACCCGCGTGAGGCGGCCGCGGGGGCTAACGCCGTCTACACCGACCTGTGGGTCTCGTTGGGCAACGCCGACCACGAGCGCGAGGCGCGACACGAGGCGCTGGCGCCCTACCGGGTCGACGCCGGCCTGATGGCCCTGGCCGCGCCCGACGCCATCTTCATGCACTGCCTGCCAGCCAACCGCTCCGAGGAGGTTGCGCCCGAGGTCATCGACGGCCCGCAATCGGTCGTGTTCCAGCAGGCCGCCAACCGCCTGCCCACCGGTCAGGCGGTGCTCTACGCCTTGGTCGCGAAAGTCCTATAGCTTACGTAGCTTCACGAACTGAACGGCGTGGTCGCGGCCCTTCTCCAGGATAAGGTGGGCGCGCTCGCGCGTGGGCAGGATATTCTCGCGCAGGTTGACGCCGTTGATGGTGTGCCAGATGCCCTCGGCGGTCCCTATGGCTTCCGCTTCCGATAGCTCGGCGTAGCGCCGGAAATAGGACGATTCGTCGCGGAACGCGGTCTCGCGCAAGGTCAGGAAGCGCTCGACGTACCAACGCTCGACATCCTCGTCGGCCGCGTCCACGTAGAGCGAGAGGTCGAAGAAGTCGGAGACGAACAGCCGCGACGACGCCCCGCGCCGGTCGCCCTCGGTTTGCAGCACGTTCAAGCCCTCCACGATCAGGATGTCGGGCTGCCTGACCACGTGCTTGACGTGCGACACGATATCGTAGGTGAGGTGCGAGTAGATCGGCGCGGGCACGGCCGGCTGGCCAGCCTTGACGTCGGCCATGAATCGCACCAGCGCGCGCCGGTCGTAGCTCTCGGGGAAGCCCTTGCGCGCCATCAGGCCGCGCGCCTCCAGCATGCGGTTGGGGTAGAGGAAGCCGTCGGTGGTGATCAGATCGACCGATGGATGGGTGGGCCAGCGCGCCAGCAGCGCCTGCAGGATGCGCGCCGTGGTGCTCTTGCCCACCGCGACACTGCCGGCGATACCGATGACGTAGGGCACTTTGGCGGCGGGGTGGCCCAGGAACACGTCGGTCGCCGCGTAGAGGCCCTGCGTCGCGGCCACGTAGAGGTTGAGCAGGCGCGAGAGGGGCAGGTAAATATCGGCAACCTCGTCCAGGGAGACCCGCTCGTTGAGTCCCTGCAACGCGGTAAGCTCGGCCTCGGAGAGCGGCAGCGGCGTCGCGTCGCGCAATCGCGCCCACTCGGCGCGGCTAAAGAGGATGTACGGGGACAGGTCTGCCGGCCGGGGCGACCGCCGGGCTACCATCGTCATCGTCGGGCTCCACATGCGGCGTCGCATGCTCCAGACGTCTTATCCATACGCACCTCGGTTGATGAGTACCGCGGCAGAGTGTACCAGCCACGTGTTTCGCATGCAATGAGGGCACGATCGATGCCGCCTGCTATGCCAAGGTTGTATCCGCTCCGAACCTGATCAGCCCGACGCGCCGGGCGACGCCCCGCGAGGCGAGGTTCTCCCACGCGGTGCTGTACAGCGGGATGCGGCCTGACGCGCGGATGGCCGCGCCCCAGGCCGCAGTGACGGCGGCGGCATGGCCACGCCCGCGAAAAGCGGGGAGGGTATCAACACCCGCTTCCGCGGCGTCAGCCCCACTGCGCGAACTGAAACAGACCGCTACCGCCTCGCCGTCACGCACCACGGCGAAGCACGGCTGCCAGTCTGCAAGCTCGTCGTACAGCCAGGGATACGTCTCACGCACGAGTGCGCGGTTGGCGTCCGTCAGTTGGACGACCTCGCCAGGTTGCGCGATCGACGCGGGGAACCGATAGGCCGGACCGCCTCCCTCCGCCGTGATGGGCGCGTGCCGCGCCAGCGCCTCCCGCAGCGCGGCCAGTGCGGCCGGCGGGGCCTGGAGATCACCGACCGGCGGCTGGCGATCAATAATCGCCTCCAGCCGCCGCGCCAGGGCATCCGGCGCCGACGCGCCGACGCGAACGACGTGGCCAGCCATCGTGCGGCCAAGGAAGAGGCGCGGCGCGGGACGCCGCGCCTCCTCACACGGCTCGTTGCTGCGCAGCATCCGCCCGCGGGCGTCATAGGTAAAGTCCGTGTCCGCGCGGATGCCCATCAGGTCGCGGTCGTCCATCGGCGCCAGATCCCCCTCGTCGAGTCCCAGGCTACGGCACATCTCTGCCGCGTACTCTATCACGCCGTGGCCCCATTCACAACTCCATGCAGCGGTCAGCGGGCATCCCCGGGTGGTAGGGGCGCGGCCGGGGCGACGCCGAGGTAGGCGCGCACGATGTTGGGGTCGGCCAGCAACTCGCGGCCGCTGCCCTGCAGGCCGATGCGCCCTTGCTCCAGCACGTAGGCGCGGTCGGCCAAGGCCAGGGCCTGACGCGCGTTCTGCTCCACCAGCAGCACGGTGGTCCCGCCCGCGCGGATCTCGCGCACGATGCGCATCACCTCGCGCACCAGTTGCGGCGCCAGGCCCAGCGACGGCTCGTCCAGCAGCAGCAGCGCCGGCCTGGCCAATAGCCCGCGCGCGATGGCCAGCATCTGCTGCTCGCCGCCGCTCAGGAGGCCGGCGCGCACCGCGCGGCGTTCCCCCAACACGGGGAAGCGCTCGTACATCCCCGCGAGTTCGGCGCGCAGCGCGGCCCCATCGCGCCGGATATAGCCGCCCAACTCCAGATTCTCCTGGACGCTCATGGTGGCCACGATGGCGCGGCCCTCCGGAACCTGCACCAGCCCCCGCGCCACGATCTGGTGCGGCCGCGCCCGCGTGATGTCGGCGCCGCGGAAGGTGACCCGGCCGCCGGCTTTCCGCACCACGCCGGAGAGCGCGCGCAGGGTGCTGCTCTTGCCCGCGCCATTGGCCCCGATCAAGGATACGATTTGTCCCTCGTCGACGGCGAAGGTGATGCCGCGCACGGCCTCGATGGGTCCGTAGCGGACCACCAATCCCTCACAGGAGAGCAGCATCGGTTGCCTCGGTCGTCTCGTCCCGGTCCTTGTCCCGGTCCCCGTCCTCGTCCCGGTCCCCGTCCTCGTCCCGGTCCCCGTCCTCGTCCCGGTCCTCGTCCTCGCGGCCCAGGTAGGCCTCGACCACCACGGGGTCGGCGGCGATGGCGGCGGGCGGACCCTCGGCGATGACGCGGCCGAAGTTGAGCACGGTGATGCGGTCACAGACGCTCATGATCAGCGGCAGGTCGTGCTCGATCAGCAGGATGGCGCGCTCGGGCGTGACCAGCCCGCGCACGGCCTGACCCAGGCGGTCGGTCTCCTCGCGGTTCATCCCGGCGGTCGGCTCGTCGAGTAGCAGCAACCTCGGCTCGGTGGCCAGTGCCCGCGCCAATTCCACGCGACGCTGATCCCCATAGGACAGCGTGCCGGCTGGCCGCCGATCCGTCGCGTCGACGCCCAGGCCCGCCAGCAGATCCATGGCCACCGCGCGCTCGCGCCGTTCGGCCCGCGCCACCCCCGGCAGCAGGACCAGCCGGCCCAACGACCGCGCCACCGCTCCCCGGCGGCGCGCCACGAGGACGTTGTCGAGGGCCGAGAGCGCCCCGAACAGGCGGATGTTCTGGAAGGTACGGGCCACGCCCAACCGGGCGATGCGGTGGGGCGGGCGGCCATCGAGTCGTGCGTCGCCCAGCATGATGCGGCCCGCGGTCGGCCGGTAAAAACCGGTCAGCAGGTTGATGAGGGTCGTCTTGCCCGCACCGTTCGGCCCGATCAGGCCGTGGACGGTCCCGGCGCGCACCTCCATGGTCACATCCTCCAGCGCATGCACGCCACCAAAGGAGCGGCTGACCGTGCGCAAGCGCAGCAACGGCGCGTCCACGCTCACCCTGCACCCCCTTGGCGGGGGCGAGGGCGTGGGCCTGCGACTAAGGTTGCATGGCGGGGGCGAAGGCGCTGGCCTGCGACTGACGTCGCATGGCAAACCACGGACACTGAAGTGTCTCTGGGCACTGCACGATACCTTGCGGTTAGAGCCGCATGGCAGGGCACGGATACCGAAGTGCCTTCGGATATTGCCACCTGAACGAGTCTGCTCGCTGGTCCCTGCCACCCCAATTCGATCACGGGCCAGCGAACGTCACCGCCAGATGACACTTTAGTGTCCGTACCCTGCCATGCGACTTTAGTCGCAGGCCACGCGCCGCACTCTCCGCTACTCATGCGCTCTTCTCGACAGCCCGCGCGGCTGCACGTCCCCGCGCGGCCCTGTTCCGTACGAGGGCCAGCAGGCGCGTGGGCAGGTCGACCAGGCCACCGGGCAGAAACAGGATCACCAGCAGCAGGACAACGCCGTCCACTACCGCGCGCAGGCCCTGCAGGAAGCGCAACGCCTCGGGCAGCACCGTGATCAGCACGGCGCCCAGGGGGCTGCCCAGGAAGGTCAGACTGCCGCCGACGATGACGTAGGTCAGCGCGTCCAGGCCCAGATTGAAGTCGAACGTCGCGGGATCGACGAAGAAGTGCAGCCGGGCGTAGAGCACGCCGTAGAGGCCCGCCAGCAGGCCGCTGACGGTGAAGGCGCCCAACTTGTGGGCCACCGTGGCCACGCCCAGCGAGCGCGCCGCCTCCTCGTCCTGCCGGATGGCCTTGAAGGTGCGTCCCAGCGCCGAGCCTTCGAGCCGCCAGAACAGATAGCAGAGTACGACTACCGTCAGGTAGATCTGCCACGGCGCGGTCGCCGGGGGGATATAGGCCGTGCCCGCCCCGCCATTGAGGCTGGGCGGCGCGTCAGGCGTGGGTCCGCTCACCGTGATGTTGGTGAAGGCGACCTGCACCACGGCGACGAAGCCGACCGTGGCGATGGCCAGATAGACGCCGCGCAGGCGCAGCAGCGGCAGCCCCAGCAGGAACGCCGCCAGCCCGGCCAGCAGCGTCCCAGCGACGAGTTGCGCGGCGAACGGCCAGGACGTGTTCAGGGTCAGCAGCGCGGCGCTATAGGCGCCGACGGCCGCGTAGGCCGGACTGGCCAACGAGAGCTGCCCGCAGGCCAGCATCACGTAGACGCTCAGGGCCAGGATCGTATTGAGCCCCATCGTATTGATCAGGTTGCTGTTGGCCGCGTAGAAGGCGGCGACTGCGTCGCTCATGGCTAACCAGTTCGTAGCCCCCGCCGGCCCAACAGGCCGGTGGGACGGACGAGCAGGACCAGGAAGAGCAGGCCGAAGGCGATGGCGTCGCGGTACGAGGAGCCGATTCCGGCCACGGCGACCGTCTCGCTGGCGGCCAGCAGCACCGAGCCCAACAGCACGCCGGGGATGCTGTCCATGCCCCCGACCACGATGATGGAGAGTCCGCGCAGCTGCACCGTGCCCCCCATGTTAAAGACCACGGAGTTGGACAGGTTCAGGCCGTAGAAGATCCCGCTGAGAGCGCCCAGCGCCGAGGCCAGGAAGAAGGTGGCGGCCACCGTGCGGCCCACGTCGATGCCGGCTAACTGCGCCGCTAGACGGTTGGCCGCCACGGCGCGGATGGCCTTGCCCAGGCGGCTGACGCGCAGCATCACGGTCAAGCCAACGGTCAGGAGCACGGCCAGTCCCACGATGAACAGTTGTACCGGCCGCACCACGGCGTCGCCGACATAGATTGAGCCCTCGGGGAACGCGCCGGCCGGGAAGCCGGTCGGGTCGGGACCGTAGCTGGTCAGGACGATGTTCTCGAAGATGATCGAGGCGGCAATGGTGCTGATCAGCGGCGCCAAAAAGTCGGCCCGCCGCGCCTGCAACGGCGCGACGGCCACGAGGTCCAGCAGTACGCCAAGGACGCCGCCGAGCAGCACGCCGAACGGCAAGGCCAGCCACAACGACCAATGCCAGGCGAGCACCGCCTGCACTGCGGCGAACGCGCCGACCGTGAAGATAGCCCCGTGCGCCAGGTTCAGGATGTCGAGCACCCCGAACACCAGGGCATAGCCCATGGCAAAGAGCGCATAGACCGACGCCTGGATCACGGTGTTGATTGCTTGCTGTAGCATAGGAGTTATTAGTCGTTAGTCATTAGTTTTTGGTCATTGGGATAAAAGCATTCCTCCGACGGCCAGCAGCTACCAGTTGCGTACTAACGACTAACGACTAACGACTAACGACTAATTACTTATACTGCACGAACTGCCCGTTCTGAATGATCTGGACCGTGCCCGCCTCGCCGGCGTCGCGCGTGGCGGTGAAGGCGAAGGTCCCGCTGGCCCCCGTCACCACGGGGACGTTCTTGACCGCGGCGAGGGCGTTGCGCAGCCTGGCCCGGTCGCTGGTGGTCCCGGCTCCCTTGATCGCGGCGGCCAGGATGTTGACGCCGTCGTAGGACTGCGCCGCGAACTGGTCGGGCGCCTTGCCATAGCGGGCTTTGTAGCTCTTGACGAAGCCCTGGTTGAGCGCCGACGCGCCGTTGGCGAACCAGGCCGTGCCCTCGATGGCGCCCTCGGCCGCCTTGCCCGCCCCGCTGATGACCGCCGGGGAGTTGAACCCGTTGCCGCCGATAAAGTGGACGCTGGTGGGGATGCCCAATTGGCGGCCCTGGGTCAGGATCAACACGGCTTCCGGGGCGAGGGCGCCGACCAGGATAGCGTCGGGCTTGCTGCCCTTGATCTTGGTCAGCTGCGTGGAGAAGTCCTTGTCCCCCGTGGCAAAGGTCTCGGTATCGGCGACCTTGAGGCCGAACTTCTGCGCCACGGCCGCGAAGACCTTGCCGTCGCCCTGCGTGAAGGCGTTGTCGTTGCCGTAGATGATGGCCACCTTCTTGACGTGCAGGTGGCTCAGTGCGGTGCGGATGGTGACCGGGATCACGTCGGCCTCGCCGAGCGAGTCGCGGAAGATATAGGTTCCGATGGCCGTGATGCCAGGTGCGGTGTTGGACGTGGCGACGACGGGGACGCCGGCCTGCTGGGCGATCGGGTCGGCGGTCGTCGCCTCGCTGCTCAGGGTCGGGCCGATCAGGGCCAGCACCTGCGAGCTATTAATGTCTTGCTGGTACAGGTTGACGACCTGCGTCCTGCTGCTGGCGGCATCGCCGACGATCAGGTTGATGCGCTGGCCACCGACGCCACCCTTGCCGTTGATCGCCTCGATGGCGAGTTGCGCGCCGTTGCGGATCGAGATTCCGTAGACGCTGGAGGCCCCGCTGATGTCGGCGACCAGCCCGATCGGGATGCCCGATCTGGCCGCGTGACTGGACGTGGCGGGGCGGGCGGCCAACGGGAGCCCCAATGCCGCGACGGCAGCGGCGGCAAGGCTGAAACGACGGATAGAGCGAGACCTCGACATCTGTGCGCGCATAAAGGTTGTACCCCTTCCTTACTCCCTATTCCCTGGACCAACGCCGCTTCGAAACAGAACGGCCTTGAGAGTGCTCAATCGTGGTAAATGGTACCACATCTCACAGGGTTAATTCTGAAGGCGTTACGATCCGGTCCAAGTATCGCAACGTTATGCGGCACTTACTGCTGGCGCATCACCGCCCTCTCTATGAACAAGTCGGTCATCTGCTCGCATTGCAACATGTGCGCATCGATTTGCTCGCTGTGCGCAACCCTATTGCGTATGACTGACAAATGTTGGGAGAGACGCTTCGTTTCAGCAGCAATCGTTTTGTTTCTGGTAAGGGCCAGTTGATGCGCGATATGGCCGATCTCCAGGTCGTCGCGCTGATCGACGACTGCCACGACCTTACCATCCCGTGTTACATGATGTGGCGCTATCAAAGCACTTCCCAAAGATGAGAGAAATCGTTGGCGCACTTCCTCGACAAAAGGCAAGAGTTCCCGTACTTGACCGCTCCAGATACGCCGTGAGATTTCCTCGCCGGTGTCACGGCCGGCCAGTGCGGCCGAGTGGAGCTTCTTCTGCCCATCGACCACATCGACCAGTCCCCGGCTCCACGACTCCGGCGCCCTTGCCCCACTTCTGCCGCCACGGTACCATAGATCGATCGCGTCGGAAGCTTCTTCGATTTCCTTGCGCCATAGATTCGTAGCGCACAAACCTGTATCCGGATGCCAACCACGCGATGCAGCAATATCACAAAGAAGTGGGTGTGGCGCAAGAAGCTCTATCTTTGCACTTTTTGTTTGCCTACCACATGTTGTGGTTCATCAAGCGCCGAAACCACAACATATAGAGCGTAGAGGCCGCTTTACTTGACCATAATCGAAAAGTGCAAAGATAGTGAAGAAGGGTGCTAAGTTCTCCTTGCGCGAGATACTCGCACACTATCGGGTCCCATTGGGCAAGACTGGCAATAACCGAGATTGATACTTGTCGCTCCAGATAAGAGTTTAGATTGTCTGAGACGAGGTATGACGCATACAAGAGCATGTCAAGGCGCTCGACCACGCGTTGCCAATAGCGATGCACAAGGCAGGTATCTTCAGCGGGTACATCGTGGCTGGATACATGAGCGGCGTTGAAAGCGATACAGAACACTGTGCGTCCAAGAAAGCCTATCGTTTGGCAACGATGCTGGTAATCGGTCAGAAAGCGCGCCCATTCGACCCAGGCGATTGGCCCGACATTCTGCAGGCAGACGACGCGGCCCATGAAACGGTCCGCTGTCATCAACATGTCCAGCGTTCGCAGCAAACCAGGGAAGGTGCCCGATCCAAAGTTATTCCATAGTATCGACTCCGGTGGATCGGCTTGTTGATCGGCTTCAAGGACGAGAGGGGTCCAGGCCCCTACCGTCTCGTGGTCAAGGGCAACTCGCAAGGCCTGCTCGAACTCTCCCACATCGTTGGCGGGCAAACAATACTCAGGAAGCCATACGAACACATTCCTACCATCGCGTAGATCCTGCGTAACCTGAGATATGAAGCGTCGGGGCCCTGGCAGCCCCCACCACAATCGGTTCATCGTGTGGCTCTGCTCTCGTGCTCAGCGTGAATGGGCGCGCAGTACCTGCCCGACAATCGGATCAAGCGACCAGACACCGTTGCCGACGGTCCTGACGATGCTGAGTAGATGCGCCCAGCGGAGCGCACGCTGTACGACAACGGCCTCAACACCTTCGGCAAGGCTGCCGAGGTCATCACTGGTGGCCTCCTCCTCTTTCCCATCGTCCCCAAGATCGGCCAAGATGCGTAGCACCCGGTGCACGTCGGGTATGGCGAGGCCAAAGACGGCTATAAGATCCGCGGCGACAGACGTTTCGCGTAAGGAGGCTGCGATTGCCTGAACATGATCCTCCCGACTCGCTTTACTCGCGTTCACGCGGTCGTAGAAGCGGCGTAACAAGACAGGCCATTTACCGGTCGCCTTGATAATCGCCTCTCGCTTCAGCGGGCCAATATCGACGAGTCCGCTGTCCTCGTCAATCCATTGGCGGAGCGCCGACTCATGCCACGGCGTCAACGCCACGACAGAGCTATCGAGCATCTGCTCGATGCGCCTGAGCTCGGCGCCGGCATGATGAAGTAGGCGCCAGAGCAGTCCAGGATCGGCGATAAATACGACGCGGACATACACATTCGTACGCTCAATGTCTTTCAGCGCGGTACGAGTTATCTCAATCCAATGCTCATCCCAGGTGTTGTATAATTCCGGCACGATAACCACGCCCGTCGTGTTCTCGTCAAGACGCCGAGCGAAGGTCTTGATCAGACGCGGCATGGTGGCGGGGTCACGATCCAAACGCACCTGTTCATGAGCGCCGCCGAACAGGTTGCGCAGATACACCTCGGCGCTCTCAAGGCCACACGCCTTCGATCCAACGAGGATGGTGATGTCGTTCTTCCGGCTTCTAAGCACCGATTCTTGAGCGAGGGTTAATGGACTACGCCAGGGTATGCGCTGATCTTCGAAGGGAGCTCTCAGGTGTTCAACTTCATAGATGGCAGGGGGATCGCGCGGATCGTCAAGCTTCGCGCGAATTTCCTCTTCCGTCCCAAGGAGTGTGAGAACATTCGGACTACGCAAGGTGTAGTAGCCCTCACCGATGTCTCCAACTTCGACCAGCACGCCCAATCCGACAAGTTCGTCCAACAAGGCCCTGAATGAATCGGCGGTTGTTGTCTCGGTAAAGCCTTGTGGCCATGCGTTCAGTGCCCGTTCGCGTATCCAGGACACCGAGAGTCCGGGGACGATGCAGCGTGGGTCCTGGACGGCGGCCAGGGCAATTAAGTAAGCGATCACCTCATATCGCTTGTCGAGCTGCAAGGTCCATACAAATCGATTACGGATGGCTTCCCGCAAACTCTGACGGCGGTATGCCTCATCGACATGACGTTCCTCGATGACATACGGGGGTGTTTCCACGCCGAATCGTCCCGGGTGTTGTAAATGTTTGAGCAACTCATTGCAATACAACTGGATCAAACTAGGATAATAGTTTGTCTGCGACAGAATGCGCGTGACCAGATCGGGGTCCTTGAATTGGTAGCCCATACTGACCATAGGGCGCTCAATCAGGTCACGCGCGTCGCCGGGCGAGAGCGGCCCAATGCAACGTGGGTCGCCATAATGAGCTAAGGGGTGATTCTCCAGGGTTGTGGTGCGTTGAACGTTGTGCAAACCGGCGAAGACGACCTTGAAACGGCGATCGGTACGTTCCATCAGACCTTTAAGGCTCGTCGTGTGTTTGAATGCCGGCCTGTCTTCGCGCGCCTTGGTGTCCGCTTCAAGAAAGAAATCCGCTTCGTCCAGTAATAGTAAAATCCGTCGTTGCTCAAACACCCCCATGCGATTTCCACGAGGGCGCAGCCAATCATCGATCGCTGCCTTGACACGCTCCTCGAAGGCATCGACATCCTCTCCTCCCTCTCTTGAGACGGAAATGTCCGATACTTTCGCCAATTCATCGGCAATGAGCAGCCAAATCTCATCGACAGGACGCCTGCCTCCTTGACGCATCCCTTTGTCGTTGAGATCAATCCATAACACAATCTGTCCTTGTGCCGGCTTATGCTCCGTACGCTCGACGTCGCGCAACAGTGCTGTCTTGCCTAACTGGCGTCCGCCAAAGATAAAGCAGGTGCCACGAGGAGCCGTAATGTCGTCACGTTCGACCCTCCGTCCATAGAACATCTCGGGCGCGACAAGGCCGGCCGTGGGCATATAGGGCTCGACGAAGGTGAAGGGCAACGTATAGGCAAAAAGGTGAGGAAGGCGCGCTCCACTAACAGCACAAAGGGCGAGTAGAAGGGTGTCATCGATGACGACAACGGCACGCCGTTGCGTGCGCGAGAGGCGGGCAAGGTTGCGCCTTTGCTGCACGCTCAGACAGCCGAAGTAGAACACGATAATACGTTCACCGCCTGACTGCCCCATCGTTGCATTGAGGAGATCTTCTTCGGATGGTTCATCCCAGATGCAGAGGAGTCGATAACGCCCGTTGGCATCGGAGCCGTATGCCGGAACAGGGCACTGATCAGCGGAACGAACGGGCTCCACAGAGATGTTGATCCACGTGCGCCGATTAGCAGGCTCCACCTGTATGCCTGTCCCTTGCACGTCGAAGCTAAAACCCAGCGTTGTCAGAATAGTGCGGGCGTATGTCCTCTCAATACGCTTGCTTCTCTTTGTTATGAACCACGCTTCGAGCATCAGCACAACGTGGCCAGCCTGCTCTTCTGAGACCCCGCTCATCTCGACAGGCAGGTCTTTATCGCGGCGGCGACGTACATCCTCGATGATTTTGTTTGGTTCGGGCTTTGTTGTCGGGGCCTTCGGCTTCAAGTACGTCAGAATATCCATGTATGTTTGGGGGAAGAATGCGTCGAATATGCTCTCTGCAGTGGCTATGGGAGGTCACGTCCCGTATAGTGGGTAAAAGTGGAAAGGAGGTGGACGGAAACGGCCATCGTGTGGTTCTCGTGTAAAGGTTGAGAGTTACAGGAGAAGGAGCACGACGATGGCCGACGAGATGAGTAT
>JAABUZ0100003983.1_pt1 | contig 20967 bp, 20 predicted proteins | sample 5562091 | NCBI WGS metagenome assembly JAABUZ01 (sample SAMN12813069, study PRJNA571459) | rock metagenome | isolation source: Antarctica rocks | place: Antarctica: Victoria Land, Linnaeus Terrace sud | collected 2015-12-21
GAGCGGCATGACGAGGCGGAGCATGCGCGGGGTGGGAAGGAACGCGGGAGGGAGGGGGCGGGTGCCGGGGCGGCGCGGTCAGGCGCCGGTCGGCCGGACGGCGCGCCGCGCGAAGCGCGACAGCGCGATCTCGTCCATCTGCTGCCGGTCGGCCGCGACCGCGCCCGTCTGCCAGGCCGTCTGGTGCCGCTCGCGCAGCCGGTCCAGCGCGCGGCGGTCGCGGTAGGCCGCGTGCAGCGCGTGTTCGCGGTCGGACACCGCAGCGACCGCGGCCTGCGCGGCGGCGCCTGCGGTTTCGGCCCGCTCGTCGAGGCGAGCGAGCAGGAACGCCGTCGTGCGCAGTGCGCCGATCGCCGCCCCCGCGCTCGCCGGGGCGAGTCCCGCGAGCGCGAGCTCGGCGCGCGCGCTCAGGATCGCGTCTTCGGCGCGGCGCGCTGCGTCGGCGGCGTCGTGCGCGGCCGCGAGCGCCGCGGCGGCGTCGCGCTGCTGGCGCTCGCGCAGTTCGAGCACGCGTTGCAAGGGGAAGCGGAACACGTGGTCAGGACGGCCGGCGCGCGTGTGGCGTCACGGCCACAGGGCGGAGCGCCGCCGTCACGCCGCCCGCCGCGACGAAGACGCGTCGATCTGGATGCTCAGGTGCCGCAAGGCAGCGCGCGTCATGGTGAGCGGCGAGCTCTCGTCCGGACGCTGTTGGAGAAAGCCGAGTGCCTGGTCGCGGAGCGCGACCGCGGCGTCGACCATCGGGTCGCTCCCCTTCTGGTACGCGCCGACGAGGATCAGATCCTCCTTTTCGCGGTACGCCGCCTCGGTCTTGAGCAGCAGGTTGGCCGCGGCGCGCTGGTCGGGCGGGATGATCTGGTCGCGCACGCGGCTCTTCGAGTCGAGTACGTCGATCGCCGGGAAGTGCCCCGCCGCGGCGAGCTTGCGCGTGAGCACCACGTGCCCGTCGAGGATCGAGCGCGCGGCGTCCGCGACGGGCTCGTTGAAGTCGTCGCCGTCGACGAGCACGGTGTAGATGCCCGTGATCCCGCCGCGCTCGCCGTTGCCCGCGCGCTCGAGCAGGCGCGGCAGCGCGGCGAACACGCTCGGCGGGTAGCCCTTCGTGGTCGGCGGCTCGCCCACGGCGAGGCCGATCTCGCGCCAGGCCATCGCCACGCGCGTGACCGAGTCGACCATCAGCAGCACCTGCTTCCCCTGGTCGCGGAAGTACTCGGCGATCGCGGTCGCCACGAGTGCGCCGCGCGCGCGCACGAGCGCGGCCTGGTCGCCGGTCGCGACGACGAGCACCGAACGCGCGAGCCCCTCCACGCCTAACGAGTGCTCGATGAACTCGCGCACCTCGCGCCCGCGCTCGCCGAGCAGGGCGATGACGTTCACGTCGGCGCGCGCCTGGCGGGCGACCATGCCGAGCAGGGTGCTCTTGCCGACGCCCGAGCCCGCGAAGATGCCCACGCGCTGCCCGCGGCCGAAGGTGAGACAGCCGTCGATCGCGCGCACGCCGGTCTCGAGCACCTCGCCGACCATCTCGCGGGCGAGCGGGTTGGGCGGCTCCGCGGAGAGCGGGACGCGCTCGTCGACGTCGAGCTTGCCGAGTCCGTCGATCGGGTGACCGAGGCCGTTGAGCACGCGGCCGAGCAGCCCCGGGCCGACGTCGACGCCGAACGAGCGGCCTAACGCGCGCACGGCGCTCCCCGGGTGCAGCCCGTCCATCTCGCCGAGTGGCATGAGCAGCACGCCGCCCTGGTGGAAGCCCACGACCTCGGCGAGCACGGACCGGTCGCCCGTGAGGGACGTGACGCGGCACAGCTCCCCGAGGCCGACGTCCAGCCCCGCGGCCTCGATTACGAGGCCGACCACGCGCGTGACCTTGCCGTACGTCGCGAGCCGCGGCACCACGGCGAGCGCGCGCGTGATCTCGTCCCGCGACGGCGTGACCCACGGCATGCCGACCGCCGGCGTGGCCCGCCCGGTCACGCGGCCTGCCCGGCGAGCGCGCGGTAGAGCCGTTCGAGCGCGACGTCCACGCGTCCGTCGACGATCCGCTCGCGCCCCTCGACGAGCGCGCCGCCGCGCGCGACGCGCGCGTCCGGCATCCAGCGCATCGCGCCCTCGCGCGCGGCGCCGTCCCACGCCGCCTTGAGCGCGTCGAGGTCGTCGGGGTGCACGCGCGCGACGAGCGCCTCCTGCGCCGGGTACTCCGCGACCGCACGGGCCGCGAGTGCGACGACGAGTGCGTCGTCCGAGGCGACCTCGCGGCCGACCACGTGGTGCGCGACCGCGACGGCGAGCGCCGCGATGTGCGCGCGCAGGTCGCCCGCCCACCGCTCCTCGTGCGCGCGCACCTCGCACACGGCCGCGTCGAGCGCGCCCGCGGCGCCGGCGAACGCGGCGTGTGCGTCCGCCTCGCCCGCGACGCACCCCGCCGCGTGCCCCTCGGCCCACGCGCGTTCGAGCGCCTCGGCGTGCGCCGCATCGCGCGCGGCGAGCTCGGCCGCGTACGCGTCAGTGAGGTCGCGCCGCACGAGGGCCTCGCGCTCGTCCGCGGCGTCGGCGACGAGCGCCGCCCACGCGCTGTCGCCCTCGCGCCACGCCGCGCGCATCGCCGAGGTCGCGGTGAAGTCGGGGAGCGCGTCGAATGCGCCCAGGGGTGGAGCGGACGCCGCCGGCGCGGCCGCGGTCGGCGGCGCGGGCGCGGCGGCCCACCCGGCGACGAACGCGCCGGCGTCGGACGGCGACGCCGGGCCGTCGAACGCGGGCGCGTCGTCCCACGCGGCGGGGATCCACGCGGCGGGGGCCGCGGCGTCCGGGCGAACGTTAGACATCGCGGTCGTCGCGGCGTTAGACGAGCACGTCGTCGCCGCCGGCGCTCAGCACGATCTCGCCGGTCTCCTCGAGCTTGCGCACCTGCGTGACGATCGTCGTCTGCGCCGTCTCGACGTCGCGCATCCGGACCGGGCCCATGAACTCCATCTCCTCTTTGAGCGCGGCCACCGCGCGCTGGGACATGGCGCCGAGGATCTTGCCCTTGAGTTCGTCGCTGGCCGCCTTGAGCGCGAGCGCGAGCTGCTTCGCGTCGACCTCGCGCAGTAGCCGCTGCAGCGACTTGTCGTCGAGCGCGACGAGGTCCTCGAAGACGAACATGAGGTTCTTGATCTGGTCGGCGAGTCCCGCGTCGCGTGCGGCGAAGCCCTCGATCAGCTCCTTCTCGAGCGAGCCCGAGACGAGGTTGAGCACGCTCGCCACGGCGGCGGGCCCACCCGCGGCGGCCATCCCCGTCGTGAACGTCAGGTCGGCATCGCTCGACAGCGCGCGCTCGACGAGCCGCAGCATCTCGGGGGCGACCTTTTCCATCTTCGCCATCCGGTACATCACCTCGCCGCCGAACGCGGGCGGCAGCTCGCGCAGGATGGCCGCCGTGTGCGCCGGCTCGAGGTGCGCGAGGACGAGCGCGGCCGTCTGCGGGTGCTCCCCGCGCAGCGTCGTCGCGAGCTGCTGCGGGTCCAGCTTCCGCAACCGCGGCATGCCGACCGTGTCGGCCAGCTGATGCTGGATGCGCTTCAGCATCAGGTCGGCCTTCGTCTTCCCGTAGGCCCGTTCGAGCACCTCGCGCGCGAACTCCATCCCGCCCGTCGTCAGCGACGCCACGCCCAGCGTCGCCTCCAACCACTCGGCCAGCACGCCCTCGGCGACGTCGGCGGGGACGCGTTCGGTCTGCGCGATTTCGAGCGTGATCTGCTCCAGCTCCTCGGGCGTGAGGCCGCCGCTGAGTCTGGCCGTGACCTCGGGGCCGACGGCCATGAACACGATGGCGAGCTTCTGGCGCCCGGTCATCGGGCGCGCGGCGGGAAGGGTGAACGTCATCGGGCCGTAGGTTGTTCGAGCATGCGGGCGTTAGTCCTGCCGCAGCCACGCGCGGACCACGCGGGCGGCGGCTTCGGGGCGCTGCTCGATGGTGGCGACCACCTGGTCGCGCACGGGGTTGCTGATCTCACGGAGCACGGTCGACTGCCCGTCCGGGCCCGCGACCAGCACGCCGGAGCCGGCCTCGCGCCCGCCGAGCGGCGCCGACTCGCCCGAGCCGAGGGCGGGTGTGCCGACCGCGGCGATCTCCTCGCCCTCGGCGTCGGTCGCGCCGGCGCTGCCCCGGCCCGTGCCGCCGGCGGCGAGCGCCGCGGCGGCCGCTTCGGCCGTCGCCGGCGCGGCCGGCTTGAGCGCGCGCATCGTCACGACCGCGACGACGAGCAGCGCGGCGAGCGCCAGCCCGGTGACGAGCGGCTTCTCCGCGCCGGAGATCTTCTGCCACACGTCGGGCTTCGGCTCGGCCGCTGGCGTTAGGCCGCCGTCGAACGCGACGTTTACGACGCTCAGCTTGTCGCCGCGCGCCGAGTCCACGCCGACCGCGTTGCGCACGAGCGTGTCGAGCCGCGCGAGCTCGGCCGGGCTGCGCGGCACCGGCGTCGGCTTCGCGCCGCTCGACAGCTTGTCGTTGACGAGCACGGCGACGGTGAGCCGTCGCACGTTGCCGATCGCGCCCGAGAAGGTTTCGGTGCTCTTCGTCGTCTCGTAGCTCGTCGCGACGTTGGTGCTGGCCGCGCCGCCCTGCGCGCCCGGCGTGATCTCGGCTTTCTGCTCGGTCGCGACCGCCTGTTTGTCGGGGTCGACGGCTTCGACGGTCCGCTCGACCTTGTCGAAGTTGACGAGCGCGGAGACCTGCACGCGCGCGTTCTTGGCGCCGACGACCTGGGCGACGATCTCCTGCGCCTTCTTCTCCAGGTAGCCCTCGACCTCGCGCTGCACGCCGAGCTGGCGGCTCGTGAGGCCGGCCATCGAGCCCGCCTCGCCGTCCATCGTGAGCATGCGGCCCGCGTCGTCGACGATCGTCACGTGGTCGCTCGCCAGCCCGTCCACACTTGCCGCGACGAGGTGCGTCATGCCCTCGACCACGTCCGCGCCCGGCCGCTCGCCGTTCGTCAGCTTCAAGACGACGCTCGCCTCGAGCGGGCGGTCACCGCGCCGGAAGAGCTGCGCCTCGGGCATCGCGACGTGCACCTGCGCCTGCTCGACGCCCCGCATCTTGCCGATCGTCCGTTCGAGTTCGCCCTCGAGCGCGCGCCGGTAGTTGATGCGCTGCGTGAAGTCGGTCATCCCCCACGACGGCTGGTCGAACAGCTCGAGCCCGGGGCGCCCCGCGTTGGGCAGGCCACCGTCGCGCGCGAGCGTGACGCGGGCGCGGGCGAGGTCCTCGGTCTTCACCTCGATCTCGGTGCCGCCCTTCTCGAGGTGGTACTCGATAGCTGCCTCGCCCAGCTTGTCGGTCATCTTGCCCGACTGCTCGACGGGGACATTGGCGAAGACGGGGACGAACGTCGGCGCCGTGGCCCAGCGCGAGACGCCGAAGACGAGCCCCGCGGTGAGGAGCCCAACGAGGAGGATCAGCGCGCGGCGGGGTCCGCCCAGCCGATCGACGGCGGGCTGGAGGGGCGCGAGGGGGGCGGGGAGGGCGGCGAGCACGCGACGTGGCAAGGCACCCACCGTTCCATCGCCCGCTTCGTGCTAATCCGTTGTTCGGAAATGAGTTAAGCCGACCACGTCGTGGCCGGCCCAGGTGTGCGAATCGCCGAGCGGCAGATTGTGCCGACCGCGGAGCGGCGCTTGGTGCCGCTCCGGCGGTCGTCTATCGAGGTTCGTCAGTCGCGGTACGGGTAGTCCGGGTCCGCGAGCCGCGTCACGCGGGCCAGATCCTCGGGATCGGCCATGTTGCGCGCGAGGTCGACGAGCATCGGGCTCAGATGGCGCCCGTAGAACAGGAGCGACGCGGCGCGCGGGCGGTGCGCCATGAGGTACGCCAGGATCGGCTTGTCGGCCTTGAGGCCGTTGCACCGCCGGCAGGCCAGCACGAGGTTGTCGCGCCGGTCATACGCCGTGCGCCCGCGGCGGGGCGTCACGTGATCGAGGGTGATTTCCCCTTCGGGCACCTTGCGCGCGCAGTACGCGCAGACCGGACCATGTTGGGCGAGCAGCCAGCGGCGGGTCTCGCCGTAGGCCTCGCGGTCGGTCGGGAGTGACACCGAACGCTCTTGCTCGGCGGCCGCATACGGCGACCGGCGGCGGGAGCGGCGGGCGCGTTTCGGCGCCTCGTGCAGCGACGTCACGTGGGACGGCGCGTCGTGCGTCAGCGGCCCGTGGCCGTGTTGGGGGTGGGCGGTGTGCCCGTGGTGCGATGGTAATGGTGGCGCGTACAGCGCGTCGGCCGCGGCGCCCCGGGTACTACCCTTGGGGGCACGTTCGGCCGAATGGGGGCGCGCGGCCTGCTGCCGGCGCGCGGGTGGTGCAGTCATGCGGTACGGGTGGAGGAACGCGGACGTGGGCGCCGCATTGGTGCCCCGCCGACCAGGACCCGGTCCTGGACAGTGGATGATACACCGAACGTTCGGATTCGGCGAAAGGCGGCCGCACGAACGCTCGTCAGCTCTGCATCGCGGTGAGCGTCTTGTACGCGTCGAGCACCTTGTTGCGCAGCTCGACCATCATTTCGAGCGAGAGGCTCGCCTCCTCGCCCGCAGCCATCACCTGATGGAGCTCGACCGGCTCGCCGCGCAGAAAGCGGTCCTTCAAATCGCCCGCGGCGTCCTGTGCGTCCGAAACGCCGCTGACGAACTGCTTCAGCGTGTCGCCGAACGACGTACCGCCGGTGTCCTTGGCGCCGCCGATCGGGACCCGGATCGTGGTCCCCGCGTCGAGCCCGAGCCCGCCGGCGATGCCACCGCCGATCGTCGCGCCGGAGCGCATGCGGCTCGTAATCGCCGAGATCGCGTCCGACATGACGGCTTAAGCTCGCACGTCGAGGCGGCCGCCGCGCGCCGCGGCGCCGAACGCGTTCGACGCGGTGGCGTTGCCCTGGAGCGCTTGGACGCCCGCCGCGACGCGGCCGTACGTCAGGGGTCCGCTCGCCGAACTCTTGGCGAAGAAGGTGCGCTCCTCGCTCGTCAGCACGCTCCACAGCTCCGGGTCGGTGCCGGCCGGCGCCTCGGTGGGAAGTGACGCCTGCGCGGCACCGAGCGGATTCGCCGCGCGCGCGTTGCCGGCTGCAGGCGCGGTGGTAGCGCGTGTGGCGCCCGGGCGGGTGCCCGCCGTGCCGTTCGCCGACCCGGCGTCGCCCGCGGGCGGCGTGAGCGGGCGGCCGATCGCGCCGAGGCGGTTCGTGAGCGGGTTGTTGACGCCGGTGATGGACATGTGCGCGGGGGCTCGGCTCGGGGCGGTCAGATCTCGATGGCCTTCTTCAACATCGCCTTCGCCGACTGAAAGACCGTGGCGTTGGCCTCGTACACGCGGCGGGCGTCGAGCAGGTCGATCATCTCGTCCGACGTGCGCACGTTCGGGTAGCGCACGTAGCCGTTCGCGTCGGTGTCGGGGTGCCCCGGATCGTAGACGAGCGGGCCCTCGGTTCGGTCATCCTCGATTCCGGCGACGCGCACGCCGTGCAGGCCGTCGTCGCCGAACGGCGCGCCGGCCGCCGGCAGGAGCGGGACCCGCACCGTGCGCGACTGGTCGCCCGTCGTGGCCGCGGCGAGCGCGGGCACCTGGAAGGCGGCCGACCCGAACGGCGGGACGGGGGTGGCCGTGGTCCCGCTCATCCCGCCGGGCGTGAGCGCGCCGAAGAGCTGCGTGTCGGCCGTCGCCGGTTGCATCACGGTGACCTTGCGGCGGTACGGCTGGCCGTCGGGCCCGCGCGTGACCTCGGCGTTCGCGAGGTTGCTCGCCACGGTCTCGATGCGCGCGCGTTGGGCCGAGAGCCCGCTCGCAGCGATGGCGAGCGAGCGGAACATCGGGCGGACGGGCGACTGCGGCAGGTACGCCGGCAGCAAGCCGATGCGGGTGGGGTTAGGCATCAGCGCGCCCTCGTCACGACTTCATCGCGGTGCGGAGCTTCGAGTAGGCGCCCTGGAGCAACTTCGCGGTCGCCTCGTAGCGGAGCTGTTCGTCGCCGAGGCTGACCATTTCGCCTTCGAGGTCCGGGGGCGGGCCGGGCTTCGCGCTGCTCGCGCTCTCGGCCGTCGTCGCCGGCAGCGCGAACCCGTCCGCGTTGTTGAGCGACGCCTTCGCCACGCGGTCCGCGACGGCGCGCGTGCGGGCCGCGCTCGCGTCGAGTGCACCGCGGAGCGAGGACGAGCTGGTCACGCGGTCGATCAAGCCGAAGAGCATCGGGGGCGGGTTGGGGGGAGTCGCACCACGGAGCAGGGCAACTCGGGGACCGGTCGGCGCGGTCGTCGTACGTGGCGGATAACTCGTTGCGCGCCCGCCAGTTGCGGGAGAGTCGCTGCGTGGCGCCGAGCGCGCGCTCGCACGGCAGGAACCGCCACTCCGGCACGAATTGCCGTCCGGTGCTAGCGAACATTTGGCGCGTACAGGGCGTATCACGGACACCCCGTCCTGCCCCCGACCTCGCTCCACGCCGGTCACGGCAGGCCGTCGCGCGTCTCCCTCATCGTCCTCCATGTCTCCTCGCTCCGTCCGACTCGGTGCGCCTCGCTGGCTCGGCGCCGCCCTCGTCGGGGCTGCTGCGGCCGGCGTTTCGGTACAACCCGCCGCCGCACAGTCCCCGAGCACCGCCGTCCGCGCCGCACTGCCGCGCCCGATCGATCCATCGAACTTCGACACGACCTGCGCTGCCTGCACCAACTTCTTCCAGTTCGCCAACGGCGGATGGCTGAAGCGCACGACCATCCCCGCGGCGTACTCGCGCTGGGGCAGCTTCAACGAGTTGGGCGACCAGAACCAGATCGTCCTCCGGCAGGTCATCGAAGCATCGGCGGCGAAGACCAACGTGCCGGAGGGGAGCAACGACCAGAAAATCGGCGCGTACTACCGCTCGTGCATGGACTCGGTCGGGGCCGAGCGTGCGGGGCTCGACCCGGTCCGCCCGCTCCTGCAGCGCATCGACGCGATCACGAGCGTCGACCAGATGAAGCAGCAGTTCGGCACGTTAGAGCGTGAGGCGGGGCTCGCCCCCTTCGGCGCGGGCACCGGGCAGGACCGCAAGGACAGTAAGACGGTGATCGTCAACGTCGGCCAGGGCGGCACGTCGCTCCCCGACCGCGACTACTACCTGAGCGACGCGACGCGCTACAAGGCCGTGCGCGACGCCTACGCGCCGCACGTCGCGCGCATGTTCGTGCTCGCCGGCGAGACCCAGGCGGCCGCCGACTCCGACGCGGCGCGCGTGGTCGCGCTCGAGACGCGCCTGGCCCAGGCGCAGATGCCGCGCGTCGCCATGCGCGACCCGAACGCGACGTACCACAAGATGCTCGTCGCGGAGCTGCAGAAATCGACGCCGGGGTTCGACTGGGTGCGCTACTTCCAGGACGCGGGCGCGCCGACCGTCACCGCGACGACGACGGTCAACGTCGCGCAGCCCGCGTTCTTCGCCACGCTCGATACGCTCTACGGCACGCAGCCGCTCGCGGCGTGGAAGGCGTACCTCCGCTGGCACGCGCTCGCGCGCGCGGCCAACTCGCTCTCGAGCCCGTTCGTCGACGAGCAGTTCGCCTTCAGCCGCGTGCTCAGCGGCGTCACCGCGCAGCAGCCGCGCTGGAAGCGCTGCGTCGAAGCGACGAACGGTGCCCTCGGCGAGCTCGTCGGGCAGGAGTACGTGAAGCGCACCTTCACGGCGCAGGACAAGGCGCGCGCGCTCGCGATGGTCGAGAACCTCCAGGCGGCGCTCCGCGAGCGTATCCAGGGCCTCGACTGGATGAGCGACAGTACCAAGCAGCAGGCGCTCGTCAAGCTCAACGCGTTCACGAAGAAGATCGGCTACCCCGACGTCTGGCGCGATTACTCGGCGCTCCGGATCGCGGACACGTCGTACTACGTCAACGCGCGCCGCGCGCAGCAGTTCAACCAGACGCGGAACTGGAACAAGCTCGGCAAGCCGGTCGACCACACCGAGTGGGGCATGACGCCACCGACGGTGAACGCGTACTACAACCCGGCGGTGAACGAGATCGTCTTCCCGGCCGGCATCCTTCAGTTCCCGTTCTACAACCCGCGCGCCGACGACGCCGTCAACTACGGCGCGATGGGCGCGGTGATCGGGCACGAGATGTCGCACGGCTTCGATGACCAGGGTCGCCAGTACGACGCGCAAGGCAACCTGCGCGATTGGTGGACCGCGGCCGACGCCGCGAAATTCAAGACGCAGGCGCAGCGCGTCGTCGACCAGTTCTCGACGTACACGGTGGTCGACTCGTCGACGCACGTGAACGGCTCGCTCACGCAGGGCGAGAACATCGCAGACCTCGGTGGGCTCACGATCGCCTACGCCGCGATGGAGAAGGCCTACGCCGGCAAGCCGCGGCCGAAGATCGACGGCTTCACCCCCGAGCAGCGCTTCTTTCTCGGTTGGGCGCAGGTCTGGCGCGAGGTGCAGCGGCCCGAAGCCGCGCGTGTTGCCGCGGCCACCGACCCGCACTCGCCGGGGATGTACCGCGTGAACGGGCCGCTCTCCAACATGCCCGAGTTCCGGAAGGCGTGGGGCTGCAAGGAGACCGACCCGATGGTCCGCCCGGCCCAGCAGCGGGCGAGCATCTGGTAGGCCCGAACGGTAGGGCCTGACGGCCGACGGGCCGCCGTGCGAGTCAACGCATGGCGGCCCGTTCTACATCTGCGCTCCGCGCGTCCGTATCAACTGCTCACGGCGGCCTGCCGGCTGGCCGCAGTGCCCCGCAAATAGTTGCCGAGGATGAGAAACGTCGGCGCCCAGAGGCCGATGAAGATGCCGAATCGCTCGGCGTGCGCCGTTTCCTCGGGCGTGTCGCCTTTCGCCGTCGCCCACGTCGCGATCGAGCCAATGATGGAGGCGGCGCCGAGGAGCACGCAGGCATCGCCGAGCGAATCGGCGGCGCGCGTCGGGAGGGTGGTAGCCATATCGGACTCCGGAAGTAGGTCGGGGCGCCGGGGCGACGCGTGGGCGGTTAACGACGACCCGCGCCCCGCGCGTTCCCGAGGCGGCCCGCAACTCACGGGATGACAGGTTGGTAACATGCGATACCTGCCCGACCGCGACTATCTGCCTTCGCACCGCTTCCGATGCCCGTCCTTCGCCCCTGGCTTCTCCGCCTGGCGACCGCCGCCCTCGCCGCCCCGGCCATCGTCGCGGCACAGAGCCCGACGCCGACCACCACCGCCCGAGGCCGCGGCATCGACCCCGCGAACCTCGACACGACGTGCGCGGCCTGCACCAACTTTTTTCAGTTCGCCGACGGCGGCTGGCTCAAGCGCAACACCATCCCGGCGGCGTACGCGTCGTGGGGCAGCTTCAACGAGCTGCAGGACCGCAACGAGGCCGTGCTGCGCCAAATCCTCGACGCGGCCGCCGCGGACCGCACTGCGCCCGCGGGGAGCAACGTGCAGAAGATCGGCGCGTACTACCGCAGCTGCCTCGACTCCGCGGCCGTCGACGCGCGCGGGCTCGCGCCCATGGCGCCCGTGCTCGACCGCATCGCCGCGCTCCGCACGAACGCCGAGGTGAAGGCCGCGCTGGGCCCGCTCGAGCGCGAGAGCGGCTTCTCGCTCGCGCCTTTCGGCACCGGTGTCGGGACCGACGACAAGCGCTCCGACTCGACGCTCGTCCTCTTCGCGCAGGGCGGGCTCGGGCTGCCCGACCGCGACTACTACCTCAACACCGACGCGCGCTCGCAGGAGCTGCGCGCCAAGTACCTCGCGCACGTGGCGCGCATGTTGGAGCTGTCGGGCACGCCCGCGGCCGAGGCGAAGGAGCAGGCGGCGCAGCTGCTCGCGCTCGAGACGAAGATGGCGCGTGCGCAGATGTCGCGCGTCGCGATGCGCGACCCGAACGCGGTCTACCACCGGATGACGCTGGCCGAGGCGCAGCGCATCACGCCGGACTTCGTCTGGACGGGGTACCTGGCCGAGGTCGGCGCGCCGCGCACGCTCTCGTCGGCCGCGCTCGTCAACGTCATGGAGCCCGCGTACTTCGCCGCGGTCGACACGCTCCTCTCGCGCGAGCCGGCCGCCACGTGGCGCACCTACTTGCGCTACCACGCGCTCGCGGACGCCGCCCCCGCGCTCCCGACGCCGCTCCTGAAGGAGGCGTTCGCCTTCGAACGCAACTTTACCGGCGCGACGGAACAGCTCCCGCGGTGGAAGCGCTGCACGGCCTCGATCAACAACGCGATGGGCGAACTCGTCGGGCAGGAGTACGTGAAGCGCACGTTCACCCCCGAGGCCAAGACGCGCGCGCTGGCGATGGTGACCAACCTCCAGGCGGCGTTAGGCGATCGCATCCGCGCGCTGCCGTGGATGAACGACAGCACGAAGCAGCAGGCGCTCCTCAAGCTCGGCGCGTTCACCAAGAAGATCGGCTACCCAGACCGGTGGCGCGACTACTCTGCGTTGCAGGCGGCCGACGGCGACTACCTCGGCAACCGCCGCCGCGCGTCGCGCTTCGAGGAGGCGCGCAACTGGGCCAAGCTCGGCAAGCCGGTCGACAAGACCGAGTGGGGGATGACGCCGCCCACCGTGAACGCGTACTACAACCCGACCTGGAACGAGATCGTCTTCCCCGCCGGCATCCTCCAGCCACCGTTCTACGACCCCGCGGCCGACGACGCGGTCAACTACGGCGCGATGGGCGCCGTGATCGGGCACGAGATGACCCACGGCTTCGACGACCAGGGCCGCCAGTACGACGCGCAGGGCAACCTGCGCGACTGGTGGACGGCGGGCGACGCGAAGCGCTATACCGCCGAGGCGCAGAAGGTCATCGACCAGTTCGACGCCTACACCATCGTCGACTCGTCGACGCACGTGAACGGCAAGCTCACCACGGGCGAGAACATCGCCGACTTCGGCGGGCTCACGGTCGCGTACGCGGCGATGCAGAAGGCGTACGCCGGGCGGCCCCGCCCCGTGATCGACGGCTTCACGCCCGAGCAGCGCTTCTTCCTCGGCTGGGCGCAGGTGTGGCGCGAGCTGCAACGGCCCGAGGCCGCGCGCGCGCAGGTCGCGGTCGACCCGCACGCGCCGTCGCTCTGGCGCGTGAACGGGCCGCTCTCCAACATGCCCGAGTTCAAGGCCGCCTGGGGCTGCACGGACGGCCAGCCGATGGTGCGCCCCGCCGCGCAACGTCCGAGCATCTGGTGAGTAGCGGTCCGGGATGAACCGTCCGTGACGGCCAGCTTGGCTCGTGGCGCGCCATTGCTGTCCCGCGCGACGGTACCGAAGTTGGTGCGATGCGAGTCACCCCGGCTTCCCTCTGCTTCGTCGGACTCGCGGCCTGTAGCGCCGCGTGCAGCGTCGAGTACCGCCCCGCCAAGACTGGGGCGGACTCGGCCCACGCGGTCGCCGCGCTCGCGGCCGCCCGCGCCGAGTCGGTCGCCGCGTTCCGGCGCGCGAACACCCGCGTCGACACCCTCGTGCGCATTGACACCGTGTTCGTCCGCGACACTCTCCCGGCGCTCGGCGAGCCGCCGACGGACTCGCTCACCCTGCGCCCGGCCGTGGTGCCGCGGGCCGGCGAGCGCGGCCCCGAGACGAACGTCCCCCAGACGGCCGTCATTACGAGCGCCGACCTCGGCGCGCTCCAGAGTCGTGGCCTGCGCGTGCCGGTGCAGGGCGTCCGCGCCGCCGACGTGCCCGACACCTTCAACGAGCGGCGGGGCGGGGACACGCGCCCGCACCAAGCGCTCGACATTCTCGCCGCGCGCGGCACCCCGGTGATCGCCGCCGACGACGGACGCGTGACGAAGCTGTTCACGAGCAAGGCCGGCGGCTTGACCGTGTACGTGCTCGGCCCGGGCGACCGTTTGATGGCCTATTATGCCCACCTCGACCGCTACCGCGAGGGCCTCGCGGAGGGGCAAGCGGTGCGCCGCGGCGACGTGCTCGGCTACGTCGGCTCCACCGGCGACGCCGACGCGAACGCGCCGCACCTGCACTTCGCGCTCGCCGTGGTGAGCGACCCGCGCCGCTGGTGGGCCGGCACGCCGATCGACCCGAAGCCGTACCTGCGCTGATCTTCCCGCCCGCTCCCTCTTTCCTTCGGACCCGTGCCCACGCCCCGTCGAGAGTTCCTCGCGCAGCTCGCGACCGCCTCGCTCGCCGTCGCCGGTTCGGCGTGCGCGCGCGTCGCCACCTCGGGCGTGACGGTCGCGTCCAACGCGCCGGCCGCCTCCTCCAACCCGCCGGCCACCACCGCGCCGCCGACAGCCGTCCACTTCGACGACTCGTGGACCACGCGCGTCGCGGCCGCGAAGCACAAGGCGGTCTTCGACAGCCCAGAAGTCGAGGACGGCCGCGTGCTGTACCTCTCGTGGCTGTACCGCGACGGGTACGGGAAGGCGTTAGGCACACCGGCCGCCGACGTCGTCCCCGTGCTCGTCCTGCGGCACGCCGCCACCGTGCTCGCCTTCGACGACGCGCTGTGGGCCAAGTACCCGATCGCGCGCCTGTCGAACGTGAAACCGTCCGACGCGAAGAAGAAGGACCCGTGGCCGACGTACAACCCGTACGCGCGCCCGCACACCGAGGCGGAGAAGCAGTACGCGTCGTTCATGCTCGACGGCGTACTCGCCGCGGGCGCCGTCGTCCTCGCCTGTAACACCGCGTTCCAGGGCTTCAGCTCCCGGCTCGCGAAGGAGATCCGAGCCGACGTCGCCCAGCTGCGTGAGGAGATGCGCGCGCGCGTCGTCCCGGGCGTCATCTTCCAGCCGTCGGGCATCTACGCGACGCTCCGCGCGCAGGAGGTCGGCTGCACGTTCATGCGGGCGTGACCACGCAGCGCGTGACCACGCAGCGCGTGACGTCGCACCACCGGCGCGCCATCCGCGTCGCGCAGCTCGGGCTCGTCGTGAACGCGGCGCTCGCCGCGTCCAAGCTCGCGGCGGGCATCTTCGGCCACACCTACGCCCTCGTCGCCGACGCGGTCGAGAGCGGCGCCGACATCCTCGCCTCCGCGATCGTCTGGGGCGGCCTCGCCGTCGCCGCACGCCCGGCCGACGACGACCACCCGTACGGGCACGGCAAGGCTGAAGCACTCGCCGCGGCCGTCGTCTCGGCCCTCCTGATCGTCGCCGCGTGCGGGATCGCGTTCGAAGCCATCCGTGAAATCCGCATCCCGCACCAGGTGCCCGCGCCGTGGACCCTCGGCGTCCTCGTCGTCGCGATGTCGGTCAAGTGGTGGCTCATGCAGCGCGCCGGCGCGGTGGGCGCCGACACCGGCAGCACCGCCGTGCGCGCCGACGCCGGCCACCACCTGAGCGACGCCGTCACCTCCGCGGCGGCGTTCGTCGGCATCACCGTCGCCGTCATCGGCAGCCGCCTGCACGGCCACCCCGCGTGGGCCTCGGCCGACGACTGGGCCGCGCTGCTCGCCTCGGGCATCGTCGCGTACAACGGCGTCCACCTCCTCCGCCCCGCGCTGCACGACCTCATGGACCGCATGCCCGACGGCAGCGTCGTCGGTGCAGTCGAACGCGCCGCCCGCGCCGTCGACGGCGTGCTCGACGTCGAGAAGCTCAACGTGCGGCGCGCCGGCACGGTGTACCACGTCGACATCCACGTGCAAGCTGCGCCGAAGACGCCGCTCGACCAGGCGCACGTGTTGAGCGGCATGGTAAAGGGTGCAATCCGCCGCGACGTTCCCGCCGTCGACGGCGTCCTCGTGCACATGGAGCCGTACGAGCGGTAGCGGTGCGAAAGCCGGCCCGGCCGCGCGGGCCTGGTACGAAACGGGCACCGGGCGCGCGGTCCACCTCCGCCCCATACCCATGCGCGCCACGCAACGTCCGTCCAACGCCGCCCTCTGGCTGACCGCGGCCGGCGCGGCCCTCTGGACCGCCCGCACCTTCGCCCGCCGCGCGCGCCGCGTCGAGTTCCGCGGCAAGGTCGCCCTCGTCACCGGCGGCTCGCGTGGGCTCGGGCTCGAGATCGCCCGTCAGCTCGTCGACGCGGGCGCGCGTGTCGCCGTCTGCGCGCGCGACGAAGTCGCGCTCAGCCGTGCCCTCGCCGACCTCGTCCACCGCGCCGCCGACCGCGGCGGCCAGGGCGATGACGTGCTCGCCCTTCCGTGCGACGTCACCGTCGAGCAGGACGTCCGCGCCCTCGTCGAGACCGTCGAGCAACGCCTCGGCCCCATCGAACTGCTCGTCAACGACGCCGGCACGATCCAGGTCGGCCCCTCGGAGCAGATGACGCGCGCCGACTTCGACGACGCGATGGCGACCAACTTCTACGGGGCGCTGCACACGGTACTCGCCGTGACGCCCGGCATGCGCGCCCGCCGGTCCGGCCGCGTCGTGAACATCGCCTCGATCGGCGGCAAGATCTCCGTGCCGCACCTGCTGCCCTATTCCGCGAGCAAGTTCGCCCTCGTCGGCCTCTCCGAGGGCCTCCGCAGCACCCTCGCCAAGGACGCCGTGCTCGTCACGACCGTCTGCCCCGGCGAGATCCGCACGGGCGGTGCGGCCCACGCCGTCTTCAAGGGCGACCAGCCCGCCGAGTACCGCTGGTTCACCTCGACCAGCTCGGCGCCCGTCGCCAGCATGGCCACCGACGAAGCCGCCCGCCGCATCCTCGACGCCGCCGCGCACGGCGACGCCGAGCTCGTCATGCCGGCGAGCGCGTGGCTGCAGGCAAAGGTGCACGGCGTGCTCCCCGGCTTAACGGCCGACCTGAGTGCGCTCGCCGACCGACGCCTCCCCGCCCCCGCCGCGGGCGGCACCGCCCGCCGCCCCGGCCACGAGGTCGACCAGGACCTCCCCGCGTGGGCGCGCGCGGTGCAGGACCGCGCCGTCGCCGACTACAACCAGGGCCCGCGCTTCGCCCCGTGAGCGCGCCGGCCCGGCGGACCGCGCCGCCGCGGAGAGCCGCCGCGGGCGGTATATGTATTCATCTGTACATTATACGACGGTACGTCCGCCCGCGCGCCAGGGGGCGCGTGACGCCTGGGAGGAGGGGAGGACGAATGGATCCGTACGGGAGCGAGCGGCAGTGGTACTGGATCGGCGCGGCGGTGCTCGCGCTCGGCGCCTTCGGCATGATGCTCCGCTCGCGCGGGAAGCCCCGCGACTCGGAGCCGCACCGCGTCTACCACATCCTGGTCTGCCTCGCGGCCGCCGTGTTCTACACATTCATGGGGCTCGACCAGCTGCGCGTAGAAATCCCGGAGCAGACCCGGCACGTCTACCTCGCCCGCTACGTCGACTGGTCGATCACGACGCCGCTCCTCCTTGCCGCGCTCTGCACCACCGCGCTCGGCGAACTCCGTCGGCGCCGGGCGCTCGTCGTCGGTATCCTCTTCGCGGACATCGCGATCATGGGGACCGGCTCGCGGCCGCGCTCTCGCACGTGCAAGGATCGAAGGTCACCTCGTCCCTCGTGAGCTGCGCCTTCCAGCTCGCCGTTTAGCGACGTGGCCCGCGTGGTCGCCGCGTTGCCGCCGGCGCCCTTCGTCGCCGAAACCTACCGCATGGCCGCGGCGTGACCGGCGGCGTCATGTACGCCGCGCCGCTGCACGGCCCCGCTGTCGGGCGCTCCGTCGATCGCCTCTGGCTTGAGCGTTGGCGCACACGACACGCGCAGGCCGCGGGTCTCCTCCTCTGCGCCAGCATCACCACGGCGCTCGCGCTCGGGGCTCGCCTCCAGCCCGGACCCGGCGCGCAGATCGCCGTCCTCGTCTTGGCTGTGTCGATCTTCGGCGTCCCGCACGGCGCGCTCGACCTGCTCGTCGGCCGGCGCTGGCTCGCGCCGCAGCTCGGCCCGCGGTGGTGGCTCCCGTTTCACGCCAACTATCTCGCGCTCGTCGCCGCCGTCGTCCTCGCTTGGATCCACGCCCCGACGGCGACGCTGGCCGGGTTCCTCACCGCGTCCGCGATCCACTTCGGCCTCGGCGACGTCGACCGCGCGCGCCTTCCGACGGCGTGCCTGGGCCGAGGTGCCCGTCCGCGGCGCCGCGCCGATCGCCGTCCCCGCCCTTGCCCATCCAGTCGCGGTCCGCCAGGCGTTCGCGTGGGTCGCCCCAGGCGCGTCGACGACCGTACTCGCCACGATCGTCGCGACGTCGGCGTGGTGCGCCCGCTGCGTCGTCGTCCCGGGATGCGGCCTGTTCGCGGCCGCCCACGCCCTCGCCGCACGGCGCGCCACGCCCTCGCACTCGCCGCGGCGCTCGATCCCGTCCGGCCGCGCCGCGCGTGGGCCCGCTTCGCCGGGGCCGCCTTCCCCGCCGCCGCGGCCACGCTCGCGTTAGGCGCCGCCGCCTGCGCGGCGGCGTTGGCGCACCGGGCGTCCGCGTCCCTCGCCCCCGCTGCCGCCCGCGTCGTGTTCGCCGGCCTCGCCGCGCTCACCGCGCCGCACATGCTGCTCACCCTGCTCGCCAGCGAGCACCACGCCGCCGAACGGGACCGCGGCACGCCCTGACCCATCGGGCGGTGCCGTACCGCCCCACGGCCCTCACCCGCCTTCCCGCCCCGGCCCGTTCAGCTTGTTCCGCAGCGTGCGGACCGAGATGCCTAACAACTCCGACGCGCGCGTCCGGTTCCCCTTCGCCACCTCGAGCGCCCGCTCGATCAACACCGCCTCCGCCCGCGTCACGTCGAGCGAGTGCAGCACCACCCGCATCGGATCGTCCTCCGCGCCGTCCGCACCGCCCGCCACACCATTCGACGCCGCGAGCGCGGCCAGCGCCGCCCCACGCCCGCCCGCCCCGCCCCCGCCGATCCCCGCCCCGGTCAGCCCGAACCTCCCGGGCTCCAACGCGTGCGGCAGCAGCACCGTCTCCGGCGACAGGATCACCGCCCGCTCGATCACGTGCTGCAACTCGCGCACGTTCCCCGGCCACCGGTAGCGCTGCAAGGCCCCCATCGCCTCCGGCGCGATCCCGTCGAACCGCTTCCCCATCTCGTCTGCCGTCCGCACCGCAAACCGCGTTGCCAGCAGCGGCACGTCCTCCGGCCGGTCGCGCAACGGCGGGATCGACAGCGGAATCACGCTCAGCCGGTAATACAGGTCCTGCCGGAAAGTCCCGGCGGCCGCCTCCGCCGCGAGATCGCGGTTCGTCGTCGCGATGATCCGCACATCCACCTTCACCGGCTGCGTCCCGCCCACGCGCTCGAACTCCTGCTCCTGCAACACCCGAAGCAGCTTCGCCTGGAGGTCGACCCGCATCTCGCTCACCTCGTCGAGCAGGAGCGTCCCGCGGTGCGCCCGCTCGAACGCCCCCTCGACGCGCCGGATCGCCCCGGTGAACGCGCCTTTCTCGTGTCCGAACAAGGCGCTCTCGATGAGTCCTTCCGGGAGGGCCGCGCAGTTCAGCTGGATGAACGGCCGGTCGCGCCGCTCGCTCTGGTCGTGCACCGCGCGCGCGAACAGCTCCTTCCCCGTCCCGCTCTCGCCTTGCAATAAAACGGTCGCCCGCGTCGGCGCCGCCGTCTTCACCGTCTGCAACAGCCGCCGCATCGCCGGCGAGTCTCCGACGATCTGCCGCTCGCTCCGGATCGCGCTCACCTCGCGCCGCAGCGCCTCGTTCTCGCGCTTGAGCCGCACGTATTCGAGCGCCTGGTCCACCGCCAGCTCGAGCTGCTGCGGCCGCACGGGCTTGGTGATGTAGTCGACCGCACCCGCCTTGATCGCCATCACCGCGTGCTCGATCGACGCGTGCCCGGTCAGCATGATGACCGGCACGTCGTGCCCCTCGCGCTGCAACATCGTGAGGAACTCGAGCCCCGTGATCCCCGGCATCCGGTAGTCCGAGATCACGAGGTCGATCGCCGACCGCTCCAGGATGTGCAGCGCCTCGGCGACGTGCCGCGCGCCCACGGGTTCGTGCCCCGCACGCCGCAGCGTGTCGTCCAGAATCAGCCCGACGGCGGCGTCGTCGTCGACCCAGAGGATGGTGGCCATCGGCGGAAGGTATTGCCGGGCCTGCCCCGGCGCATCGTGCCTGCCGCGGCGTCCCGACCGTGACCGCCCAAACCGCTCGGGCGTCCTGTGCGCATCGCTCGCGGGAGCCGTCACCCCGCCTCGCCCCGCACCGCCCTCGCCCATGCGCGTCACCACCGCCGGTCAGACGCAGGCCATCATCGCGCGCTTGCTCGACAGTCAGTCGAAGCTCGCCGAAGCGCAGGACCGCGCCAGTTCGGGAATCAAGGTCGGCCGGATGAGCGACGACCCGACGGCCGCGAGCACCATCGTCCGAGACAGCGGAGCGCTGCGCGGCATCGCCCAGTACACGCGCAACGCACAGGGCGTCACGACCTCGCTCAACGCAGAAGACTCCGCGGTGCAGCAGCTCAATGACCTGCTCACCCGCGCCAAGGAAATCGGCGTCGAAGCGAATACGTCGACCGCGAGTCCGACCGCGCGAAGCGCCGCGGCCGCTGAGGTGCAGCAACTCCTCAGCCAAGCCGTGAGCGTGGCCAACACCAAGGTCGGGAACGACTACCTGTTCGGAGGAACGAACAGCGACGGTCGCCCACCGTTCGACGCCGCCGCCACGACGTTCGTCCCGAGCGACACGGCTGCCGGCGGCACATCCGTCCCGCGGTACCCGACCGGCGTGCGCTCGATCGACGTCGGTGCCGGCGGCCAGACCCTCGACGGCGCGCACGACGGCACCTCCGTCTTTCTCGGCTACACCAACGGCGCGCCGGACGGCACGCGCGGCGTTCTTCCCGCACTGCGCCAGCTCGCCCAGGCGCTCAGCGGAGCCGACACGACCCAGATCGCGCCCGCGATGTCCACCCTCGACGACGCGTTCGACCAGGTCCAGGTCCGCGTCGGCGAACTCGGCGCGCGCCAGAACCAGACCGACGCCGTGACGACTGGTCTCACCGCGCTCCAGACCACGCTCACCCAGCAGAAGTCGGGACTGAGCGAGGTCAACATGGAGCAGGCGATCACTGAAATGCTCGCCCGTCAGACCGCGTACCAGTCGGCGATGCTCGCGTCGTCGAA